>Ga0209632_10000567_pt1 | contig 38274 bp, 37 predicted proteins | sample COG_10_FD_184754 | JGI IMG/M metagenome (GOLD analysis project Ga0209632, IMG submission 184754) | Pelagic Microbial community sample from North Sea - COGITO 998_met_10 (SPAdes) (version 2) | ecosystem: Environmental > Aquatic > Marine > Neritic zone/Coastal water | place: Helgoland, sampling... | reverse complement strand
AAAAATGTCTGGGTTCACGTCGGCTAAGAAGCAAACGTGAAAAAAATCTTCTTGGTCGTTTAGCAGCCAATGAACGGCAACCTTTGCATTATTCCGCTTCGTCGAATTTTGATGGTCGAGTTTTCCACCATCCACGACAACTTGATATAGCACCTTCCACCACAACTTTTGCTCGTCAAAGTGAGCATCCTCCTGGATACTCGAAAAACCTTCGTCGCGCTCAACTGTAGTATTTCTGAAGAAGCTCGTCCGCATTCCCACCTCTCCAGTAAAATGTGTCTGGATCGTGCGGGATTGCTCGCATTAGCTTATCTGTGTCGTCCGAAAGACTGAGAAAAGCCTCCATCTGCACCACAGTTTTTTTAAAACTTTCTAAGTAGAACGGGCCATCTTCCATCGTAAGCCAGGTGAAAGGGTCTTTTTGACGTGTGAGGACGTACAAAAATTTCATTTCAACTGGCCGTTTTAGCTCGATGGAGACGGCCCGTTCATACACCGCCGCCTGAATTCCGTGTGACAGAGAAAACTCAGACGGCGATTTCGAAGTGGTCTTTAGATCAACGACTAAGGGGTTGTTTTTGTGACGCCCTTCAGTCCATCGATAATCCAAAAACCCAAGACAATTTATAGTGTCTGCTTCGTTGGGGCCAAAGCGGACAGGGATATTTATTTCGTGTTGTCGCTTGCCATCCACAGGGATGTCAGGTGTGCCTAAAGGGGAAAGCTGTTCCATCGCAGTTGTAACCATCCTCGTTACAATCGGGGTCCGCTTTTCCATTTCGACGGCTTTATTATTCCCAAAAATGCTGAGTTCGTTTAATTCTTTGAGCGCTATTTCAACACACTCGTCAATTCGCGCAGCGTGATATAGGCCAGCGTCAACACCAGCTTCGACTGCGCTTCCCTGCCAAGCGGCCCAACCAGCAGTGAAACGTTCTTTTTTTAAGTAGGACACAGCCCACGCGGAAGGGGCTTGTCTGAATTTTGCTACGTTTGAGCAGCTGACGCGCTCGATGCCATGTGTCTCAAATCCGTTCTTGTTGGTCATATCATTCAACACTTTCACCAAAAATAAAGCCAAAATAGGCGATGAGGGCCGCATCCGCGCGGCCATCGTCTTTTTTACGTGCAAAAGATTGAGAAAACGCAGGGAATACTTGGATAGCTCGCTCTCGGCTCCCGTCCTTACCTTGCGGCTTGCCAATTTTTTTCATCCAGGTTTGCGGTGCGACGGTTGTTGTGGGCAGCTGCAACGCAGCAGCCGCCCCCAAACAAATACCGTAGGACTTTCCAAAGTTAAACATACTGGTCACGCCCTGACCAGGCATGGCGCCTACCTGTTCAATGTAGAGAGGAGCGTGGTGTTGTTTTAGGATGTTTGACAGGAGTTGAGGTGAAACTTGCTTCTTCTTTTTCACTTCCAGAATTGGCATATCGTGAATTTCCAACACACCTTCCAGAGCGTCGAAAAAAACAACAGCACCCGACACGCCTGGGTCTATGCCCCAAATCATTGGTCTATGCCCCAAATCATTCGGTACGCGCCAATTCTCGTCGAAGAGAGCAGCAATAGACTTCAGTGTCTAGCGGCTGATGTGTTCGAAGAATATATGAAGCGTGTGCTTTGTCAGGCTCGCGGGTGTTTTTAGCGAGGAAAACATCGGCGGCCAAAAGGAGCATTTGGTTTCTAAAACGATGATCCGTTTCAGTAATTAACTCTTTTTCGATTTCACGTAAATCGCGGGTTAATTTGGTTATTTGTTTAATTTTGTACATTTTTTGGTGGCCCCGCAATCCTGTTAAGGTTTGCCCAGGACATATTCGAACCGGCAGAATAAACACTCAAATCTTTTTTCAACATTCTTTGCAGTCTTCTATCCCAGTGATGTACTTTGCTAAAAATTTGCGTCCATTGATACACTGGTGGTATATTAAAATGTTCATTGTATTGATTAATCATTTTTTCCCCACTAATCTTTCTAGGCCAAATAATCCGACAAATCGAACCGTTGGTTATTGCGTTTTGCGATTTTTATTAAATGTAAAATCGCTTGAAAAGGCACCGTGTTGCGGCGCCGCCATTTATCAACTCCGTCCGCTGAGATTGTGTAGCTATCAGCTGTCAACACTCTCGCGGTGGCAGTGATTCCACCAAAATCTTTCACTAATTTTCTTGAGTCGAATTTAACGTCTGACACTATTCATTCCTTTATTAAATATTAAACGCTGTCACACATTGTCGACTACATTAACAGCCATTCTGTCGCGGTCAAGTCATAAATGTCGATCGACATCGATAAAATTGTCTACATGTTGTGTCTCATCATAAATTTGAAACTTCTTGCCAACCGGCCAGTTTGGCTGTATTAAAAATTACAATTAATCAAACTTTCAAAGGAAAAAGGTATGCCGGACCACATAAATTCACGTTTAGACGCTAACTCAGAGCTTGACCTAACGAGAAAATTTATTGTTAAAGCAGAATTTGGTCGGCGCGTTTGGCAACAAATGATGAAACAAGACATGAGCCAATCCGAGCTTGCTCGCGCAAGCGGGTTAGGGCGAGACAGTATTTCTCAGTACGTTCGCGGACGTAACACTCCATCTCCTCAAAACCTGAATAAATTGGCACGAGCGCTTAACGTTGCGCCCGAAGACTTACTTCCAAACCAGGCTGGAGTGGCAGCTGCAAAAGAAATTCCAACGTTCCAAATCCAGCAAGTGGGCGATGATGGCAAAGTATGGCTGCACGTGAATCAGCACGTTGATTCTGAGCAAGCAATGCGCGTCATGGCTATTCTAAACGAAAAAAAATAAATGGAACTACTTACCCAGGCCCAGGCCGCTGTCATGTTAAACGTGTCGATTAAAACGATCTATCGGCTGCGTAAAAACAAGCGACTCACGACAGTCCGACCGACAGATAGTCTGGTGCGAGTAACTTACGAAAGTTGTTTGAAAATAAGGACAGAAAAATGCGAGAAAAAAAGCCGCCCAGGATCGGGACAGAAGGTCGGAACTTTTACGTTTATTTCAACGACGGACGTAGCCAGCGAAAAACTTTGCGGACGACTGATCTACGAATCGCGACCGAAAGGTTCCAGGGTTGGTTAGACGCTCACAACAGTGATACGATTGTTGACGACGACCCGCTTGTAGATCAGGCGCTTCATCTTTGGTATGAACAATGGATCAAAGGTAGAATGTTATCCGAAGAGCGATATCCTTCTATAATAAAACATCTAACCAAATTTTTCGGCCATAAGAGAATTTCAGAAATCACGAGGAGGCACTCCGTAGAATACGGATTGCTTCGCTTCGCAGGTGAAATTGGTAAAAATAAAGCCGCAAACGCGACAGTACGAAGAGAACTCCAAGCACTGAGGGCTTGTTTCACGTTTCTTCAAAAACGTGTGGAGCCGCGCGAGCGCCGAATAAGTGAAAAAATTATTCCATATTTAGAACTCCCGCCCGAGGGTCTGCCGCGTGATCGCGTTTTTTCGCAGGAAGAATTACAAACCATGCGCGATTTTTTGCAAAATCACTGTGATGAGAATTCGTTGCCACGCATAATAGCAAAATCAAATAGGTTAAGTCGGCTGTCTCGATTTGTAAATTTGGCGATGGAAACGGCGCAGCGAAAAACCTCAATTTTAGAATTAACCTGGTCGAGAGTGAATTTTGAAAACAATATTATTACGTTTTTGCCAGAAGGCAGAGCGCAGACAACAAAGCGACGTGTCCCGCTGCCTATCTCTTCAAGATTGAGGACGGTTCTGGAATGCGCTTACGAGCAGCGAATTAGCGATTATGTGTTAGATCGCAAAACCAGCATAGATTATGATTTGAAGAAAATGAGTAGAGATACACAAATTAGTGGACTTACTGCTCACGTTTTTCGGCACACGTGGGCCACACACAAGGCGATGCAAGGTGTACCTCTTGCAAAAATTGCAATGTTTCTGGGCGACACGGAAAAGACAGTGCGAAAAAATTATCTACATTTGACGCCAGATTATCTGCGCGATGTAGTTGATTAATTCTGCGCTCAACATTGCGTTTTACTGGTCTAAAAACGCAAATTGTGCTGTTGATTGTCCGTTCCAGTCCTACAAAATGGCCTACAAAATTTTAAATTTGCTATAAAAACCAAGTAGAGCAGGCCCTTCGACACTGCTCTACATAACGGATGCTGGTCGGGCTAGTGCTATTTTAACCTCTGCAAACCTTTGTTTTTACTTATTTTTTAGAAATCTCTGCGCTCTACATTACGTTTAATTCCCAAAGCCGCCTTTTCCAAACCCGCCGCTGCTTCCAAAGCCGCTAGAAGAATTTGTTTTTTGATTTCTCGACTGATACTCTTGTCCCGTTCCAGTTTCAACAAATTTTTTGAGGACAGCCTTTTTAAACCTGGGCGATGTAATCACCATGTTTGATATACCAAGCGCTCCGCCAGCCACAGCCCCAGCGTATGGATTTACGGTTGCCAGACCCATAAGTGCTGGGACTACAATGTCATATGCGCCCCGCGCAGCCTGGTATTCAGCCGTTGGAGTATTTTTAGAGTTAGCGTCTGACGCCAATCCAGCAATCCGCTGAATTGAATGGAGGTACATACTAGCCGTAGCACCGACCACTACGTTTGAAAGATCAGCACGATACTTAAGTGAAACAAAACCGTTTACGATTGGATCAAGTCTGCCGGTCATGCCAGATCGCGAAATGCCAAGAGTCATCAAATATTGTATAAGCGTCCCTTTTTCTCGTTCCTCTTCCCACTTTTCGGGATTAAATATTGCCTCACGCGCAGCGGAAACTAACGTGTGCGCTATGTATAGGCTTGCCAGGGGTAAGACCATCTTCTTGCCAAGCCTCGCAGTACCAGCAGCAGCGCCAGCTTGTTTAAAATCACGAACGGCTCGCTTTGCTGACATTTCCAGAACGTTTCGTTGAAACGCTGCTATGAAACTCTGAATTCCAAACACAGACCGACCCACTGGTGTTTCAGCCCACTTCGGACGATCCACAATTTTTGGATCTTGGATTGTTTGGTCAACAAATCTGCCCACAGCAACCGCAAACATTCGGCCAGTGTCCGTTAAATCCCCAGATGCTTCCATGATTTTTGAAATGTCATAAAAGCCTTTTTCATCACGATTTAAATTAGAAGCGTATTCTGTAAATTTACTCATGTTTTCTAGTGAAATACCAAAATCCATTAAAGCTGATTCCGCCTCAGTTTTCATATTATTTTCTGAGGGATCATTTGATTGTTTGTTGTCTTGATACTGTTTTGCGAGACCAATAATGTATTGCAGTCCGATACGCATCGATGCGCGTCGTTGAGCGTTTGTAATACCCGTCAAGAAGGTTCGCTGGAAAAACACTCCCAAACGCTTTGTGTTTTTTGCATCTTCCTCTGAAACGCCGCCCACGCGGTTTGCGATTATATCGCCGCTCTGAGGCAAATCAATAACGCCCAAGACATTTGCAAGCTGACTGTAATATTGCTTACGCTCGCGAGCGCTTTTTGTAGCCAAAAGACCATCAAATGAGTAAGCAAAATTCTTAAATCCGTCTTTCACGTTGCCTGTTTGAATGGCAGCCGTAATCGGCTCCGCAATCGAGCTTAGTACTGCTCGCGGCAAAAGGTTCATTGTTCCATACGTGTTTAGAGTATTGAAAGCTTTTGAAAGCAAATCGTCTTGACCGCCGTACCGTCCAGTAATTATTTTTACGACGGTTGCAACTTCTCGCGCTTCGTGTGGCTTCATTCCTGCAAGCAAGGCTTCTTCAAGCGAGTAATCTAAGAAATCTCGACCGTCATTACTTCCTTTGCCCTTTGGAATAAGGTGGCTTCCAAAACGAGCGTTGTATTCCGTATATCGAGTTGTTGCTGGAATATACTCCATTATCGCCTCAACCGGGTTTAAATAGAAGTCCGCCAGAAAAACATCCGCTTCAGCTGGGAGGCTTCGTTTTTTCGCAAAGCTTCCCTGGACACCATTCACGCTTGGGTCTGATCCGTTTCTCAAAACTATTCTGTTATGGAAATCTTTACCCGCAGCCGTTGCGTAAAACGGTCGTAACCCTTCGTGAAGCTCTGCGTGTTGGTCGATTAGACCTTCAGTGATATATGAAATAGTTTCTTGCAGCCCTTCAACGTCGATGTCGCCAGTGTTGCTTTCTATTGCGGCGTCCAAACTTTTTATTTCTTTCAGCTGGTCTTTTATATTGGCGCTAATCGTCTGTAATTCTTTCAGCGTCACGTTGTTGAAAGTAAGGTCAGCCACGGATTCTAATGATTTAGAATTCGCTAAACTGGCCAAGGATGACATTTGCTCTGTGTTACCCTCGTCAAATGATCCATATTCGTTTTCGTAAATGACTTGCTCGTAAAGTGGAATTGCTCCCTTTTTGCCCTTTAGTTCACCAATAAAGTTTTTCTGCTCGCTAATCACCAGACGAGCATCCAGCATTCTGGGCATGTAGCCAGCGTTAGTGATGTAATTTACGTTTTGGTTATTCTTAACCATGTAGTCATAGATAGGATTTAAAAGCTGGCGTCTTAAATCTGATGCCATTTCGATAACTTGCTCGCTCGCTGCTGCCGTCGCGTTTGTGTCCCCGACTAAAATTAAACGTAAATTTTTAAGTCCATCGCCATTTAACTCATCTATTTTATGCTTCTGGCGCAGCCTATCGAAAATAGCATTAAACCGGCGCGAGTTAATTCGCACCGCTTCCTCAAACGTTCCGTTTTTAAACGTAACTCGATTGTCCAAAGAGCCAGGATCAGTCGCAACCTTACTTATTATGTCCTCCATTATTGCGCGGATTTTCTTGTTATCTTTATATCGCTTGCTGTAGTTAAATAAGATTTGGCGCTTGGAGTTTACAAAATTTCCCAAGTAAGTGTCGGTAATTTGGTTGGACTTACGCTCCCACCATGTATCGCCCTTGAAATCCGATGGGCGTTTGTTTGCTTCAGCCGCTCTGTTTTGTGCTATGCGTACCGCTCTCTTTTGATCCGCAATCATATCATTAACCACTTTTTTAGGTAATGATAAAATCTTTGTGCGTTCTTCGATTTGACGATCACCATAAAATTGCGCTACGGCATCCGTTGTGTCTAAATCGCTTGGCTTGTTAGCTGTTTGACCCGCTGCAAACGCCTCTAGGCGCATAGCCTCCATTAATTGATCCATCGCTAAAAATATTCGGTGACGCTCCTGATCCCTTGGGAAAGACATAGCAAGCCGATCATCAGCGCCCTTCAACTGGTCTACCGCTGCCTGGTAAGATTTGTCGCCTTTTGTGATGAACTCGTTTGGCCCACCTATAGCTTCAACAGATCGCGCGATATATGCTTCAAAACTGCGAGCAAACATTTCGGTCGGCTTTTTGTAATAATTTTCTTTGTTTTGACTCCGACCAAACTCGCCAGATTTCTTTCTATATTCAGTAGCTAGTATTTTTGCGCGGGTACTTCCTTCGAGAAGTTTTTCTAGCTTTAGACGATCTGCTTCCAGGGTTTTGTTCGGTTTTCCGTTTTTCGCCTGACGCGCAGCAGCAGCAGAAATTTTATGCTCAAGCGCCATCAGCTTTGCGGCAAACTCAGCATTGTCAAAATACATGGAATTTATAACGCGAGCAAAGGCTTCTTTCACGTTAGCCGGTGTAGTTGCATCCCAGGCTCGATCCCCCAATTTGTTGTTGGCTCGGATGACGCCAGAGATGCCAGCAGCATTGTTTCCGCCATACTTTTCCATCAGATGAAAATCTAAAGCATGGGCCCATTCGTGCGCAAAGCTATTGCTTCGCTCTGGCATACTAATAAACGGGCCTTCCATTGGTGCAACGTCAGACCCCGCTGAAGATATTCCTCCATGCACGTAAACGCCTAAATAGCGCCCTACCTTACTCGGCAAGGTGAGGCCCAAAGTACCTTCAAGACCGATTGCTGTGCTGGGCATACCCAGGCTGTGTGTCATCCAACTTAAATTGTGATAGGCATCGAGCAGCTGATTTACTTGATTGTTTGCTGCGCCTTGCTCTGGCGGCGCAATAAACTTTAAGCCAAATTTTTCGTTAGTTACCTTGCTTAGTATCTGAAACTTGCGCTCAACCGGCGCATTTTCCAATCTTTTTGGATCGAAACCAGCTTCAGCGAAGGCGCTGCGGTATAGGGATTGGCGCAGAGTTTGTGACTTAGTGTTAAAAACTTGACCGTCAGGTATCGTGCTTATGTCTTTTTCTGGCTTAGTTTCTTCAGATTTATTGCGGCTTGGCGCATTTCGGGGTTTTTGTACTTGTTTGCGACGCGCATCATTGCCTTGCTTTGCGCCGCTAGGCTCAAGGAACGATCCTTGATTGTTTCCTTTTTTTGCATTTTGCTCTTCTCTTTGCTTAGTGACGGCTAAATTTATCACGTCTTTGGGTGTCGTCGTATCAGGTATAAGTCCACCTTGTTTCTTTTGTAACGCTTCATTTGCATAAAAAGTAAGAAATTCGCGCATGGCTTTCCCGCTGATCGCGGACGAAAGGTCTTCTTTGTAAAACGCTCTTACATATTCTTCTACCTGCGGGTCTTTTGCTCCAAACATATCATTCTGAGCAAAATAATCAGCTACTTTTACATCGTCGGCTCGCAACTGACTAATTAAATTAGCCATTTCTGATAATTGTGGGGTTATGTCCCATTGGACATCTGTCTCATTGTTTGCGATCTGACGCTTAATTTGCGCAAATTTAGGAGCAACTGCCACAAAAGCATTACCGATAGACTTAATGTTGTTGTCGCTGGCCTCAAGCATTTTAGAAATTGTTGTGCTGTTCTCAAAAGCTGACGCAAGCAAAGCACCGCGCACACGATTTATTCCTTCGGCGCTAATGTTTCCGTTTGATTGAAAGAAAACTCCCTGTTCAGTGGGTGATAATACCTTTTTTGCATACTCAGTAATAAATGTTCTGTTTGCAGCAGCATCGATATCGAAGTCACCGTTAAAAGTGTCGATTATGTTGCTTTGAGTTAATTTTTGAGCGTCATTAATGGATCGCTCGGCTACAGACAAATCAGCTTGCGCGTTTGTATTTGATAGCTTTGCAAAGGACTTTAGATCATCAATCGTCATATCGTCATTTAGCTGACGAACATAAACCGGCTGGCTGAACCCTGTCGTGTCGATACCGGCATTCTTTAACGAGTTTTGGTAAGACTTTAAGCTTTTTGGCTGATTGGCGTAAACTTCCGCAATTGTAAGAACACGACCGTTGCCTGACATGATTGTGCCGTCACGCGCTATAATTGGCGAACCTGATCCAGAAGTTGGATCGTCCAAAAGGCGCTCTGCATTAAACGTTGAACCGGCTCGATCTTTCGCTAATACTTCACTGCCTTTTCGGCTTCGATCACGCGGCTGAAAAACGCCGGTTGCTTGCTTGAGATCAGCAAGCTCGATCACTCTGCCCTGCACATTAAACTTTGCTTGACCATCTGGCGACTGAACTGAAACCACAGGCTTGTTCGGTAGCTCTTTGGCTACGGGCGCGACATCTGGTGCTTGTGGATTTTCCAGAGTATCCGCAGCAGCTATCTTTACCACAGGCGAATTAACGGTTTCGGGGGATTTACTTACGGGTATCTTGGGGTCAATTATTTCAGATGGCGGCTGGGGTTTTACATTTGATTCGCTATCGTTTTTAACAGCTTCTGGATCACTTATAACTTGCTTGCCGCTTTCGGAAATATTAGCGGCTTGTTCTTGATTTGTAACGCCCTGCGGCGGCACAAACGAAGTATTACCTTCTGGCATTTCGCTTACGGGTATCTTGGGGTCAATTATTTCAGATGGCGGAGTTGTGACAACGTTTGACGGTGTATTTTTTGTTACGTTTGCGCCGAAAGCAGCTGCTTGTTCTTGATTTATAACGCCCTGCGGCGGCACAAACGAAGTATTACCTTCTGGCATTTCGCTTACAGCTATCTCTGGATTTGTTAGTCCTTTGGGCAGCGTCGGCGGTACAAACGAAGACACATCATCTTGTGGAATTATAGGAGTTTGACTTGGCCGCACCTTAGAATTATTTTGAAAACCAGCTGCTGTATTCGCATCTATAACTGCCCCAGGTGCAGCAGCAGCTGGCGAACCTTCAAACTCAGAACGGAATAAATTCAGCACTTGTAGCGGATCGAGATTTTGTGATGAAATTTCTGGGCCTTCAGAAGTTCTTTGTGTCGCCGCCAAAGCATCAGGGCCGGTTGTCGCCTCAAGTTGATCTGCTGCTGGGATCGTTTGTTGTGTGAATTCACCACCTTTAAAATTGCTACCAGCTTGAATTGTCGGAATTTCTGTTTGGTCAAGTGGGGTAACGTTTGCGCCAGAGTTTGTAAGGCTTCCGTTGCCTAACTGTTGTGCCAAGTTCATAGCTGTTTCGTCAGCATCTTGGGCGTATGTTGTCTTACCTTTAGACTTTTTATTTCCAGCAAGCGCTGCCGCTTGTCTGTTGATTAAGCGAACAGTTATCCCAGCCAAAGAAGTAATTTCATTTTTAATAGCTTTTGCTTCGGGCGGAAGAATTGTTGGCAATTTAGTATTATCGAAACCCATTTCCTTTAACTGGTTTGCGAGTTCGTTCATGCGGGCTTCGGCTTGTTGGATAATGGGTGCATAAGACCCATCACTTATAACTTTTTCGTACTTTGCTTGAGTATTCGAGCGGCCTTTCTTTGTTTCAAAATACCTCTGCAAAGTTTTCGTTTGATCGGGTATTTCTGATGGTGGGGTTTCTAGCTCAGAAGCTTTGGCCCTCCAAAAGTCTAAATCATTATCTTTAAGCTCTGTGTCATTGGGCAGATTATTGATTCTTGCGCGAACACCTCGAGCAAAATTCGTACCTACCCCCCCAGCGGCTTCCATCCTGTCTGCAAGACGAGATGCTTCAGCCACAATATCAGCCTGTGTTGCAGATAATTTAGTGTCTGGCTGATAAAATCTTGAGCTAGGGCTTAAAAGTTCAATGGCCGTTTGGGATGAGCCTAACCTTGCCGCATTTTCAATCGCATTTTCGTTATGCTCTGCAATCGAGTTTGCTGCTCCGTCAATCGCACCAGACACCGCTTGACGTGATCCGCCCATGCCACCGCCCAGCAAAGCCCCACCAGCAGCGGCTTCTCTACGTCTTAACGACAATTCGCCATCTTTAAATTCTTGGCCAGCGATCTTTTCTAACGTAATACCAATTTCTTCTTGACCGTATTCAGTTAAGCCTTCAGCGGCTAATCCAGTTGCCACTGCCCCAGCTACCTTAGAGCCGTATTTTTGATTGATAAATTTTAAAAACCCAGCCCCGCCTATTTTTCCAACTAGCTCTTTAGGCATTCCCTTAATTAAAACCCCAAGACCTACGTTTTCCAAAAGACCCGCAATCGTTCCGCCAACTAATGCTAATTTTAGGCGGTCATTGGGAGCTAGACCTTCGATCTCTGATAAATTTGCATTAAATTCACCCGACATAAGAATAGGAGAAGCCATCCCCGCAGTTGCGAGAGAGAGAAGCATAGGAGCGCCACTAGCGCCAGCAGTCGTCTTAGCCCAAGATAAAAAGTCTTTAAAATCGTTTATTTCGTCAAGTCCAGTTGGCTTAAAGCCTAGCCCTTCAGCGTATTGATATAGCCTTTCTGTTGATCCTCTAAGGTAAGTCTCTTGAGCTACACTTGCGTCGGTCATCGCGTTTTCGCTCATTTGCTCCATGCCAAGCGCCGAGCGAACTGAATTAATTAGTGGCAAGCTTTTGTTTTGGATGCGTTGAATAAACGCTCCCGCGCTGCTGTCTCTTAAAGATTTCTCTAAGTCTGCTTGTAACCCGAATAAATTTGCTTGCGTATTAACATCACCATATTCGAAAGCTGTTCCAAAATCGTCTTTACCCTCAAAAAGCCCCATATCATTTTTAGCATTGGTTGGGCCTGGTTGCGCTTCTACAGCTTTTTTAACAGCTAACGCGGCCTGTGTTCGAGAATTGAAAACACTTGGCTCAGTCAGGGGGTTAAGTCGATTTGCGTCAGGCTGTGGAACGGGTTTTATAAAAGGGAATGCTTGCTTTTGTGGAAGAAAGCCCTCTGTTGGGAGCGACATAGCTTCCGCCTGGGCTGCTAAATCAATCTTTGCTTGCTCGTTAGCACGTTGAGCATCTACACTTTCTTGCTGTGCAATGTGAGTTGGATCAACTCTATACTGACCCCCATCAAAAACGATACCATCAGGCAATTTAGGCGCAGCAAGTTCCACCGGCTGCGGCAACTCTGTGGGAGGAAGTGCAACAACAGCGTCGGAAGAATCCGCTGATGCAGCCGGTGAACTGTCTAATGCTTCTAAGCGTTTACGGGTAGATGCAGAGCTATAATAAGACCCGCCAGGAGCGGATCTTGTAGAAAGCGATCTTTGGTTTGCTTCAAGTCTTTTTTTAGTTGCGGATGAACTGTAATAAAAATCGGCCATATGCGCTTCCTTTTAAATTGTTAATCGGGAAGGGCTGCTAAATACGCTTTCAATATAGCGACTTTTTCATCTTCCGAATATTCCATCTCGTCTATTGTTTCACTCAGCTTTTTATTATTTTTGTCCTTTAAGTGAAAATCAAATATATATTTGGGGAAAGAGACTGTATCATCACTGCTCAACAAGCCACCTGTGCCTTCGATGTTGGCCTTTATTACGCCGCCTCGAACTATTTTTAGAACGTTTTCATCAAAAGCTTCCTGGAATTCCATCCCATCCGCCATATCAGAATTTAACATTTCCAAGCTTGCTCTTTGCAACCAAGCCAATGCGCTATTTGGCATTGTCATTATCGTTTCTGTTCCAAAATTAGTGACTGCATTTTCAAATGATTTTGTAAAACGATCATATTCAATGTTAGTGCCTACTGCTGAACTGTTTACATCGCTGTCTTCAGAGCCTCCACCAGACTGCCTATTATCAGCTTCATTATTCAAAAAAGACCGCCTATTATCAGCTGCATTATTCAAACCAGACTGCCTATTGTCAGCTGTGTTGTTCATCATTGATGCGTAAGTTGTTGGGTCAGCTATCGCCATAGCTGTTAGGATGTCTGAGTTACTTGATTTTGGATTAAGCTGTATCGTTCTGGCTGTTTGACGATCAGCGCCTACTCCTATATTCGCTAATGCGCTTTGCATTTGCTCTGAGTTACTATCTAAATCAAACAAAGACCGTACAAGGCTAGAAGCGTCAACACCCTCTACTCCTAGCATTTCCGATACTCTGTTCATCATTGCTGGGTCGCTAGAAAGTGCCTCAAAAGCACCTAACCTACCTTCCATACCTCTATTTTTAATATTTTGACCACCTGCTTGAGCACCGTACAAAAGACCTTGCTGTCCGCTAGTTTTGGCTTGCGCGTCTCTTAACATGATAGTTGACAAAATTTCGTTTGCTCTATGATCTCGCAAAGCGTTTTCCGTTTCCGTCTGCGCAGAAACAAGTTCACCTCTGGTATTTGCAAGATTTGCCTGGGCAATCGAAGCATCATCCTGTGCCGAGCCGAGCAGCGCCCTAGACAAGCTAGAAAAACCCGCTGCTATATTCGGGTCCATTGCGTAAGGATTTCGTTCAGCCATTGCGCAGCCTTTCTATGCTGGTTTCTTTAAGTTGTAGCCCATGCCCACTTGCCCACCGCCAATCAAAAGCTGGGCTAACGGGCTATTAGCCCTCGCATTAGCTGCTTCAAGTTCTGCTTGTAGCGGAACATTGTTGCCCTGCATGAATCCACCAAGCATCTGAGTGTTTGATGCGCTATCCATAGTTTGCGGTTTTATTGTTGTATTCAAGTAGTCAGCAAAGCTGTTCAAATCAGCGAGCTTTCCATTGTACGCAGCCTGTTGCGCACTGCGTCGTTGGGCCATTGCGTTTGCAGCATCCGCTATTAGCGCCGGTGCGCCGCGCGTTCGTGCTATTGGCGCTCTCGCAACCGGCGCAGCCGTGGCGCTATTGTACTGCGTTTGCATATTATTTGCACCTGTTTGCATCGCGCCAGTAACGTTTGCACGACCCAAGGCTTCAACCAGAGCAGTTTGACCGGCTCGCGCGTCTTCTTCAAGAATACGTTGACGCTCAGAATTTTGCTTTTGGTACATCGCGCGTTGTTTTGCTGCCTTGTTTGCATTGTTGGATTGCAGCGCTACGCCGCCAGCAGTTGCGGCCATTGAGGCTAACATCGGATTACACATTATTGGATTACCTTCACGCTTGACCCAGAATAGGGGCTTTTAATTCCAAGTAGCGACGAAGGCTGAGATGAACTCGCCGCCGTCACACGTCTTGCTGTACTATTTGTAGTTTTCGTTGGATCAACGTTGTAGGACGGATCATATTTGCGTTTTGCAAAATCGGTAAAGAAATCCGCAATACCCTGATTAGTCGGAGTTTTGTATGGCGATGACAGGCCAGTTACGTCGTAAGCGTTAATGTTTGCCGTTTGATTATTAATATCTGCGACGTCTTCACTGAAATACTTTAAAACATCCAAACCAGAATTTACTGATCCAATACCTCCATCGACGTAGCCCTTGTTAGCGGCTCGATACTCGTCGGCTAACCCACCAAGGCGATTTTCTTCTGTGCCTTTTGCGCCAGTAAGGTTGCTCAAACTGCCGTCAACGCCGCTTTGAGTGAGTAAGCCAGCTGACTTAAAGACGTCCATCAAACCGCGCTGCGCGTCGTCATAGGCCGTTTTAAATGGGCCATCGCTGTCGGTCATGTAAGCATCGCGCAAGCCGTCATAGTATCCATCGTCGGCGAAACCAAATGCACCAGTTATGTTGCCCTGCTGGGTCGCATAAGCTGCATCCCGCGCGGCTCTAGCGGCTAGTAGCGCACTATTATCAACTGAGATAATGTCATCGTCTTTGATAATGTCATCGTCTTTTTTAATTTTAACGCAAGTGCCATTAACTTTTTCATAACCTGTGGGACACGGTTCATCTGGGTCGCCGTGGTCAAGGACGCAAACGCCGTTCTCAAGGTGGTAACCCGCTGGGCAAGCGTTTTCGGAAATCTTTACACAAGCCCCATTAACCTTTTCATAACCTTCTGGGCATTCTTGGTCTGGATCAAATATCGTTGTGATAACGTCGTCTGATAATATCTTCTCATTATCTATTACAGTATCTTCAACAAATTTTCCATCTACAGCATCACCATCTACTGTAACATATCCGCCATCTCCATCAGAGAGAACCATACCACCAAAGTCACCAGTCTCCAGGCCAGTTTTCTTTGCAATTGCGTTTACAATCGCTGGGCCATTTCCTTCGAAATCTGTGGTAAATGCTGAGTCACCGCGTAGCGTTTTATTTTTTATTTCCAATCCATCGTAATATGTCGTTTCGCCATTCGGCCCCTGGTAGCCGGTGGTTTCAAATCCATTACCTGCGCCACCTGGGTTAATTGTCATAGTGTTTCCCAAGCCAAGCAAAGCGTCAGAAACAGAATACTCTCCGTTTTCCGCTAAATCCTTTGACATATTATAATTGTCATTTACGTTACCATTTGCAAGAAATGGGTTGGTATCACCAATAAAATTTGTATTTCTATTAATGCTGTGGGGGTCTGCTCCAGAGTAAGGCACGAAAAGTGTACCGTCTGCATTTGTGGAAACTGATGCTTCTTGGGTTCCGTCTAATCCGCCCGTACCGAACGGCACGATAGGAACTTGGTTGCCGTCCCTGTTAGTATATGTTCCTGATCCATTTTCACCCTGCCCACTGCCAGTAGCAAGAGAATATTCACCATTTTTAAACTGAAGAATTGGTGTGTTGCCTTGGTTTGCAGGAATATTAGCCGTTTGCTGGCCACTCAGTGTAACGCCAGCTGCCGCCAATCCTTGGTACATTTGTGCATAGGCTGCTTGGTTTTTAGCCGCTAACTCAGCTGATGCAGCCGCTTCAGCCGCTGTCGCATTGCTTAGATCGGTGACGCCATCGTTTGAGCCAAATAAAGCCGTACCAGTTCCAGAAGAACTAAACCGCGTTCCATGATTAGGGCCGCTCCCCGATACACCGTCATTGAAATCGCCATCTATGTCCAAACCAATGCTGTCAAAAAACGCCTCGACCATGCCGCCATCACTAAGCGCGCCTGGTTCGTTTCCATTTTCTTTAACGTCTGCTAATTTAGCTGCTGCGTCCGCTTGTGCTTTAGCTTCCGCTGCTGCCGCTTCTTCTCTAGCTAACCTGGCTTCCCTGATCCTTTTGTTTCTTGCTCTTATTTTATCTAATTTTTGTTGTTTTAAATGTGCTGCATAATATGCAGCTGGTGGGTAAGCTGGAATTTTAGCTGGCCCAACAGGAACACCCGCACCGCCAGCCTTTTTAAGCATATCATGTTCGGCTTGGTTGATGTAGGCCAGCATATGCTCCTGACCGGCAATTTTGGCAAATTTAGGTGTTTTAGTCATCTAAGTTCTCACAATTCTGTCTGATCTGCCAGGAGAGAACAAATTACCAATTTGGTATCTTTCATTTAACATACCACGGTTATTCAGCCCTACACCCGTGGCAACAGCGTCGCTTGCTGATGCAAAAATCTGTCCGATAGGAGAGTAAGCTGGCAGAGTTGTAGCCGCTAAAATGCGATTGGCAGCAGTGTTTGCCATCAGTGTTGGATCAGCAAGCGCCTGATTTTGCGTTAAAAGCTCTCCCTTCACACCCTCAAGCGCATTGCGGGTCGCGCTGCTGTGTTCCCGACCCTTATCAATGATCGATGTTTTTGCTTTATTATAGAGGTCAAGGTTATCATTTTTTCGGCTAATAGCTTCACTCGAATTCGAAACACCACGACGCGCCAACGACGCAGCAAGCTGCTTTCCCGCGTTTTCAAATTGTTTATCCAGATCGGGCTGTGCAAAATCAACGTAGCCTTGCGCTCGATCAGCGTAAAAATCATCGTTGTAACTGGCGAATGCGCTGTTAATCGCGTCTCGACCACCAACAATTCGAGCCTGACGTTGCTCTTCTTCTAACCGAATACGTTCTGCTTCGGAGTCAGCCGTCGCGATTGCAGCGTTGTTATTAATGCACATTTACAATTTTCCCTCTGTCCCAGCCGTAATGACCGGCTTCATCTCGAACCCAAGAAAACGTTTTAAAATCTTCGCCATTCTTTCCGAAACCTTTCAACAAGCATTCCTCTCTTAAACCTAAGAATTCGAGCCAGGCATGAACCGCCTCGTAACCAACGATACTTTGACACTCCACGCGGTGCGCTCCGCCATGATCTAATGCGGGTATTATGTCACGGATTATCCGCTTTGTCAGAAAGCTGCCCACATTTTGAAAAGAATCTGTCGCAAACATCCCCAAATTCCACACACCTCTGCGCAGCGGAATATAACAAACAATCGCGACAGGCCCGTCATCATCACCACAAACAAACACATTTTCAAAATTACCAAGATCGTTACACAATCCTTGGGCTAATTCTTCACGGCCTTCTGACCAGCGAAGCGCGTCTATTTCTTCAAAATCTCGATCACGCATATGAAGTGCTACGTTATAAACTTCCTCTGGTTCAGCCTGTCTGAAATACATTAACCACTCTCCGCGCTATCGTAATGGATCGCAATATTACCAAGTTTTGCTGGCCCTGGTTGGGCGCAGACTAGCCTTGGCGCAATATGTGTAGAATAGCCGCTCATGCCGACGCGACCCTGCCCATAAGTCGTTTGCACAAAAGTTGCTATTTCTTCATAGGCTAAAATGTTTTGGGGGTCTGTTCCTACAAACATAGTCCAAGTATTTTCGCACGTCGCGTCTATTGCATGGAAATCTTTTGATGTGGCGGGTGCAGAGCCATCCAAAAACGGCATTTGAACCACGACCTCGCTACTGTCATATACGTTAGCGTTTTCGCCGCCTAAAGAATAAAGCTTGTTGCCAGATCGACATAAAGTTTGCCGACCATCAAACGCCCACCTGTCCACAACGAAACCTGGCTCGTAAACTGACCACGCCGATACTTTAGAACTTGGAAAGTAAGAAAAGACGTAAATCTTTGAGCCAATCGCAAGCATATAACGACCGTCGCGCGGCTCAAGCGTCCCCTTAGATAGCTCACACGCCAGCCGGTTAGCTTGCAATTCCGCTACGATTAAATCATCAATTGGGTTGCCGATATCGCCAACAAATGCAGCATTACTTGAGTCACGCGATCTAAGTGACCTAATGCCGCTAAGACTAAGATAAAACACATCATTGTCTCCGAATTCGACGACGCTATCAGGCGCAATCGTTCCAGTGTTTTGCAAAACTTGGATTTGAGTATTTTTTGTTTCGTCTGGATCAACAAACCAAATCTGGATTGCGCTCTCAGCGAGAATGGCAATGTTGTCAAAATAGTTCGCAATAGCTTTTAAACTTTCTGATCCTTTTGCATTATTCGCTAAATTAATAAACCCAGCGCCAACGCTAATGTCATTCCACTCGCTGGGATCATTTATAGCTGAGTAGTGCAGAAGAGAATCAGATAACGCATACATCTTCGATTTTACTGGACGCACAACCGCCCCAGGCGTGTACCCGTTGATTGTACTGGCGTCTGCACCACCGTCCAAATAACTCTGGCTTGTTGGATCAAAAACAGTCGTCACGTTACCAGTTGTCGTAACCGACACAGCCTTATTGTTAAAAGAAGACCCACTGGTTTTAGAAATGATGTTTACAAATGCACCTACAGCTGTGGCCTGATATTCTGGAGAGCTTGGGAAATCGTTAATTTCTTCCGCCAGGTTAAAAGCCGTGAGACTGTGACTTGTTCCCCAAGCTACCTGAGAGCCAATAATAGACACACCATCGACTGTTATGTCGCTGATGGCGTTATCGATACCGCCTACAAAATTAGTTACGCTGCTTACTGCTGCGGCTCCATCGACGCCGACCGCTAGGGCGAAATTGTTATACGTTATTCCTGTGGCTGGCGCTGTTATCGTCACGACCGCACCCACAGCTGCCGCTGTGTATCCGTGCGACCCACCAGAAATTGCTGTCGCGATATTAGTAGCAGTTGTCGAATTATTTCCAGTGTGCGGAATGACTGAAGAAATTAGATCAGTCGTTTGCGATGTAATAGTACGGATATTATCCCCAGGGTTTTGTGTTCCAGTTGAGACAGTAAAAGATGCTGTTGCTGCTGTACCACCGGCAGACCCCGCGTTAATTTCAATCGTTGTTCGCGCTCGACCGTCAAACCAATCGGTAATTCGCGTTCCATTGAAGTAATGATAAATTCGACCATCGCTAAACTGCGCGGCAGCATACAATTGACCGTTGTAAAACTCGACCGTTAAAACGTCAGTTAATGCTTCACCTGATGGATGCAGTAACTGCACGTAGTTTATATTAGACGGCGTACCCACAGGAAACGTGATTGATGCAGGGGCTGCTGATCCAAACACATAAATTTGACCGCCAGATGCAGCTAATCCAATTGTTCCAGAGGGTAGGGTTGCAAGCTCTACAAACGCTGGACGCTTTTCAATTTCGCCTCCGCGCGTGATATGGGCGTTTTTAATTTCGATAAGAGTGCCAGGCGTCGCCGTAACATTCATACGCCTGGTGTCTAATCCACCTCTAAAATCTTCAACTAGAATGTATGCCATAACTTAACCTGTGGACGCAATTAATGGTGGGCCTTTTGGTCTGTACATTCCTTCTGGCTCGCCGCCCCCAATGACAAATGTTTCAGTTTTTGACATACGAGCTTTCAACCTACCGTAATGTGCTTGAGCCTGGGCAAGTTTGTTGTTTGCATCACCCTGCTTTTGCCGTGCTGCAAGCTCTGCGGCAGCGTATAATAAAATTAGCTGGTCATCTAAATCTGCCGTATCAGCCTCGGCTACAAGGGCAGACAGGTTTTTTATTCCATGCAATCGGACAAGACCCTTAAACGTAGACGGATCACTATTTTCGGCTGGGATCGGCCAGATTTCTAACTGATTGCCTTCATAGGTGTCATAGCGTCTAATTGGGCTTGAACGTATGCCTCTGTCGCTGTCATGTTGATTGTAATGCTCGTTGGTAATGCCAAAATGCATCTTGCCCCAAACATCACCATGCTTTGTTTCCATTCTCTCAATGCGCTCAAACGTAACGTCGCTGGGCAAATCATAATAGCGCTGCCCAGCGTTAATTGCGAGATCGCGGGTTACACTTAAAAAAGGCCAACTGTAGTCTGCCCAAAGTCGCCGCTGTGTCCGATCAATCAAATTTACAAACACGTCGCGGGTTGCTTTGCCCAGGTTAGCTTGCAAACTGTGACCGGCTTCACTGCGCAGATCAGTGATAAGCTGACCAAGTGTAACACCTCGTGGCATATTATTCGCTTTCTATAAACGCTTCGTTTTCGGGCGTATCTGGGTCATCTTTTATAAAATGACCTTTTTCTGTACGTGCGCGTTTGCGCGCCGGCGCTTTAGCCTTGGCCTTGGCTTTTGGCTTACTGCGCTCCGACACCCAAACAGGATCAAGAATTTCGTCGGGAATGCGAGAATCCGCCAAAACTTTAGGCAAATCACCAAACTGATTAAAAAGGGCAATAACTTTGTCATCACCGTAAAAATTCCCAAGTCGGTCACGTTCTTGTGTGTCGTCAGTGTCAAGAGTGTCATAAACTCGAATATTCGTGACTGCATCTTGACCGTGAATTGATTGCAAAAGTAAAACTTCAGCGACTGTGCAATATGGCTTGTTTACAACCGCGCGACTATCTCCACCGATAGCAACGTTGCAGTTAATCTTATCAAACATTTTCTTCCTTCCAGGTTAAGAGGGGGCGCAAAAGCGCCCCACTCAATTTATGAGATTTCGTAAACACCGTGGCAATTTAGCTGAGTAGCTGAGAGTGCCGCAGTAGTAGTGATAGCGCGATACATGACGTACTGAGTTGCAGGACGTGCTGGGCTATGACGCTTCATCTTTTCTGCATCCATATAATACATGCACAATTTGGACGTATCCATAATGTAGCAGCGTTTATCAGGATTTTTGCCAGAAATGGTTAGATCATCTAATGCTGGATCGTATTGAAAAGTAAGCCCATTATAGTTGATTTCACCCATGCTGATATTCTGGCCTTTTGAAAAGCCAGTTTGCGAGTAATTGCCGTTGCGACGTAACTCATCAGCTAGACGGTCAAGAAATGCTGATCCACAGACTGCCACGTTTGGACGACCGCCAAAACGTTTTAGCTGACGCATTTCACTATGCATAGTTTCGATCAGTTCCTGACCTGTTGCAGAAGTAGTGATTGCAACATTGGAGCGGTTTCTCCACCACGTATTTGTGACGGTTGACAGTCCACCAACAGTCGATCCAGTAGCTGATGGGTCATCCTTGATGATTGACTGAATACCCGCAATCGCGTTTGCGTCACCAGTACCGTCGCCATAGAGGAAATCGTTCATTCCGCGACTGTAGCCTTCCATCATGTCATCGAGCTTGTCTTGAAACAAGTTTACGAGAACGTGCTGGTCACGACCAGAATGGTTTGACGTGCCTGACGAAGTTGTACTGTCAGTTACAGAAATACCGTCGCGCTTTAACTCGGTCATAGTGAGCGAGATACCAGCGTGATGCTCTTTCCAAGCATACGCAGCACGTTGGATATTTGCGGGATTAGCATACGCAACAGTATCGTTGTGTGTGTAACCAGCTACGGTTGTTGTGTAGTTACCTTTTACAGCAACAGACAATTCACCTTTTCCGCCAGGGAAGGTTTTTGCTCCGCCATCAACGGCTTTGAGCAAGGGCTTGTCTTGAAGCGATTGAGAGTAAACATTGCCCTTGTCGATGTAATAATCGAGCGCGGCATTTGCGATATTCGAAAGTTCGGCTGAACTAAAAGCCATTTTTATTCTCCATTAGGACGTGGGATTCAACGCTTGTTGCACGGCTTCCATTAAGCTCGCGGGTTCTGGCGTTGGTGTTCCAGATATTTTTCCACCTGATGCCGGTCGAATGCCTCGTTTGTTCTGGAAGCGCCCTGCATACCGTTGATTAACGCCGTCATAGGCTTCTTTTGCCATTGAAAGCGCCATGTCTGGCGTGTTTGGACGGCCTCGTTGAGAAACTAGTACACGTACTCGGTCATCAATTTCAGCTTGTTTGAGTTCGTAGTCAGGATCAGATTGACGTGTTTTTGTTTCCCATTCAGTCACAGCGCCAGCCATCGTATTAGTGTTGGCTTTAAAGTTTTGCTGCTGTTGCCGCTCTTCCAGATCAGTTCGCATTTGACGCTCTCGTTGAGCGTCCATCCGCGTTTTAGCTAGTTCACGACCCGCATCTTCGTCTAAAAATCCATCATTCACTTTATTTTGAATGTCATCTGGCATCACATAGCCAGCTGCTTCAGAAAGCTGTTGCACGTAAGGTTTCAGCGCAGCTAAAGCTTCTACTGGATCGCCCTTCATCAGAGCCATTATTTGTAAACCCGCCGCAGCTTCATCAGCTGAAACGTTGTTGGTGTCCAAAAATCCGGTTATCTTGCCATACTGTTCGGCGTCTTCCTTAAACGCATTGCGTTCTTCAATTAGTTTTTTAAATCGCGGATGCTTATTAAATGGGACATCATCGAAGTCTTCATTTGCTTCACCTGGCTCATTACCTGGTTCAGCAGACTCGGCTGCAACTTCGTCAATATTCTCTTCTACATTCTCATCGGATTGCGAGTCCGTTTCTTCAGTCGGCTGCATAGCGTCTTGAACAACGCTTAACAGATCGGCCTCAGTTTCGCTTTCAACGCTTGACGAAAGCGTTTCCTCTACGTCCGTTTGGTTTTCAGTATCGGGGGACGGTTCCAACACTTCAGTCTCATCGACCATTATTAGCGTCCTTTATTTTGTTCCAGCTTTCGCTGTTGGTTAAAGTGTAACTCGATCAGTCGCATATTTCAACAAATCGAGCATGTTAAATTTGACCAATGGGAGGTCTACCCCCACTAGTCTGTGGTTGCTGTGGCGCGTTTTGTGCGCCGCCGCCTTGCTGACCACCCTGTCCTTGAGAAGCAGGGTCGCCTGTTCCTGGTTGTTGCTGGGAGTTCATCGCAACAATACTTGGAACCTGTTCAGCAAACGCCTCTTCCAGTTCCAGCTTATCATCTAAACGCTTCAAAAGCTCTTTGGCTAACCACTTTGGATCAAGACCTGGAAGCTGCAACAAGAAAGGCATAATGCGTTCAATATTTGCAAGCTCGGCGGCTCGGTTCGGTTTGCCAGTCGAACCCGCTTCAATCTCCAGGTAAACCTCTTCCATAATCATGTCGCGCGTCATCTCAGGCCACACAGCCCCAGGGCCAGCAATCTTTTTGACCTCCTCGACAGACATCTCCGTCAGCAATACTTGACCGGCCGCTCTTGTGATTTCTGACATGAAGCTGTCAAGCTCATCCACATTCGCGCCCAGGCTAGACATACGTGCGCTTTCGGCAATCGATGTTTCAGTAGCCGTGGCTTTTGACAACCCGCCAAAACTGCTTTCTTGAGCGCCGACGACTAGCTGTATATCATCAAAGATCGTTCTTACTTCATAAAGATTTGGGTCTATTCCAATTTGGCCCACAGGCTGAATTACATCACTAACCTTTTGACCCGCTGCAAGCGCCTGTAGCTCAATCACAGCATTCGCGGGGTGCGTTGCCAACTTTTCCTTATCTACATCCTCCAAGACACCAGCTGGCGCAGCATATTTGGGACGATTTGCGCGTCTATGCTCCCGCAAACCTTGTCTCGCTCTGTTATATTCGTGTTGCATCGGCAGAAGCAGAGATATGTCAGAAGGCGGATATAAATTTTCCTGATGTTCAACTTCATTAAATACCAAAGAAAAAACAGGCCAAAACGTTTCGACTTTTACGTCGGGAGACATTGGCTCACGTAAGAAATCTTTGTACCCGTCCGCCAGGCAATATTGCAGACCCGTTTTTCGGTCAAACACTTCATATATTTGGACTAAGCCTTTTGATTTGTCTTCGTCACTAATATCACCATACGATGACATATTTTGATATGGGTCAGAAGGGCCATTTAAACGCCCTTTCATATCGTAACTTTTGTATTGATTTTTTAGGTCAACATCGTAAATTTCCTTAACCTCTTCGGGCGTAAGAAACAATTCATGCGCGATCCAGCCAGCGCCTACAAATCCGCGCATCTGGCGACACATCGGGTCAACAATAATTGAATTTGCTTCTGGAAAATCAAACACAAGACCTTCGCGAATAACTACCATTTCCTCGCTCATCAGCGATTGCATTGATAACATCAATTCTTCTATCTGCGGATCATCCTCAAGGATTGTTCCATCAGAAACGCCTTCGCTGACACGTCGTAAAAAATCGATCTGCGCTTGAACGTCAGATATTTTTGCGGCGACTTCTGGGCTACGGTCAACGTCACGCTGGAAACCCACTTTAACAAATCCAACACCTGTCGTTACAACACGTCGAACCAAAGCCTTCATTTGAGATTTAAAAGCTGGCTGCTGCTCTTTCATGTAGTAATCAAACAAAAGCTCTAGCGTCTTAGCTACGTTATCCAGCATTTTAGATTGGTTCGTACCGTTCTGATAATCTTGTATAATCGCTTGAGCCGGTGGAGGTGGTGGCATCCCAAGCTCTTGTGCTTGTTGTGCAGCTGCAAACGCACCCGCTAAAGTATCCGCGTCACCGTCCCAGACCTCATAATTCATCCTGGGGCGTCGTGTAGCTATCGCTTTAGGGTTCTTTGCGTAGAGTTGCGCTGTGCGCTGCTGAACGTGCCGGTTAAGGACGTTTGCAACATACTGGTCTTCAGACCAATTCTTGTCATCAAACCCCTTGAGCGCAGCATCCATATCACGCCTAATTTGCTTATAGCTTTTATCGTGGAACAGTTTTGCAGATTTAATTTTAGAAAGCCATTGTGTAACAAGCGTTTTTCTACGCTCAGTAGGCTCGTCCACTTTTTCAGAACCGTCTTCGTTCATTAGGAAATCTTCTTCCATATCACCAGCCTCCTGTCAAATTCTCGATACGGTTTTGCTTCTTGCGCATCGCCGAATCCCATTTTACCCAAGCCAAAGTACCAACTTTTGGGCTTTTGGTTTCTTGTACTATCTTACCACTCGGACTTGCTAAACGCGATAGCCCCATCCCAACCCATGCCAACGTGTCAACAAAGTCATCATGTCGGCCCTGTGGAAATTTAAGCAACTCGTCAACAGCCGCTCCTGTCCAATGCGCGTTTTTTGGCATCTGAACCTTTTTCATTGCCATGCGGCCTAATATACTTTGCGCTCGCTGCACTTTATTGGCGACAGGCGTGACCTCTTCAATACGACAGTAAACTCTTTCTTCAGCCATACGCTTTCGTAAAAACGGCCCAATTGCTTTTGAAATATGACCTTTTTCTGCCCACCATATCAAGGGTTTGTGCTTCCTAATTAATTCAAGCATAGCATCCACTACCTTATCTGTCGGCTGCTTCTGCCACCAGCAATCTAAAACATAAATGTCATCTTGCTGATCTACTCCAATAATCATCAAACACGTTGCATCGTTTCTCGTTCTATCAACACCCACAGCGTGATCGCTGGCCGCATAAATCCGTAAATCTTTTGGCAATTTTGCTTTGTCGTAGAAAACAAGATGTTCACGCCGAAACAAATCACCGTCTTCGGGTGTAGGCTTACCTTGGTAGAGTGCGCTGAAGCCGCGCCGATCCAGCCGACGCTGCGCCTCCATGAATTCCATGTCAAACCTCTCAGGCCACAACAGTTCGCCAGGTTTACGCCCAAGAGGGTCATCATCTTCAGCAAGGGCAGGGAGGTTAATAATCTTCCACTTGGACGCCTCTTCCTCCGTGTAATGTGGGTTTGTTGGATCAGTCAGACGGCCAACCAGATCATCCTCGTTCCATCTCGTTTGCACAATAACAATAGACGCTGATGCCGTCATCAAACGTGTCATCAAAACTTGGGTAAACCACTGCCAAAGCTGTTCGCGCAAAGCTGGGCTGTTTGCCTCCAAGCTATCCTTTATTGGGTCGTCCAGAATGACAAAATCGCCACCACGTCCAGTAATTGAACCCCCACGCCCAACAAACACAGACATTCCACCAGAACCCATTTGGATACGAGACTTAGACGCGCCACCTTTACGAAAGCTATGATTGGGAAATACGTGTTTATATTGTGGCATACTCATTATGTTGCGCACGTCAGCACCAAAATCTTTAGCAAAATCCTCGTTGTACGTGGCAAAGATAACGCTGCGGTACGGGTCTTTACCTTGAATCCACGGAACAAACCGGCGGCTAATCAATTCAGACTTACCGTGCCTGGGTGGCATACATACAATTAACCTTGGTATGTGTCCCTTTTCCACTTTTTCCAAAACCTTCGCCAGCGCTCTATGGTGCTTTGCGTCTTTAAACATTGAAATTTCAATGTCATCAGGATCATCAGCGTCTGGCATGGTGTACTTAACAAAGTCTAAAAAAGAAGTTCTGCATTCAATGGCTTTCTTTTGCCTTTTTGCAGCTTCAATTTTTTGACCAAGCTCAGTGAATTGTTTGTCTTTATTCATCGACTAATTCCACAGCCTTCTCTAACGTTTCCCTATTGCGCCTAGACCAGCCTTTTCCGTAAATTTTATAGTCATCTAAGCTCCGATAAAATGCTTCACGTCCATCATAATACTTTTGAAGAACAAAAATCGGATCAAGGTCGTAAGTCGCCGCAACTGTTTGTGGCCCTACAGAGCCGTCAGCCGTTGCTGACACTGCGCGTTGCAAAATCTTGGCCGCGCGACCTGGCCCAGCATTAACGCAAAGGTCTGCACAGCTTACGTCAACACCAGACGGCAAATCATCCGCACGAATGGCGTCCCAATAGTTCTTTTTGTAAAGCGGCTTAACGTCATCAGATGTTAGCTCACGCATAACTTCTTTTGGGGCTGGCTTTCCAGTGTACTTAGCCCAATTCCAAGAAGTGACGCCAAGCATCGTACTGCCCACATTACCGTGTCCATCGCCCTGAGAATTCCCCTTGTCACGTTGATCGTCAGTAAATCCACCTTCATGCTTTATTAGCATTTCAAAAAATGTTTCCCAATTCTTATTCATTTTTTACCTCCAAAAAACTTAGTTGCAGACCTTACGGCAAAGCTACTGGCGACAATGACGCCAAGCGTGTATGAGTACCAACTTGGCATCGTATCGAGCGCAGCAAAGCCGTTAGCTACGGCCTGGTCAGCCCACTCAAACGGCAGAAATGCTAGAATTAAGGGGATTGAAAATAACAAAACCAGATATTCGTCTTTCCACGAATTCTGAGTTCCCTGGGCCATAATCTTTTCCCAATCCGCTTCTGATGTTGCTGCGGATTTCATTATGGTAGCCTTGGCTTCCGCCTCAACTAACTTCAAATTTGCAGACGCGGCTTGGACGTTAGCTTTACCCTTTAGCCAACCGCCAGCTAATTCAGCTATTGGGCCGATCAGTGCTTGCAGCATTTTTACTCTCCATTGCATTAAAACCAAAATACCCGACCACGACACCGCTCGCGGCTACGACATAAACGCTGGCTATGTCGGCTATCAAACCGGCAGCAGTGTCAAAGCCCAACGCAGAGGCCGTCAAAATTGCAAACGGATAAAGAAGCATACCAGAGGCACAGGCTACCGTTAAACGCCTCTGTGTGTCTCGTTTAGAGTCTGCGTCTAAGATTTCTCTATATCGATCCTCTAGCGCCAGTTTTTGAAACTCTTGCGGATCAATCAATCCATCCTTGTTTAAGTCAGCAAGTTCAAATTCAGTCATCGATTGACACCTCAAAACAAAGTAGCCTGGTCTTAGAATTGGTGATTAGGACGATTGCCTGAGCCTCAGCCTTTTTACAAAGTGTCATTGTTTCATAATGACCGATCTGGTAGACATCCACGTGATTTTGAGTATATAAAAGCCATATCAGAAAAAACACTAATTAACCTTTTCAGCTAGTATTGCAGCGCCCCAAATTAAACCGGCACTCCCAATTCCAAACACAACAAGACCCGCTACAACCGTTAAAAAATAGAAAATACGATCACGTTTAGCGGCTTCTTCATCCAAAACTTCCTTCTGACGTACCCGCGCCGCTGCTGTCTCCCGTACCACCATGTCCCACATTCCAGATGGCCCATAAAGTTGGCAAGTTTCGCGGAGCAAATTCTGTGCATCGCGATGCGCCATCTTAGCCTGGGCAATCGCAAACCCTTCCTCTTCGGAAGACGTAAGGCGACCCAATGGGCCTTTGTGCTTACCACTTTCGGCTAAGTTAATATCAGCCTCAAGCTTGGCAAGCTTACCGAAACTAGGCATAAGGGAATTCATGTCTTTGCCAGCCTTCACGGCAGAGCTAATACTACTAGCAATCTTTGTAACCGCTCCAGCTAACGCTAAGACTTCTACAATTGCCATGATTTCACATTTTCAAAAGGACTGCGACAAGCAAAGCAATAATCGATCCAGTAGCCGCAAGCATGATAGTTTCCATGCGTTTGACGCGGATAAACAAATCCTTAAACTGAATTCTTGCCTCAGTTTGGATTGCGATCACCTCCTTCTCAAGTCCATCTATGCGCTCATGCGCGGATGCTACTGTTCTTTTGTCCATTGTCAGTCATATCTTTCAACGTTTAGTGAACTGGGACGCAAGTAAAGATGCGTCCCAGATTAGTTTTTAGCTCGGCTCAGTAGGCCAAGTGATTTCTATATGATCAGGCCATTTTGCATCCGCTGTAGGCAGATTACGAAGAGCAGCCCGGTAAGTTGCCCAAGCTGTTTTCTTGGCAGAAGCCAGAGGACTGTCAGATGTCTGCGTCCAATCGCAAGCTGCAAGAAGCGCATCACGCATCTGGCGAGATAGTAATTCTTCTCTAGCTACATTTTCAATAGCAATCTCTGCTTGGAGCGCATCGTTTATAGCGATCTCTGCATCATTCATTTCGCGGTTGTGACCGCCTACATAATTAATCATTGGCATAACTTAGCCCTCCATTATTACTTCGACAACAACTCTGCCGTGATTAAAATTTCCAGCCTCGGCATATATTTCAAAACCACCTGCCCATTCGCCGCCATCGGTTTGTGTTTCATACTGCCCCCAACCACCGTATTCGATATAAGGGTTAGTCTCGGAGGAATGCTGCCAAGTCATATCATACTTACACTGAAAGGCTTTATTTAATTCATTGCCTGTGCCCTCACGCCACGGATTAAACATAATTGTTCCAGTAAAGCCCTGCCCATAGTTGTAATTTGTCTGGGCAAAGTTAGTACTGTAGCCTGGAAAACGGATGTATCCACCATTACTATTATGGACGCTGCTATTGGATTGAGGTGTGTGATACCTGCAACCAAAATAACCGCTACTAATTCTTGTACCCGACGCATCAAGGCCGAAAATCCGCATATGTGTGGCACTAGATGAAGATAGTTCAAAAACTGATAATCTTACACCAGCTACGTTTGCAAATGCAATATCCGAAGATATAGACGCATAAGTTACTAAAGTGCTTTGTGCTGGATTAGTTTTAAAATTAAGTGTTTTCTTAATCGACGATACTGCAATACTACCGTACTCTAGCGCAGTCGCCCCTGAATTGACTTTCATAACCTGTCCAGCCGCACCAATTGCAGCGGGTAAGGTATTGGGGCTAAATTGTAACTGACCAGAGCCATCAGTCGTTATTGGCTTATTCGCCGTACCATCAGCCGCTGGTAGCTTCAAAGGTGAGAATGCCAACGTGCCAGACGCATTAGTTGTTAAGGGCGCGTTTGCGCCTCCATCAGTTGAGGGTAAGGTAAAGGTCGTACCCCCGTTTTTTTGTATTTGATCTACTATGACCTTACTCATCTGCCAAATCCTTTCAGCAATTGGGGGGGTTGTGCCAGAAGTATTGGCGTTGGTTTAATAATCATGTTGTAGGCGCAGGTCTGCGGCTGTAACCGTAGACAGTGGTTCTAAAAATATTTTCGGGTTTACGGAAATTACCGCTAGACATCTTAAAAAAGATCCCATCAGAGTGGGTAGTCTGATCTGATTTTTGAAACATAAAATTACCATAGCAATTTTGATTTTGATTACCGTAATCGCCACCCATATAGTTCATATTTCCCGAAATTTCGGTAGGATTACCAGTAGGGTCTGGAAAAAAGAAATTCCATTCAACCGTAACATTAGAGGCATTAGTGGTTGCGGCAGTTGTGTGAGCAGAGCCTACGTTACTGAAGCAATTGCCAGTAGTGTTAGTGGTTCGGCTGCCCCCGGTTGCTTGCATACCGCCCCAACTCCAGCGGTTGGTCTGATCAAACTTAGTCGTACCTGACATACCACCAAACGTAAAATAGGTATTATTGTAACAACCAAAATTACGCATTAAAATATAGAAGCGTTCATATAATGTGGTATCTAAATTTGGTATTTCAAGGTAAGTTGTACCGTCTGGTGTATCAATAGTTTTCAGCAATTTAGGAATATCATATGTAGCTAGCGTAGTATTTACGTCAGCTAGAGTTAACCCAGCGGCAGAAGAAGAAGAAGATCCAGATGCAGAATTTGTTCTAAGGGTTCGGCTCATTTTTAGACCTCCACAAACATTACTGTGGCTTGTATATTTGTTGATGCGTCGGTGTTCTCTATATAAATGCAGTCTCCCGAATTTAATATTAAACCGTTACGCTCGTAGACGCCTACACCAACGCCATTTTCCAGATGTCCAGATGCATCTAGGGCTGAATATCCGGTGTCGCCAGATAACAAGCTACTAGAGGAAGAGCCTTGGATAAAACTGTTTTTTCCAAGGAGAGCGTCGTGAAAAAGGGCAGTGGCAGTGGCTTGTCCGGTAAATACCGCCGCTGTGACCCATTGGATTAGGTTGGTTGAATATAACGCCGTACCGCTAGCATCAACTACTTGCCACAATGTTGCGCCAATCCGCATTGGTTCGGTAGTTAAACCCGTTATACTGGAAGTTGGTTCGAGTGTCATAAAATTTGTGAAACTACCCAGTTGATTGCTGCTATTAACACCTGAACCCGGAAAAGCATCGTTATGGTTAAAACTGTAGATACCTTTGTTATTACCAGTTCCTTGCATATTACAGTAAAACTTTTGAGTAGCTAAATTATATTTCATCCAACTCATCAGGTAACCGCCGTCATTTTGTACAAGAAAAGAATTGACCCACGACTCTGTGTTATGGACGAAGTTAGCACTTTGGTTTGATGCCCCATTTGTGTAATTCTGCCAAGTTACTCCATCCCAATCCGCACCTGTTTTCCATTTATTTGCAGAAATCATCCCCATTCTATATTGAGTGTTTGGACCCCAATTTCCACTCATCCCATAAACAAATAAACCTGCGTCACTAGCCATATCCACTTTCATAGGGTGATTATATTTATAAGAATTAGGGTTTAATGCTCCGTGAACGCCATAGTAGGCACTGTCAGAGGTTCGGTTCTGAGTAACGTCGCTAGTAGTATCGTAAAATCCACCGCCCGACATATATCCGTTAGTATTAAAATTAATAAAAGTATCTGTATATGTGCAGGCACACCCACCCGCATCGTAATAATCAAAGCTTCTAGAACCTTGGTTCGTCCCAGCACCGCTAACCGAAGTGCCATTTAAATAAGTCGAAAACTGAGATCTGTCAGTGGTTATATCTGCCTTGAGATAAGCATAATTATTTCCCCTGATTATATGGGTGGCGGCAGTTTTCCCATATGCTTCGGGATTTGTTAAAAAGTAAGGGTCGATGTACATATGCTGCCCAGAATAACTATCACTAGCACTAGAAGATCCTTGGGCATTATTAAGAGTCATTCGAGTAGCCATACTAGCCGCTGTCGAAACGCCTAGAACATTAGTCCCCACTACTGTGCTTTTTATATCTGCATCAATAGTTTTTGGAGTAGCATTTTGAGCTAGAGCATATTTTACTGCGGTAAAATTTAATGGGGTAGTTGCATTGGAACTAACCGCGATATTAGCGGTAGGGTTTTTAGTGCTGTCACTACTCACCATATGTATTGATGCCACAACAGATCCACCCGTTGTGTTGGTGTAAACTTTCCCAGCATTGCCCTTGTTGATTGAAAGACTTGATCTACCAGCCATTTTTATTTCCCCTAATTGTCGCCAAAGAATGTTACTCTGCCAGTTGATTGATATCTGTCTTGTGCGCTAGAACCGCCTACTGGTGTAGGTGCAAATCCGTGAAGTACTTTGCCAGAAGGTACGGTTACGGTTGCTGCATCCCCCACATAAATAAATTGATATGCAGCGTGATTATCTAGAGTGGCTACTATCTCAAAATAATTGTAGTGACTATCTATCGTATCACTTTCACCAATGTAGAGCGTTGCGGATGAGGCCATTCCCTGCCACGTCCCCGCTATAGTCGTATTGTTTGGTACAATTTCTATGGTCTTCCACATATAATCAGCAGCGGAAGCATCTGGTACAACATATGCAGAGGCCGTTCCACCCGAAGCCGCTGAAGAACTGCCGCCTGACTTGTACGCTGTAGAACCCATACCCGAATGGTTACCACAGTAATAATAAAGGGTAGGACTATCCTGTTGTACAGTTATCTGTACATATGCCCCTGCCTGTCCAGCCGTCCCTACAACAGTTACTCCAGTGGTAAATGCCGTGCCGCTATCGTGTGTGCCATCAGCCGTAATAGAAAACTTTAAAGGGTGGCCTGAGTTAGAGCTATCTGATTGATCGAAGCGGTACTGGATGGAAGGAGACAGAGAAGCCTTCTGAGCTTCTGTGCCGTCAAGGTAGAATTTACCTCCAGAGGCAGTCACCGCTATTGTGTTGGCTGCGCCAACCGCAACTGAGTCCACATACTGCCTAGTCGCGGCTCCAAGGTTCGACGAAGGATCGGCGTTTAAAAGCAAATTCCCTGTCATAGTGCCGCCAGCTAAATTTAACCTGGCAGCAAGCAAAGCATCAATGCCAAGATTAGTGCGAGCCGCAGTCGCATTAGTAAGATCAGATAAGTTGTTAGTAACTAACGCAGAGCCAGAAAGACTAGCGTAAGCCGCAACCCAGGAGCTACCGTCATAAACATTCATCACATTCGAGGTTGTGTTGAAATATAAATCGCCTTCGTTGAGGCTAGTCGTCGGGTCAGAAGACGCAATGCGATAGGTTTCGCCAAAATTGTTTACGCTGGCAAGGTTGCTCGCCACGGTATTGACGTTAGATAGCGATCCAGAAACAGCATTAATATTAGAAGAATTACCCGCAACATTATTAATATTAGCCGAATTACCATTAACAGCAGTAATGTTAGAAGAATTGCTATTAACCGCAGATACCGCGCTCGATATAGCGTTCACACCAACAACAGCACTCGATATAGCGTTTACACCAGTAACCGCTGCTATGCTGTTGCCAACCGCATTAACATTCGCAATCGATACAGCAACCGTGTTTATCTCAGACGTAGCCTCGTTTAAATCGTCAGCTACCGTAACAACTTCAGATACAGCTTCCGCCAGATCACTCGCTACCGAAACAACAGAAGTAATGTTATTCGCAACTAAATTTACGCTGCCGATGTTCGTCGCAACCGTAGTCAAATTCGTGTTAGAACCAGCAACCGTAGTGATGTTGGCCGATATGCCAGCCAAAGTCGCCAAAGCATTCGTCGCTACCGTGCCGTCCTGCAAATCCGCTAATGTCTGAACATCAGCCGATATACCGCTCACAACACCAATGTCTGTGCCGTCAGCAGCTACCGTAGATACAGCAGAGCTTATTCCAGCAACAGTCGTTATGTTAGCCGATATGCCAGCAGCCGTTGTAACATTAGCACTTATAGCCCCAACAGCAGAAACAGCGCTCGATATCCCCGATACAGTAGTAATATCAGATATATTCGTGCTGACATTAACAACAGGCGTAGACGTGGCCCAATACTTCGCAGAAAAATTCGTGCCATCAACCGTAGTCGTCTTGATCGCCCAATCTTTAGCAGAACCACCAGTAGCCGAATTATCTACTCCCGTGCCACCAGTAGCCCAAGCCTTCGATGAATAATCCGTGCTTTCAACAATCCCATTAATTTTACTCGCCCAGCTTTCAGCCTCATCAGCAAAACCACTCGAATTAGAGGATGAAGCCTGTGCCGCATCACTCGCAGCCTGGGAAACAACACTCGGACCCCAAGCTATAACATTCTCATTACCCGACACACTTGGCGCACTCGGAGCAGTAACAAACGTTAATGTCGTGCCGCTGATGCTATAATCATCACCAGGGTTGCGTAACGCACCATTAACGAAAACTAGAACACCCGTGTTCGATGCATACGAACTCGTTAGCGTGAACGCCGTTTGCGATCCCGTACCCTCAAACTTATCAACACTGTTCGCCGTGCCGCTGATCGCAGCATTCGCAAGCAATATCCACTTGGTAGATAAATCAGTCGAAAACGCAGAACTCGATGTATGGATAGACGTAGATAAGTAAGTAGCGTTGTTGAAATCAACTAAATCGTTTACCACATAGGCTACACCAGAAGACCAGCTGCCCCTCGGCGTAAAGCCATCAGCGTTTAAAAGAGCCAACGCTCCAGCGTCAAAAGCATCCTTGTGAACACTCGCATTCAATAACTTACCATCGTCGCGCTGTATTAACCCAATGTTCGCATTTAATTCATCAAGCGTCAGTTTCGCCGTGTTTAGCTCAAGATCAACCTGAGTGGCAGGAAGAGGGTTGCTAGGGCTGGTCGTCTGGAAATCAGTAAAATTGTACTGCCGCGTGTACGTTCTAGGTTGCCCCATTAGCTATACCCCATTGCTTTCGCCATGCTGGGCTTCCGTTTAGCCTTGTTCTTTTTGCTATTCGGAAAACCTTGTTTCATATCAGCATAGCTCTTTGCGCTTACTGTACTCTGCGATTTAGGCTTACTTCGCCCAGCCTTACGCGCGTTGTTGATATTTTCATACAAACTCATATGCACATTATACCGCTGTCAGATGCACCTTTCAACACATTCGACGAAAGATTGAAAAATGGACAAAATTTATACGCAACGCCATAATAGATGCGAGCGGCGCGTCCGCAGGGGGCCAGGGGGTGGGTTCGAATTCGCCAGCTATCAGGCTCGATTGGTGGTAATAGCACCATTAAATAGCCATTGTATCAATGTCTTGCGCTATTTCTGCGCTGCATTCTGCGTTGTCACATCTTTTGCAAGCGCTGCGCGGTCACCTTCCCATTGATCTATCATGCTCGAAAGCTCTTCTGGTGTCATCTCGGCGAGGGATCGACCGCTTGCGCTGTCTTTAGCGTTGGGCCCAAGGTCACCGGCAAGCTCCAGGGCAGTGCGAGCAGCTGATACCTTGGCTGAAGCCGGTGCATCAACATCATTCATAACATCGCGCAGCGTTGCAGCTGCCAAGCTGGCAAGATCGGTTTGGTACACCGTTTGTCGCTCTTGCCGCAGAAGCAGCGCAATTGACGGGTTCCTGGTCAAGTCATACGCGGATTGCTTCGGGTGCGCGTAACCAGCCAGGCGAGCAGCCTCAGTGGGTCGCTTCTGTTCACTGACCACGTAAGATACGAAGTCACGCTGCTGGTCCGTAATACTTCTTTTCCTGATTTCGCCCATAACCTACAGCCTTTCCGCGTCCTGGTTTTGTTGGCCGTAAGTATACATTGTAGAAAGTTGTTGAACAACACCAGCCAATCTGTATGATGCAGCTACGCGCTGGCCGGCAAGTCAGTATAACAGGAGAAGACTATGACACACGAAATCAAACGCGCCCACCTTTTAAACATGACTTATAGTGGTTACGGAAAATATACAGTCACCTGGAGGGATCACGAAAGAAAAACAATTCGCGTTACATTGCACGCAGATAACTCCAATCATTTCGCCAGTGACCACATGGCGCAAGAAGCCAGTGAACGATTTATCTCTTGGATGAACAACACTAGCCCATTAAAAAATGAGATAATTATTAAATCAATAACCATTTGCAGCAATGGCCCAGATAAACACGTGATTGCGCTACAGACTGATTTTGTCCCGGCATCCGTGGGCGAGGTGGCAGCATGAACGTCCTACATGAAAGCGACAACGCGCACGGCTGGCTGATTGTCTCCCAGGCCGACGTTCAAGCGGTTGGCCTATCGGCTGACGACTTTACGCACTTTTCATATGTCTCGGTAATCGATGGCGGCTTTATGTTTGCACTGGAAGAGGATTGCGACGCGTACAAGCTGCACACAGCCTCAAAAGAGCAAGGCATTGAGTGGCACATCACAGAGCGCTCCTGCAACCGTAGCGATGTACGCAATTGGCACAGCATCGAGCTTATACAGTCACACGCTCAAGAACTGGCGGCGATGTGATGGCTAATTATTACACGCTATTCGTCCGCGACGAAGAAACCGGCACGTTTTACGACGAGTTCGGCGACTACACGCGAGCAGCGGTCAAAGAGGAAGCAGATTGCACCTACTGGGATCGCAAGAAAGCCGATCTAAAGATCATCAACACAGGCGGCACGGCTGCGCAATTAATTGCCGCTGGCCAGGAATTAAATAAGGACGCCGCATCATGAACTACCAACTAGACATATTTGACAACGGCAGCGCTTCCCAGACTGGGGAGCGCCAGACTGACCTTGAAGATTTAATCGCAGAGGTCAACGCAACGCTAAGAAAGGTAAAACCAATGCAGAGCTATGAGATCGTTATCGATGGAGAAAACGGCATGTTTCAAGACAACGTTGAAGCAGCAAATAAAAATGAACTTTATAAAGTTTTGAAAGAAAAATACCCGGAAGACATTGGCGCTGATGCGGCTGGTTACGACCAGGACGGAGAGGAATTTGCAATTAAATGGTAACAAACAAAAGCCGAAACGCCCCTTATTCTGGGGCGTCCGATAGGCGGCAACCTATCGCTGACGAGGCTACCAAATCAGAATTTACAAAACAGGAAACGACAATGGATATTATAAAACAAGCGGTACAAGATTACGCGGAACATCCAAAAGAACTTATTGGCGATCTCATTGGAGCTATAGCGCTTTTTGGATTGCTCTACATCGGTTTAGTTATGGGAGCAGCACAATGAATATTGCTCTTGAAAAACTAATTATGTCTTTTTTTTCTGACAGCGCAAAGGTGTGCTTTTACAAGTCAGCAGTAGACGGAACAATGTGTGTTGAGTGGCTTCAAGATGGCCGTTACCGCACCTCGACGGCAATAAGCCTTGGTGAAAGCATTATGCGCCACAAACGCGCAATGTTTAAAATATCCCAAAAAACAATAATAGGAGCAGCACAATGAACATTTTGGCAAACGAAGATTTCCAAGTCGATGCAATAACAAGCCTTCGCCTTGCGCTGTGCATGGCGATAGATGCTAAGACTGAAGAAAAAAAGGTTGAACATTTAAACGCGGCAAGGGTGGCAAGCGTTGGTCTTTCGGATCAGACTATAGAACGAATCAAGGACCAGGTAAAAAGTTACCAATTTGAAGTAGAGTTAGAAGGGAAGCAATGATGACTTGGAAAAATATGACTGATATCAAAGCTCCGTTAAGGTTTTTTTTAAGTCAGAAAAAACTTAGCCAATATGAGTTACATGAGCAGGGCGCTATTAAAGTAACCAACCAGGATGAAAGCGACGATTGCGAAATCGGATATCCAGAAGATTGGTTAGAGGACAATCATGTTTGGATAGATGCCGCCAAAGAGTTAGAAAGACTTGGTTGGAGGTTTGGAGATGTATGCAGTGCTTGTGGCTACGAAGAAGCACAAGCGTACTTAGGTGACATTGACTACATAATAAAATCTGTAAGTAAATTTATGGAAGAGCAAAAAGAAAAATCAATAATGTTTAGAATATGGTTCAATGACGGGTCGAGCGTTAAAGAAACCGCTGGCGGTTATAACTTATTTGATAAAGACCAATTACCTAACCTTGCAGATCAATTTGATTTTGACGCTGATGAATTGTTGCATTGTGGCGAAACTAAAATGCTAGATGAACAAGGTGAAGTAATTGGCGGCGTTAATACAGTTCTTGAAGGTGAAGTGATGTCGATGGACGGTGAAGTCGAAGCCTAACCCTCGACATCTTCCCATCGATTATCAACAACAGGGCGCTCTATTGGGGCGCCCTTTTCTGTGACCTCCCACCC
>Ga0209632_10000563_pt1 | contig 38469 bp, 35 predicted proteins | sample COG_10_FD_184754 | JGI IMG/M metagenome (GOLD analysis project Ga0209632, IMG submission 184754) | Pelagic Microbial community sample from North Sea - COGITO 998_met_10 (SPAdes) (version 2) | ecosystem: Environmental > Aquatic > Marine > Neritic zone/Coastal water | place: Helgoland, sampling... | reverse complement strand
GGCGTTATCATTTTTAATTTTCAAAATGGTTTGTTTAATGTCATATAATGATAGTGTGTAAATACCACAGTTTGTCAATTTGATTTCTTTTTCTTCATCGTTACAATCTTTTTCTTCTATAATTCTCATGAGGGTATTTTCACTCGTCTTAGTTACGCGACCAAGACCGAATGGTTCATCTTTGTATGTTACCGCAATAGTATTATTGTTAGTATTTAATAAATTCACTAATAAATCCCTTGAAATTAGAGGAACGTCTCCAGATAATACCAAATATTTACAATCATCGTTATCGCATATAATATATGGTAAACAGCACAATACAGCGTGTCCTGTACCTTTTGCGATAGCTTGTTCTACATATGTAATACCAAAAGATGTATATTTGGATACTGTGTCTTGAATTTGTGATTTATGTTTTCCTACAACAATAAATATGTCTTTAGGTTCTGTTTCAATCGCACGTTCAATAATATGTACGATTAATGGTTTTCCACCAAGAAGACAACAAACTTTAGGTTTAGAACTATTCATACGCTTACCATCACCACCAGCAAGTATAATAATACTATGTTGTGTCATTAACATATATACAAATAAATATGTTTATATATATTTTATGCGATTTCACACTTCTTTTATTGTTTTTAGAATTATACTCATACTTTCTTCATACTGAGATGATGAAAGTGTTAGAGGAGGGCACATACGAATAATTTTGTCTCGTGTAATCTTTGTTAATATACCGTTTTTCATTAATTTGAATACCACATCTTCAGCCAATTTGGGTGTTTCAAATTCAATAGCATTAAGAAATCCTCTTCCACGAACAGATTTTACAACGCCAGGAACTACAAAATTATCGTATATAGTATCACGAAAAAGTGAGCCATATTTTGATACCCGGTTCAATAATCGTTTATCTCTAACAATATCTACAGCTTCCATGGCAATGGCACAAGCAAGTGGATTTCCACCGTATGTAGAACCGTGTGTTCCAGGCTCAATATTATCCATAATGTTATTGTTTGCAAGAACACAAGACATAGGCATCATACCACCAGTCAATGCTTTTCCTAACACGACCATATCTGGCAAAATAGTTGACTGACTAATAGATGAAGGCCTACTACATAGAAGAGAACCTGTTCGTCCTAAACCAGTCTGGACTTCATCACATATTAGGAGAACATTGTATGTATCGCATAATATACGCACATTGCGAATATAATTATCGTCTGGGATAATAATACCAGCTTCACCTTGAATGGGTTCCATCATATAAGAACAAATATTAGGATTATTTTTGAATAACTCTTCAAGTTGAAAAATGTTGTTATATTCTACAAAATGAATACCAGGTAAAAATGGTCCAAAATTATTATAACACGTACTATCTGTTGAGCTGGAACAAGCAGCGATTGAACGCCCCCAAAAATTGTTGATTGGAAATACGTGTTCGGCTTTATTTTGTTGTATTTTTTTTGTCTTATATCCCCATAAACGTGCCAGTTTAATTGCGGTTTCACACGCTTCCACTCCTGTATTCATAGGTAAGCATTTATCATATTTGAATGTTTGATTCATATATCTGTAAAATATAGACAATTGTTCGTTATGAAAAGCACGACTACACAACGTTAGTGTTTCACATTGTTTTTTCATTACATTGACAAGACGTGGATGACAATGTCCTTGATTTACACTGCTATATGAAGATAGAAAATCAAAATATTTTTTGTCATTTACATCATATAAGAATACTCCCTTCCCTTTATTGAGAACAACCGGAAGTGGTTTATAATTTTGTGCTCCATATAATTTGTCATATCGTAATAATGTTCTGAATTTTGATAATTGATATATATGTCCTGACATATATATATATATAATTTATATTGGTATAATCCTTTATGTATTTGTGATAAAATCTAATTATATTATAATAATGATTAGTGAAAAGGCATTTATCAATAAATATCATCGTCCAAAGGAAACATTTACAGAATTCTTAAAAAGTTATAAAGTGCATATGCGGGGACAAATTTCATCATTATCCTCATATGCTAAGAGAAAGAATATATCTACACAGCAACTTAAACAATTACACGAAAGTATTAATGACGATTACTTAATTTCGTTCTATAATACCTCAATGAAACCACATAGTTTGAAGATTGAACCTTCACCAATGAAAAACAAAGCGTATAATAATAATAGCAACGTCCAATATAAAAATATAATACGTAACATGCACTTTGAACAACTCGTATATAAAACACAACCGGGATTACCAAATATTAGAAACTATGGCTCAATGTTGAACGATATTTATAGAAACAAGGTAATTGATTATAAAATATTAACACCCAGCGCATTACATTATATTGAGATTGGACGCATCGGAAGTGTATATTCTTCATATTATTTCAGAGCATCTATTTTGAACCCTTATTTAGTATATTCTTTGAATGAAACATTATTGAAAGGTTCTAAAATTTTTACACCTACTTTGGGTTGGGGGTCATATTGTTATGGGTTTTTAGAATCCTCACGTGTAACCGAATATGTAGGCACCGATGTCATACCATCTGTATGTAAAAAAACACAGCAGTTTGCAAACAAGTATTATCCCAATAAAACCACCTCAATATACTGTGTCCCATCAGAGGAATTATACAAGCTACCAGAATTTCAAAAGAAATATGTTGGATATTTTGATGTGGTGTTTCTGAGCCCACCCTATTATGAGTTGGAAAAGTATGATGGTGCTAAACAGAGCATAAATAAATATAAAACATATGAATCTTGGTTAAGTAAATACTGGCAAGAAACAATAAAGTTATGTTACCGTGTATTGAAAAATGGTGGGAAAATATGCTATATTGTATCCAACTATGAAGGTAACGATAGATTAGTAGATGACCTTAATGGTATAGCAATCAAATATTTCAAATTGATAAGCGACCAACCGATGTATAATAAAACAGTAAATGTAAATAATAATCAACATCGCAATGAAGAGCGTATCATTACATTTACAAAAAAATAAATTTATCATATTATATTTTGAATATTCTATGATATCTAATAGTTTTGTGTTTCAATGTTGTCAATTATATCTTTTGGATAATTCATTTGCCGCAAAACACTTAAAGCGCCGCGGATTTTTGAAATACCCTTTTCTATTTTGTAATGGAATATACAATTACCAATATCATCTAACGTAGTATGCATTTTATAGTTTTCTGTATATTTTGAATCTTTGAATTTATTACATATGTATACGTAATGTGTGGTTAAGATATAATCAAGGTTCTCAACATTATTAAGATATGACAAAAATGCTACACCCGACTTTGATGCTTCCTCAGGATTGGTTCCCGAATATAGTTCGTCAAAGATGCAAAAATGACGTGTTTTATCTTTTGATGTAGAATTGAGAATATCTATAATTTCCTTACATCGTCGCGATTCGGCTTGGAATAGACTATCTCGTTCAGATGTATCGGGTATATTGAGATATGTGTGAAAATGTGTATATGGGTTCACATTTGCAGATGTGTAAAATCCAAACCCAAATTGTTGGCTCAATATAAGATTAATAGTAGTTGTCTTCAAGAAAGTTGTTTTTCCTGATGCATTTGAACCACTAACTATGATATTTTTCTTTAAATTACAGTTATTAGAGACATTGTCACACTCATTATCTAATAACGGATAATATTGTTTTTTCAAATGTGTTTTCTTTTTATTGGAGAATTTGGCACCATTTACAAGGTTCCCGACATTACAACTTAATACTTGTAAATGTGAAAGATATTCTGTGAAGCCAACGGAAAACGCGATTGCGTTTTTATAATCGTCATTATCATAGATTTTATAATAATGTTTGAGAACCATACCGAATTCAAATACATTAGACACATTTAGTTCCTTATAAGTGAAATCCTTCAATTCTTCATTAAGTTTTTCTAAACAATGAATATGTGTTTCACAATGAGATATAAAAGGGTTATATGTTTTACAATTCTTCGAAATATTTTTAAATGACGAGAACCTGAATATTGTAGTTTCAATATGTTCTTTCAATAATAATATGTTCTCGTTTACTGTAATAATATCGTTGTAATATTTTTTACAGGACTGGATGTTATTGTACACCTGAAGTAAATACATACACAAATAAAACATAATTTGAATCATACTGGTTAAACTAAGGTTGTTTATTTGTGTTAGTGCCTTTCCAATAAAGTGATTTTTCGCAATATGTTTTAGTATATCATAATACTTATCTGTTGAAATTGGAATACCTTGAATTTTAAGTATAACAAATGGCACCATTAACAATATAAATGGCATAATGAAAAACAATAATGGACTTAGCATATTGGATAAAGATAGAAGGGTGAGAAAAGGAATAGAATAATTCAATGGTTTAAATATAGACCATTCTAAAAATGAATATTTTCCACAAAAGTGGGGATTTCTAATATCATGCCAATAATGACTCAACTTATTCGTTTCTTCTTTCCAAGTATTTGTATTGCATTTACTTATCTGTTGTGTGTTATTTACAATTGTTTGTGTATCTTTCAAGAACCTGATATTGTTTGTAGTATAATTACCCCATTTTTTATACAAACATTTAGACACTTCACAGGATGGTCCAAATACTTTACTATATACCTTCTCAATTTCTATGTCATTTTTAATATGTTCTGACAAAATCTGCTTATCCTTTAAAAATTCAATCGGAATGCTAAAATTATTATTTACATCGTGTATTAAATCTGTTGAAAATGGAAGGTTATTATTACTCGGTTCCGAAAATAAAATTTCTTTAATACGTTCCATGATATAAACAACACGTCTATAAAAATGTTATTGTTTATACGAATACAAAATTGATTGTGTTAATATATAAAATAATATTCACATATTAACATATATACGTATTATCATGATGTCAGTAGAGGAATTGAAAAACATAAATATTGATATGTATAGACTACCTGAAACCACAATGACAATTATCAACAATTTAAATAGCGTATTTAAAGGGATGAATGATAATAATAAGCAATATCACAAAACATACACAAAACAAGAGCGAAGCAACCATAATAAAACGAAACAAGATACTACAAAAACAGAACAACCACAGACAAAGTTTCTTCCGGCAACAAAGCGTAATGCTGATATAGGTATTCAGAGAGATATAAAGGAAATTACACTACTGATGAATAAAATGACAGATAAAAATTATGAAAAGATTAGCAATAATTTGTTTGAATCATTTGAATACGTATTCAAGGAATATGCCGGCAATGATGAATTGGAAAAAATCACGGATAATCTGAATAATACTATTAAATATAATTCCGTTTATTCAATAGTATATTCAAAATTTTATAAAGTGCTTGTGGAAAAATACGGTAAATTATTTATAGATGGTCTTGAAAAAATACATATTTTGTTCGAACAGTCAATTAAGGAAATATGGTATGTAGATTCGGATGAAGATTACGACAAATACTGTAAAATGATTCAAGATAACAAGAATCGTAAGTCGCTACTCATATTCATTACCAGATTGGTAATGAATGAATATTACAATGAGGAAACATATGTCAAATATTTATCATTAATTATGAAGAATATTGAGGATAATATGAATATTGAAAATTCCACACCTATTGTTGAGGAGTTGGGAGAAATACTCTATGACATGCTGACATCATCTGAATTAGAAAAGGTGAAAGAATATGATTGTTGGGTAACAATTACTAACTTCGTTCAAAAAATGAAAACACTTTCACCTAAAGATGTAAAAAGTTTCTCAATGAGATGCAAATTTAAGTATATGGATATTAATGACTATTTACTTGGGAAAAAGAAGTAAGCCACAATTATAGATAAATTACATATAATTCTATTTTTTGTTAGAATAATATGAAACTATAATAGAAATATAGTATATATCTCCTATGGTAAGGTCAGTTTTAGATAAACATCTTGAATATAAAGAAGATTATATAATTGAAAATGACGATAAAGGGAGTGAAATGTCAAGCTATTACTACAATTTAAATAATAAAGAAATTGAAATTTTATTAGGAAACAAGAGAACACAATATTCAGATAACAAAAACATTGTTTATATGCCTGTATATTTGATTAATGATGATAGTGTTGACAAAAAAATTGGGGTTTTTGAAATAAAGGCAAGTGATGTGATTCAGTCAATTGACGATGATGGGGATATCATTTTGGAAAATGGTAATGTATTACTTTTTACAAATATTGATATTAATACAGATCCTGCTTCAGATATACCAGAATTAGTAACGTTAGATAATTACGATAATGAAAAATCAAAGCAAGAAGAGATAATTGATAATAAAAATGAATTATTACTTTTTGATAAAACAATTGAATTTGAAAAGAAAGAAGTTCATGACGAATTAGTCAAACAGTTCCACGTTATTGCTGCAAACAATTGGGTTGAAAAGGCATTTAATAACCATAATTTTGGAAAAGAAGATGTATCTCCAAATGGAGATTGTTTTTTCTTATCCATAGTAAAGGCATATGATGGGACCGGAAAACATATTAACGTAGAACAATTGAGAACATATTTGGCTACACAAGTGAATGAAGAAATATTCAATCAATATTATGAAATATATACAGCGATTACACGAGAAAACGAACGTTTATATAACAATATGAACGAAAAGAAAAAACAGAACAAAATATTAAAACAGCGTTATGAAAATTCATTAGAGAAACACGATTCACTTGAAATAATGAAAGAGGGAGAAATATTACGAAGTAAATACAATGTTGATAAGGTTAATACACGCGGAAATCAAGAGTTATTGAATGAATTTAAATTTATGACTGGAGTTTCCAGCATGGACGAAATGAAAACCGTGTTAAAAACAAGCGTATTCTGGGCGGATACATGGGCGATAGGAGAAATTGAAAAATACTTGAATGTGAAAACAATTATATTATCGAAGGATGCATATGATAATGGAGATATTGAGAATATTATTTTGTGCGGACAAATAAATGATATAAATAAAGTTGTTCGGGAACCTGACTATTATATTATATTGTCATATACAGGGAATCATTATGACTTGATTACATATAGTGAAAAGAGCTTACTCACCTATAAGGAATTACCTTATATTATTAGAAGAGGAATCGTAGATAAATGCCTTGAAAAACTAAGTGGGCCATTTTATGAGATAATTGAATTCAAGAAGGTTCGCGACAAACTAGATGTAATAGAGAAGGATGAAGACGAAATAGATATTATTGATTGTAATAGTAATGTTGTATTTGTAATCCATAACAAATCAAATAACCTCCCGCGCCCAGGAAAAGGTGTCGGTGAATCGGTTCATAATAGCGAAAATATGAATTTCAACTTATTATATAATCAAAAACAATGGAGACGTAAATTAGATGATAGTTGGAGCCAAGAGTTTAACTTAGACGGTAAAAAATGGTTGTCTGTAAAACATTATGTTTATGGTTCCCGATACAAGAAAGGATTTCCAGATTTTTATCATTTATTTTCTCTCAACAGCGATAGTAAGATTTCAAAAGATGTTGATATTGCAACAGCCGCAGTAAGTAAAAATGGCAAATATAAAAATGATGTGTTACGTAAAGAAGAAATACACGAAGACGGTGACTATAATGATAGTCAAACAAGAGAACAAGCATTAATGTCAAAATTTTCACAGAATAATGATTTACAATATGTTCTTGCGTTGACGAACAATGCGTGTATTAAACATTATCAACGAAATGTGCCTTTGGAGAATGATAATTTATTGATGAAGGTTCGCAATTCAATTATCGTAAATTAGATGTATTACATGTTGATTATGTGTAAAATTGAATCAATCATTTTTTTCATACTAACAATATAAATATACAAGTGAATATACACAATATGAACGCACAACACTATACCGAAACCGAAACTCGCCATTATATGGAGAATCTCAAGATTGAGGATAATGATTGGAAGAGTCTTTATCTCAAGATGTGGCCTGATAATGTCGTTGCTGACGGACGAAGAATTGAGACGAAGGAGGATTTGATTTGGATGGTGGAAGTTGTATTGAAGATTGGACGGGTAGAGCGTGTTGATGAGGTAGTAAAGGATATGCGTAATGGCAAGAGTACGCGTTCTGCGTTCATCCATTTCGTCATGTGGGATTCAATCTTCGGATTGGATATGCGTAATGAGATTGATACCAATGGTATTTTCAACGCAATGAAGTCTCATACAACAGGTCTGGATTTCCAGAATAGTGATACTCGGTATAGCCACACGCAGCCATTCTTTTCCTTCAGGAAGAACAATAACCCTTGTTCTGTAAACATTATGGAGGATCTCACGAAAGAGCAGCTCATTCGGCGCTGTAAGGATATGGAAGAAGCACTTGCTGCGAAGACGAAGTTCGTTCATGAGTTCATTGAGAACGAACGGGCATATTTGGTGAATGAAATCAAGATTCACCGAGATATTATCACAAAGCATAATACGGAATCAAAGTAAATAATCATAAAAATCATAAAAATCATAAAAATCATAAAAAAGTAACTGTAGAATTGTTGTAATAAATTTTAACATTTTTTATTCTGTAAATATAACATCTTTTACACGCACATGCGGTAAATATATAAAATTGATTGATAAAATACACAATTAGATGTAGCACAAATATAACAATAACAATCAAACCAACGTCAATGAGCTCTACCACCCGTGTTTACAAGAAGACTGCCAAGGTTATTCGTGCTAACTTGACAAGCGAAGACAAGAAACTTATTTTGAAGTTCCTTTCAACGCACAAGAAGAATGTAAAGAAAGCGACGAAGGATGCCGCGAAACAAGCAAAGATTTCTGAGAAGGAAGAGAAGAAGGCTGCAAAGATGGCCGAAAAGGAAGAGAAGAAGGCCGCGAGGAAGGCGGTGAAGAAGGCAGAATGTATTAAGAGAAAGCCAACTGCCTTCGCGAATTATATGAAGATGACTCGTTCATCCGTAAAGAGTGAGAACCCCGACGCCTCTTTTGGAGATATCTCCAAGATTGTAGGGGGGAACTGGAAGAAACTGAGCGACGAAGAGAAGCAGCAATTTAAAGTAGAATAGATAATTAGAAGTAAAATAAGTTAACATTATTCATCTTTTTTTCCATATATATTTACACATTGCAAATTACATTATAATTTATGGAAAATAGGTTATAAAAAAATACTAATAATATAATATATTATGAGTGACATAAGTGGAAATGAAGAAACTAATGAAAACGAGTTGAATTTGACCCCGACAATAGAAAATATAAACTCAAGTTTAAATGAGTTATCGTTAGAATCGGAACAACACGAAAACACATTAAATGGTTCAATCACAAGCGAACATTCTAATAATACAGCGGTTTTACATAAAGACGACAATGTGGAAACAATAAGTTTTCATAGTAATAATACACAAGAAATAAATAAGCTTGAAGAACGTTCGGAATTATCGAGTATACACAGTGATAACGAACAATATGCAGAAAATAATCCGAATAGCCACCACCAAACATCACATACAAGTATCATCGACGAACATAGACATTTATTTTCTGATTTAGAAAATAAACACCCGGTTCCGGTGGAATATCATAAGATAATACAATCACTTGTAACGAAAAATATTGATAAAGCGATCGCTATACGTGAAGAGTATTTAAGAACCCAAGAAGAAAAAGACGCTCGCGAACATAATGAACGAGGTGGGTTCCCAATGGAATTTGATATATTTAAATACGAATTTTTAGCAACACGACGCAATAACAGTCACGTATTAGACGAATCCAAACAATGTAAGCGTTTTTTAGATTTGAAATATAATGACCTTGTGAATATTATAAATCGTATTCAAACGTCTGTTATTTTTACATCAACTATATCTGGATTTATGCAAGCAACAAAGACACAGTTTAATTTTGGAGAACAAGCAATTTCTATTGTATCTATTACAATTGCAACATATATATCATTAGTTTTATCTATATCCAAATACTATGCGTTGGATGAATTGAAAGAACGTATTCAATTGTTACGTGAAAAGTATTCATTATTGCTGAATGAAATAGATTATAATATGGATAGATTAGGACCCTGGACGTATAGGAAACAATGGTTAAAATCAGATTCAAAAGCAAAAATGAAAGAATGGCAAAAAGATTATCAAAACATATCAGAACGATATAGTACAATAATATCTACAAAGAAGGAATTGACATCAGAATATGAAGACATAATGGATACGAAATCACGAAATTATTATGACATACAAAATAAGAAATTATCCATTGAGAATAAGCAAAAGGTATATAAATGGACTCATAAAGAAGAAGAATTAGAACGAACAATCGCAGTAGATAGGAAGAAAATGTTGAAAGATGTAGAATATAATAAATTAGATATGAAAAAAGGTTCAATTGTGTTAGAAACAGAAGAAAATGATAATTGGTCGTTTAGTGGATGGACTGATGTAGTATAATCATTCAATATAATACGAAAATAATATATTGAATAAAATATCGTGTATTTTAACCATAGAAACTAAACTTCATTGATTTATGAAGCAAAGGACATTGTGAAATCAACGTATCTGCCAATTTCATATCACGTTTAAAATCGTTTGAATATGAGGTTTTATGAATTAAATCAATATATTTACTTATGTTTTTAGAAGTGAAATTGTTTTTAAGTGTATGATTACTTATAGATTGTGTGACTTTCAAGAAAGAATTTACATTATATAAAAATAACGTCTTTAAGAAATAATACGAGAATGCCGGTGTATTTTCACTATATTTTGAATTGTCTTTTCCAAAAACCAAATGACGCATAGACAAAGACGAATGTTTCAAAAATTTATTGGATTGAACGAGAGAATGTATAATTTCATTTGTAAGTTGGTTCTCTATAAAAGGGATAACTTCATTATATGTAGATTGGTTTTCAAATAAGTGAATACTCATTATTATGGTTGCGACCGTTTCGCAGTAAGCTTCATTGAAAGTATAGTTGATACATAAATTAAATATATTATCCAATTTCGCATTTATTGTATCGGAATATTTTGATTCAATAATTGAAAAATCAATTCCAAACGCGTGTAAACACTCGTGTATCAAAACTTTTTTCCATTCTTCTTTACGAAATATATATATTGCGTTTTTTTCATAACAACTAAATGTATACGCACTATTAATATCTTTGCGTTCAATACTATTATCAAATGTTGCTATTTCTTTTTTGAAGGGTGTATTGAATATATATATATCTAGTATTTTGGAACATTCTGAACTTGCGAATTTGCTGATAAAACTAACAATTTTAATCGTAGTTTCAATAATTTTTTTCGTTACTTTGTTGGTTGTAAAGAAATGAATGGATATGTGACGTTTATTTACAATAAACTGTATTAAGTGTTTTCTGTAATCTTGTTTCTTGATATAAAGTAAAATATCACTGGGTATATGTTGATAATAGATACCAAACTCGCCACTATTTGCTTTTCCGTAGTTCTCTATATATTTGGGTATACTTGCTATTTTATAATGATAGTAAAGTGTTTCAATAAAGTATTTGTTTTCTTTCGTTATATTTAATGGGTTGAACGAAAATTGGGGAATTTTAAAGCACTGAATTATTTTATCATTCATCTCTTATAAAAATTGAATATATATCAGACTCTATATAATATTAATAAGAGTAAAAAAACAATGGGAATAAGATATCTGAATAAATATTTAATTGACAAATGTTCTAATGTATCAATTAAGCAATTACATCTAAGTAAATTAAAAAATAAAACAATAGTAATAGATACAAGTATTTATCTTTATAAATTTATAGGCAATGGACTGTTAGCAGAAAATCTGTATATTTTGATTAATGTCTTTAAAAAATATAACATAAATGCACTGTTTGTATTTGATGGAATTCCACCCCAAGAAAAATGGAATACAATTGAGACAAGGAATAAAGAAAAGGACCAAGCAGAGAATATGTATCTTGAGCTTACGAAAAAGTTGTCAGAATCTCAATATAACGAAGAAGAACGCAATAAAATAATGCTGCAAATGAATACTGTAAGGAAGCAATGTATTCGTATTAAAAAAAAACATTTTACATTTGCAAAACAATTGATGGATGCGTTGGGAGTAAAGTATATTGACGCAGTAGGAGAAGCAGATGAAATATGTGCCAAGTTCTGTAAATCTAATATTGCGTATGGATGTTTAAGTGACGATATGGATATGTTTACATATGGATGTTCCAATATTTTGCGAAATCTCAATTTACTAAAAGAAGAGGTCACAATATATAATTATGAAAGCATTGTCTATGATTTACAGTTAACGCCCAAAATATTTACAATATTATTAATAATATCTACAAATGATTATAAAGAGGACAATGACAATGATTTCAATAAGTCATTAAAATGGTACAACGAATACAAAGTTTCAAATAATATAGACATTATATCATTCAAGAAATGGTTAATTGAAAACGGTCATTTGGATAATATTGACATTATTAACCAAATGGAAAGGATATATACATTGAACGATAATATTGATGTCAATGTAAATAATTTGAATGTATCTTCTTCACAATTATATAATAATGTGAAATACCTTGAAATTAAAGAATTGTTGAAACCATACGGTTTTATATTCTTAAATTAGTGAATTATAGAAAGCTCCGTTATACTTGTAGTTACCCGTGATTGATAAAAAAATAGTCACATTCATCCAAATTGAACCACCAATACTTTTCCATCGTTTACAAAACACATCATCATCGGATAATATAGTATTTTTTTCATTGAATGTATCAAATAACATATATGCGTAGTCGTTTTCGCGTTCGTGTAAAATATTATTATCATCTATATATTTTGTAGACGGATAAGCAGAAAACAGTTTATCAAAAGCAATGCGTTTTATCATAATGAAATCAAATGACGTTCTATCAACTTTGGTTATATTGTGTTGGATACTAAGACTAGAACTGTTATCAATAGTAATATTATAATCACATAGTTTATGTTGTAAATATAGTTCGTTTGAAAATGACGTTTTGTTCTTATCATTAAATATAGAAACACAAGTTGGATTGGTAACGAGATTGTTCCAGTTAATCTGTTTTTTGGGACAAGCACCACTAACAATATATTTATTTGATAATAACAATTTGAAAACATCATACGGATTCCATATTACATTATTATTTATAAACATTATATGAGTAATGCCGTCAATTGATAATGCCTTTGCTACTAAATTATTTCTAACACGATGGATTAAATTATCATCTTCCATAAAGAAATATTTGCAACGAATTTTATACATATTGCATAAATCAATCGTTTCTATTAATGAATTTATAAATCCAATACTACATTTCCCACTATAACACGGTATTAATATACACACGAAAGGTTGATGCTGTTTTATATACTCAGCGATTTGAACGTTCATAATAAAATATGATTGTATATATTTTATTATAATATTTTATTAAATTTAGATTTACGCGACGGGTTCCGCCTTGATGAAGTGAGGTTTGAGGTAGCGTTGGAGGTTGAAGTAGGTGACTTCATCGGTCTTTCCTGCCTTGAGAAGCTTTCCAAGCTTGGTATCAGGAAGGATAATGCGACCATTGCTCTTGTCGCGGAGACCGTTAGCAACAACATATTGGTTGATTTCCTTGCTTACTTCGGTGCGAGCCATTTCAGTTCCGATTTCCTTGTTAAGGAAAATAGCGAGTTCATCGCTAATACGAGTAGGCTTAACAAAGCCAGATTTGGGACGATCGCCCATATCACGCTTTTTGCGGGCAGTGGCAGCTTTGACAGCAGCCTTAATGTCACGCTCAACAGATTTTTGAAGTGTCTTGAAATCAGATTTAATGGTAGTGAAAATGCTTCCGAGTTGTTGGAGCTTGGCGTTGAATTCAATCATCTTGTCGGTGTATGTTTCAGTAGGGGCAGCAACTTCAACAACGGGGGCTACATCAGGGGCAGGGGTGGGGGTGGGCGCAGGAACAGATTCCTTCTTGGAACGAGAAGCTTTAGTTTCGGTAGTCGCGGATTTGGAAGTTCTAACCATCTTATATACACTATATTAGGTATTCTTTTTATATTCATTTTATAATATATTATATTATTAGCATGTCTCCTGCGATAATTGTACGTATATATATAATTATTCGTTATAAAAATGATAATTATATATTTAGGTTATTCAATAAGCATCATATAACCACGGCATTGTAATCCGTGCACTATGACAAACTTTTGTCAATGCCATTAAACAATATAAAGATCCTAATTTACAATGTTCTTCGTCTATACCTGTATAGATTAGTGTTTCCATAGATGTTACACACAACAATTTTATATGACTCGTTACTTGTGAATAATTTTGATGATTTTGTGTAAATGTGTTAATATCCGACGTTAATATTAATTGAAATGGGTCAAAAATACAGCATATTTTCTTCTTTGTTTCAAGTGTAATATCTGCACGAAATCTCCATATATCTTTCAATATTCTCAAAAATTTAGGATAACAATGTAATGTTAAACTTGTAAACCACTGGGACTGTGTATAATTTCCTAATCTATCAAACTCAATAAATATATTCTGTATACGTTGATTTAATGTAAGATGTCTGTGTTCAATCATTTTATTATATAGATTCCGCACCCTTGGCGTAACTTGAACGTTATAATATAATTGTGGATGATAATATAAATATGATATATGATAATTTATATATGGATTAGGTAAACTTACACGAACATCACTAATATTATATTTAGAGCTTCCAATAATTGCTTTATTTATTTGAAATAGATCAATCGCATTTTTAATAATTTTGTATTTTATCGGATTCCGGTTATATGGATTACATATACTTCTATTGCTGCTACTAATGTATCGTACAAATGATAATAATGAAAATCCATAAATAGTATCATCGTCGTCTTTATATGAAAATAAATCATACCAATCAATATCTACTATATTTTCCATTGAAACAAAATCTGTATCATTTATACATATTTTTCGCGTATATAATGCAGGACCCGATAAGTGTTTAGAATATCTGACAATTGAACCGCGAAATACACTTTGTATCTTCTGAGATTTTTTAGATTTGATGAAGTGTCTTGATATGCGATCTATTAGTTCTATTTTTTTACCAGATATTTTGATACGATTTACTCGTGCTATTTCTCGTAGTTCAATACATCTTAGATTTGATAATGCTGTATCATCATTCGGATTATATGTATGATATGTAATGTATTTATTTTCTGCATGTACAGTTTTCATTTATTATATTAATCCAGTAGATTTTATGTAGTTTCATATATATTTACATCATATTTTCCTATTATGAATGAGGTTTATAACATATATTTGAATCGTTCAATAATTTTACTCATAAAATTGAATCACACTTTTCCTTTACTACACTATGTAAATTATTGTATTATTACTACTACCACTACTACTATGTCCGCTATGATGATGAACGTAAATGATTGGGATCCTTCCCAGGTCCGCTATATGACGCCCAAGGTCAATGACAAGGGCGGCAAGACGATTAATGTGATTAGCAAGCAAACTAATCGCGCCATTCACCTATCTACCCCCCAGCTTACTACTTGGGGTATCACTGACTATGTCAATGAGAAGGGTGAATCAGATAACAAGTTCACCATGTCTTTGTCCTTCCCTAGCGAGGGATATAGAACTGATGACTCCGACGGCTTTCTACAAAAACTCAAGGATTTTGAGACACAAGTCTTGGCCGATGCTGTTGATAACTCTGTCCTTTGGTGGGGAGAGCAGCTTGACCCGGCAGTCATTAAACACAACTTCTTCCCTTTCCTTAAATATCCCAAGGACAAGGCTACCGGACGCATTGACACAAACCGTGCTCCTAATATGAGGTGTAAGGTCACCAAGTATACCAAGAAGCAAGGCGATGAGTTCGTGGATAACTGGGGCATTGAGGTCTATAATAGTGATGGGGTGAAGCTATTTCCTTGCGATGACGTATCAATTACTCCCATTGATTTTGTCCCAAGCCGAAGTGATGTCAAATGCCTTATCCAATGCACTGGTATTTGGATTGGTGGAAAGGGATGGGGTCTTCTATGGCGTGTAAACCAGTGTGGTGTCAAGCCTGCTGAGAATACTACTGTATTTGGAAAGTGCCACGTGGCATTCTCCGAGGAGGAGAAGAATACTACTACCACAAAGGTATCAAGTGATGATGAAGAGGAAGTTGTTGCTACTACTACTACGACACAGGTGGAGGATAGCGATGAAGAGGAGGACGAGGAACTTGAACCAGATAGACCTTCTACCCCTGCCCCGACACCGGTAAAGACACCCACCGCACCCAAGAAGCGGGTTGTTCGCAAGAAGGCGACTTAATTTAAAAATATTGAAAACGATTATAAAACCATTGATTATAAAACCATTGATTATAAAACCATTGATTATAAAACTATTTAACCTAATTTGAAGTAAAGTAAAAACACATTTTTTATTTGAATAAAAAATTTGTCTTAATAAATTGTAAAATGAATAATGATATTACTCCTGTTATCATCTGAGTAAATATTGTTCTTATCCATATAAGGTATTCCTTTATTTTCTATAATTAATAATTGATTTTTTTTTATACATAAATCTGATGTATTAAATTTAATACTATGATTTTCTGTTATATTCATTGTAACTTCATTACTATTCAATAGTGTATCAATACTATATAGACAATCAATATGTATATTTTTGAATTCGTCAATTATATAATTATATTCATTTTCTTGCAATTCACATACTGTTATAATATCGTTATCATGTTCTAATATATTATGCCACAAAGGTACATACAATTCAACGTCTTCACACTTCAATTTATATATATTGCCTTGTAATAAATCATCCAATGAAGGATTCAGTATATAGCAATTTATACTACTTTTCTTATTGCGTATAACCTCATTTAATACTAATAGTATGTGGTCGGGTATACATAAAATATGTTTGTAATTACATAATATTGTTTTGATGCGAATAATATCTACTAACGACTTATGTGTTATATATTCAAATACATTTTCAAAACATTTGTCTTGAAGTGTTTCAAAAATACTATTGAGAACACCATTGTCATTTATGGAATGCAGAAAGTCAGTAAATAAACTGTTATAATCCTTTGAAATATGCTCTTTCTTTGATAATAAACATTCATATGCTTCTTGAATTTCATGAAACTGTTCTGTTGTATCGCTACCGGATTTATCCGGATGAAATTTTAATGCTTTTAAACGATATTGCTTTTTTATATTATATTCGTTATATTCGTTTTCATGGAGTTCTAGAACTTCTAGTGCCTTTTTTATTTCCATTATGATAGTTGATTAATATATTATAAAATAATCTTTCTATATGGTAAATTGGTCTGTAATTATTATTATAATACTTAATATTATTGTTTATGTTCTGGATAATAGGTATCATATTTTTTTGTATAATCAACTTATTTTCAATGAAATGACATAGCACACTATAATAACATTCTTCAATATCTATATTATATGTTAATATATCGTATAATATTTCACGAAATTCACACAAATCTCTTTTACTATTGCATTGAGTAATAAATTCAATAATATTACATTTTATTGTATCAAAATTATCACGATTATTATTAGGCATATTTTTATAATAATATAATTCTTTCAGATTTGTAAAGTTGTATTCGCTTATATCGGAATATTCAACAATACCTGCGTTCACTTCTAACAATTTGGAATAATCTTGGGAATTTGGTTTATTGAGAGAAATCATATCACAAATATTCAATATATTATATGGTATGAAGCTAACTGTGTTTGTTAATATTACAAACTTTAATTCAATATCTTGAATATTACATGTTTTTTCGTAGTATAGGAAATTATAAAATAAATTTATTACTTCTATATGTATTTTATTGAAATTTTTACACAATATAATTCCTTTACGATTTGGTCTCAATATTACAATCTCCGTGATTTGGATGAATATATCTGTTAGATTTTGTTTTGCGTTGCAACCCAATAGGTCAATATCTATTTCAAAATGAATGTCGCTCATTTTGAAGAAAAAAATTCCTTTTTCTGTTTGATATTCCATTTTCTTCTCTATTTTGAGTTGAGTTTTACTATATTTTTGTATTATTTGTAAGGATTCACTATATTTACCGGATCCACACGGCCCATAAATAATAGTATGGTTAATAAAATTACTCGTTTCGGGATGGGTTCCCGAACATAAATTTGAATTATTCATATCATGTATATTGTATTTGCTTTTCTGTTTCAAATAATCTTGAAAATGTGTTTCATGGTATTTCATAGTTTTACAATATATACGTTATACTCTATATATTGTATTTTCGTTTAATATTTTATTTTTCTTCCTATAATGCTTGTTATAAACGAATTATATGAAAAATATGATGTTAATAATATAGAAAATATACCAGAAATTATCAAGTTTTGTCCGCTTATACCAAACGAAAAAAGGAATATAGAAAATATAGCTATCGCACATATTATAAATATGAGTATATTAATAATCGTACTTGTTAATTCATTTTGTTTTTCTTCCAATACATCGTCATCAGACTTCTCATTTTCTTTGTACTTGTAAATTTTGCTGTGATATTTTTCATATTCAATTGCATCAATCATTTCAAATACTGTTGTGGTTATCATTGTAACACTTGTGAAACCTAAAATTGTTTTTACTAACATAGGAATACTTATATCATTGTTTGAGTTAAACGTGTAAGCATATTTTACAATAGGAAGATATGGACCAATCATTGAAAATAAGAAACCGGAAAGAGAACCATATACGCGTCCCTCGTTTACCATATCACTATTTTTATTTACACCCAAATCAACAAAGTATCCTATTAAACCACTTATAATTGTAAATATAGTAGGAATAAAATATCCGTTAATATGAGGATGTATAGAAGGCGCAACTAAAAATAATACCATAATACCAATAATAGTTATCAATGTATAGATGGATTGTTGGTAAAATGAGTTGAAATCAACGTCATATAACATCAAGATTCCTAGACCTATCATGCAAACAATTGAAAATACATCTCCTCCATCAAAATATTCCATGTCTAATACTAATTTGTTTCCATAAATTAAATAGATGAAATAGATTATGAATAAACAAATTGTCGATACAAAATACGAAAATTTGTAATTCTCTTCGCTAACCTTGTATTTCTTTGGTGGGTCGTATTTGTCACCTAAATTGTATGATTTTACTGCCGCGTTTGTATAACCAAATGTATAAAACGACAATGAAATGGTCCGAACAATTAAAGAACCTATCACTATCACGGGAATAATCGTAATAAAAAAACTTACATTATTGGTTTCTGGCTTAACCTGAGATACAACTTCATATGCTTTCCTACCAAATAATACGTGTATAATAATTAATAAAAATAAAACCATATTGTATCCAATATCCTCTTGTAAATATACAAATATCACAGTATATAAGAGAGCATAAATAAAGACATTATATACAGATAGTGATGTTTGAAATTTTTCTGTATTTACCACGTCGGACATATATATATTATATAGAATTTTTATCGACATTATATGTTTTGGAAATCCAATCAATTAACATATCGTTTGTATAGTTTGAAAACCCATCCTTCAGTTTTTTTATATTATAAAATATTGGTTTTACCATCGTAGGGGATTGATGAAATGCGTATACACCATATTTCCCTTTCCTAAGCGATAAGTTTTGTGTTATTTGACGAACTATATTTTTATTCTTTGCACTACCTTGTAATATACTAATGGCAATTTCTTGTGTTAGTTTTCCCACATTTTCGCAATAATTTCGCAAACTTTCTTTTTGTGAACCACAGTCTAAATAGTATCCAAATTTTCCTTGTTTTATATAAATCGGGTTCTCGTTATAATATCCTAATAACGTATCATCATTATCGTCTAACAGTTCTGAAATATCATATTTGCTTTCACGTAATCTCTTTATATCAATATCTATATCTTTTTTAACCTTTTTGTATGTCGATTCTGATTTATCGTTATCGTATCGTAATACTGGTCCATATTTCTCAAATAATAAAAATACATTGTCTTCTATTTTGAACCCGTGTTTTTGTATACTCTTGTTATTTTTGATAATACTGCTTATTTCTGTATAGCATTCCGAACATATGGTATGCCATTCCTTTATTTCTCCATTATGCACTTTATCTAATTTATCCTCCATTTCAGAAGTATAATTATACGAAAAAAGGTGCGTAAACAACTTTTCCAAGAATTCATAGCATATAATACCCAGATTTGTGATTTTTAACTTATTCTTTTCACCACATAACTCCTTTGTAGAGTTGATTGTTGTAATAGTATCATCTTTCAATATATATTGTATATATTCACATAATGTAGCTCCAATATTGGTTTTCTCAACATAATTTCTATCTATCAATGTGGTTACCAGAGACGCAAACGTGGATGGACGTCCAATACCAATTTCTTCCATTTTTTGAATCAATGAACTTTCGTTATAGTAAGGAGTGTTTCGTGTAGTCGTAAGCTCATTCATAATTTTACTATACCCTATACTTTTCTTCTTACTCTGCGTTGTAAGGAACAAAGCATTATCATCATTATTATCCTTACTTGATAATACTTTCCATCCCATAAATATTGGAATTTCATTTGTATGTTTATATGTATGCGTATCTAATGGACTATTAATCAAGTAATCTTGATACTGATAACTATAATCACTCATACAACTTTCTACGGTATTCTTCCATATTATATGATATACTGTATGTATTTTATTATCCTTATGTTCTATATCTAATTTGGATGTGTTAATATTTGTCACTCTTACTGCTTCGTGTGGGTCGTTTTTCGTCACGTTCTCTATATTTTTGGTATTTTGTGTATAATATTGGGAACCATAGTTTGAGGAAATATAATCTTTTGCTTTTGTTAGAAACTCACTTGAATATGATTTACTTTCGGTTCTCATATACGTAATATATCCTCCTTGGTATAAGTCTTGACATAACTTCATCACATGTCCCGAACCTATACCTATAGAGTTGCTACATTGCTGTATTAATTTTGAAGTATTAAATGGTTTGGGAGGGCTTAAATTACGTTGTCCTTTTTTTCCTAATGACATTTTATGAATATGGTTTTTTGAGTTTTCAAAAAAAGTGTTGAGAACATCTACATCGTCAATATGTTTATCTAATATGAATTCAATATTTTTATCTGTAAATGTTCCTCTTATTTTATGAAAAGTTTGAAGAGAACTACGATCAACCTTATCATTATCGTATACCAGTCCAAGACAAGGTGTTTGGCACCGTCCCGCGGATAAAGCATTATTTTTATCGTTATATATGTGTTTCCATAATAGAGGTGAAATGCGATATCCTACAATTAAGTCAAGCACTTGTCGTGAAATTGCGGAATTCACTTTTGCTATATTCAGCAATGTCGGGAGTTCAATTGATTTCACAATTGCGTTTTTTGTAATTTCGTGGAAAATAATACGATGTGTGCTATTTACATTGAGATTAAACATGTCACATATATGCCATCCAATCGCTTCACCTTCGCGGTCATCATCTGTCGCAATATATATTCGCTCTTTATTGAAATTACCTATAACACGTTTCATATCTTTTATATAACTCTCTTTACTCTCTACATTTTCATAAGTCACTTTGTAGTCATTTTTGGTATCAATACTTTTTAATCCATTGATTTGACGCAAATGTCCCATAGAAGCGATACACATATATTGGGAACCTAGAAATCCTTCAATCTTTGCACATTTTGACGGAGATTCTACAATTATCAGATATATCGCATTTTTATTTTTGCTTGTTATTTTTAATGGTTTCATTTATGTAATAGTATAGATTATTATATCTCTAATCCTTTTTATTAACAAATATAAAGATTTATTCGTATTACATTTACCACAGCATATGTCGTATAAAATATTAATAGATGATAACAATTATGACAAATGGCACTTTATAGACCCGCACACAGGAAATACAATTATTGAAAACGAAACACTTGACACAATTTCACCTGTAAATAATAAGTTATTTACACGTGACTATATTGATATTATTGACGGAAATGTATCCATTCAACGTTCATACTATCGTGAAAATCATATTCCTGGGGTTATTTTATTGAATGGAAACAAAACATATGGAAGATTGGGAAAACGTCTATTATATAAATGCATTCCCGATGACCTGCGACTTCCTCATTTTCTCGTTCCATATGAATTGAAATCAAACTTTAATAAGGATTATAAGGATAAATATGTTGTATTTAAATATAATCATTGGAATGAGAAACACCCATATGGTGTTCTGACAGAAAATATTGGAGATGTTGATGTCTTGGAGAATTTTTACGAATACCAACTCTATTGTAATAATTTGCATATGTCAATTAGTTCATTTAATAAAGACGTCAATAATGCACTAAAAAAAGAGAATGATATTATCTATAATATTCAAAATAAACACGATTTTAAAGACCATCGCGAAAAGTATGTATTTTCAATTGATCCTCATAATAGCACAGATTTTGACGATGCTTTTTGTTTTGAATCTTCTGAAACACATACAACGATATATGTGTATATTAGTGATGTTGTTGATATTATTGATTATTTGGATTTATGGAAATCATTCAGTGAGCGCGTATCAACAATATATTTGCCTGATAAACGGCGTCCAATGTTACCTTCTATGCTAAGTGATAGTATTTGTTCTTTACAGAAAAATAAAGATAGACTGGGTATTTGTTTTGAATTCGTATATGATAAGAATAATTCACTTGAAACGTCTAATATTTATAGAGCAATCATCAATGTAAGCGAAAATTTTGAATATGAAGAAAAAAAACTTATTGCTAATCGGACATTCAAACAATTATTGAATTTTACACAATGTTTTGAAAATGATATTGTAAATAGTCGTGATGTTGTTCCATATTGGATGGTTTATACAAATAAACACTGTGGTGATCATCTTTTGAAACATAAAACTGGGGTCTATCGTTCATCACAATATATGAATAAGGAGGTGAATCAAGCTTTATCAATTAGTAATATTTCAAAGAAAGAAGCAACTGTCATTCAACACTGGAATAACGTAATCGGTCAATATATATATTATACGGAAAATCATAACATTAGTCACGAAGTTATGAATAATAGTAATTACGTTCATGCAACCAGTCCGATACGACGTCTTGTGGATATTATGAATCACATTGATATGTTTTATAATCTGGGATTGTCTTTGAATCACAACGCAAAATGGTTTCATCAACATTGGATTGATAAACTTGACTATCTAAATACTGCTTCTCGTTCAATTCGTAAAGTTCAAAATGAATGTAGCTTATTGGATCTTTGCTTTAAGAATCCCAAAGTAGTTGAAAGGACGTATAACTGTATATTGTTTGACAAAATTCAAAAAACAGATACTTCATTTTCGTATGTCGTATATATTGAGGAATTGAATATGATGTCAAAATACATTTCATTTGAAGAACTCCAAAATTATTCACATTATAATTTCAAACTGTATTTATTTTGCGATGAATATAAACTCAAACAAAAGATTAAATTAGAGAAAATATAATTTATAATAAAATGAATATAAAGAGAAAATCCGGATATATATTGAGCCTTCATGGCCAAGTGGTAAGGCGTCAGTCTTGTAAACTGAAGATCGTGAGTTCAATTCTCACTGGAGGCTTTTTCTCGCTTTAGCTCAGTTGGCAGAGCGTTGGACTGTAATAGTATAATTGTGGTTATCCACAGGTCGCTGGTTCGATTCCAGCAAGCGAGATGTGGGGCTGTAGCTCAAATGGTAGAGCGCTTGCTTAGCATGCGAGAGGTAGGGGGATCGATGCCTTCCAGCTCCATTGTTATACAATACAAGGTTGTATATCTTTTATTGTAAAAAACGCACTAATAAAAAACATTTATGTAATCCTAATAGTGACACCCTTCCGACCCGCGTTATAGAGGATTTTATCTACATTGTAGCACCATTCGCCTGTAGCATAGTAGCTACCTTTGTATTACCATATATACCGGCATATTGAAGGGGTGAATATCCCCCATAGTCCTTTGCCCGGACTTCTGCGCCCTTCTTCAGAAGCGCGTGTACCAATCTTGGATTACCCCATACACAAGCATAGTGCAGTGGCGTGTGTCCTGTACTGTCCTTAGCGTGCACATCCGCACCATTCTTTAGCAGCACATTTGCCACATGTACAAGACCCTTCTTACACACCCAGTGCAGGCACGTCATTTCATCATTATTCTTGGCGTTAATATCAGCACCGTTATCGATTATCACCTTAATCACCGATATACGTTCCCTCCTACAAGCGAAGTATAGGGGTGTGTATCCTTTGTCGTCCTTGGCGTACACGTCCGCGCCCTTTTTCAGTAGCTCCTGGACCACATCTAGATTACCGTTTACACAAGCATCGTGCAGTGGCGTCCTTCCACTATTGGTCTTGGAATGCACGTCCGCACCCTTATTCAGTAGTGTATTAACCACTTTTGAATGACCATATACACATGCGAAGTGCAGAGGCGCCCATCCAGGACTGTATTCACAACTGTTCTTGGCGTGCAAGTCCGCGTCTGCGCCCTTCTCTAGAAGCGCATAGACCACCTCTGTGTGACCCTTGTCACAAGCATAGTGTAGGGGTGAGCGTCCATCTCTTCTCTTATTGTGCACGTTCGCGCCCTTCTCCAGCAGCGCATTGACCACCTCTACTTGACCGTCCGAACAAGCCCAGTGTAACTCCATGTAATCACCAATTCTATCGCTATATAACTTATTTTCTAGCTGCGACATAACCGAAATTTGTAGAGTCATCGTTCTATCAATAATCCCTTGATTCTTACGCTTAATTTTCACGATAGCCTCATAGCGTTCCACCCAAAAATCAAAATCGTCAGCATTTTCCGATTTAATCATATTATGCTGATGACGAATAGATAAACCAGGCATAAAACTGTAGATCTTTTTGTAAATCTCCCGAGTAATTCTGAGGTTGTTGATCTTCATCTTTGTAATTGGTTTATTTGTATGATATTATATAATTGTTATCAAATGTATTCAATTTTAATCTTGTTTTGGCATATGCGGACCGGAAAAAAAGGGTTATTTATAAAATTAGGATAAATACTTCTATACTACAGCTATGTCATTATTATTCATTTCTACTATTTCTTGTTCTTCTGTATTAATATCTCTCAGGTCTTCTATAGTTTTGGAGATGTGTCTTGTAATGGCTTCAACGTCCTTCGTTGTATTTTTATCATATTGTTGGAAAAGGATTGTCATCAAATCGTAGCACGTGTATCCCTTCTCTACAAATCGGTCAGTTATCTCTTTAATTGGGCCTTTCACGAACCCCGCGTCACTGATGCGTACAAGTGATGCTCCCAGATCATTCTCGTTGTTACTACCGAGATTTGACACGGAATATACCGATTCATCATCTGAGATGTAGTCATTGTCTTCGTCAAGTTCTGATTCTGTATCTTCACTTCCAAGTGTTTCATCATCATCAACATTGTTGTATTCTACCAACTCCGCACGACACAGAGGGCAGTTATTTCCTATATCCATCAGTGTTTGACCGATACACTGGAAGCAGAATGTATGTCTACATTTGGTAATCGCAATATTTTTACTTTTGTTAATTGGTTCAAGGCACACAGCACATTCACATTCGTCAGTATCAATACTCACTGATTCAATGCCGTCCTTCGCAAGACACACAGCACATTCACAATCGTAATCATTCTCATCAAGAATCAATGATTCTTTGCAGTCCAGCGAAAGGCACACAGCACATTCACATTCGTTAGTGTCAATAATGACTGTTTCGTCGACCCCCATTTTAACAGGCTCGGACGTATCACAATTTTCAATGAAAGACATATCCAACTCAGAAAGGGTAAAGGGTTCGTCGTTATCATTCTCCATTATGGAATCATCCAGGTCATAGATTGACATCGGGGTATTATCGCCTTCAATGACAGATACGTCAATGTCAAGGTCGGAAAGGCTAAGAGGGGCATCAATTGTCGGAACGTGGAGATCCTCCATCGTAAGAGCAGGGCCCACAGAGTAATCAACTTCGGGAACGTGGAGATCCTCCATCGTAAGAGCAGGGCCCACAGAGTAATCAACTTCGGGAACGTGGAGATCCTCCATCGTAAGAGCAGGGCCCACAGAGTAATCAATGTTGTTTTGCGACATTCTTGTAATTGGTTTATTTGTATAATATATCTAATTGCGATGAATGGTATTCAATATTTATATGGTTTTTGCATGTAGAAAATTAAAAATTGAGAAAAATCCATTTTCACCATTCAAAATCACGTAAAAAATGAAATAATCCGGTATTTTTGTTATAAAATTGAATCACTGTAAATACTATATATCACTATCAATACTATCATATGGATTGGTAGTAATCCCCAAACCATTACTGGGTGAGAGAAATGGGTGCTTCTACTTGGCACAAATATTGTAAAGTAGTGTTGCTGCGTATTCTGTTAAGGTAAAACAGATAATACAGGAATTATCGCGGGGTGTTTTACACACCTATACATAGGAACTGATGAGTTTGAAGTATAATTAATTCTGATCAAATTAATTATAATGGATAACCGTTCGGATACCGTGTAACGCCAAGCTAGTATCTTGTGGTTAAGTCTTCTACACTGGATGAATTAAAATTTAATTATTATTGGAATGTTATGTAGTTTGACATTTTTAAGATGGTGTGTTACCCTGTCTTATAAATTGAAAACACATCAACACTAAGGACTTCGGAGGGAAGTTTGGAAAAAGAAGATAAAGGGGACGCCCTTTTTTTATGGAGTTACATGTGATAAATACATAAAAATTGAATCAACGCAAATACTCTATATCTATATCAATATTATTAAAATTATACAAAATGAATAAAGCCGCTATCAATGAAATTTCCACCGTGTTATATGGCACAACTCAACACCCAGATTGGAACAGACTTCCACGTCTTGTTAAGCAACAACTGATGAACAAGTTACACACAAACAAGTACACAAACATTCATGATCCCAGGCTATATCAGGATTTGGAAAGGAATTGGAAGAATAAACAAGAAAATCGGAAACAAGACATTGTATATAGTGTCAAACACGACATGAAAGTAGAGTGTTCCATTTGTATGGAAACGCACAATGTAGACAGTAAAGTCACTACTCTTCTATGCGGACATAAGTTCTGCACTCAATGTATATTCAGCCATATTGAAAGACGGTTAGAACATACATCGTGTCCGCTGTGTAGGGCGTGTGTATTTGAAGTTCCTACACCAACAACCCAACAACCACTTGCACCCAAACAAAAAGCATTGAGAATTAATGAAAAAAAAATATTTGACAAGAGGCAAAAACGACAAGCAGAGAGGTATAGAAAAAGACAGGCTAAGAAGAATAGTAATTTAGAATAGTAATAACAGGTATATAATAAAGTAAAAATGATACTAATTTGTCGTTTTTTATTTTATCATTAATACTTTTATTTATTGAATTACATGATATTATTAGTTAAAATTGAATTGTATAATTAAAAAATATTAAATTAAATAAAAAAATATTAAATCAAAATGAAAATATTAATCAATAAACCGTCTATATCGCAATTGCGTAAGCTTAAACAAGGATTAGAAATTCGTGTAAAAAGTGGAAACGATATTGAGTTAGAATGTATTAATGATGATATGTATCAAGATATTAAAAAACATTTTGATAAAGGTAAAACATATACAATTTTGTTTGATATTCGAACAAATAAAATTATATCAAAAAAAACGGAGTGTTATAGAGAACAATCAGAAATCCTACAAATCGCCGAAAATTACAATAATAATTGTAAAGAAGATATTTATGAAGATAAAGAAACATTAAAGAAAATGATGGAAATATTGGATAACATTAATAGTGTTGATGAATATATGAATTTCGCAAACACGTTGTTTGAAAATGAAGATAAAATAAAAGATAAAATAATATTATCAACTATTATGACATTAAAGACATTGAAAAATAACACACCTTATATGATATCATATAATCAATATCATATGATATCTCTTGAAATATTAAAAAATATTAAAGGAATTATTTAAGTTGGATTGAAATATTAGTATGTGCAAACCTTGTTTGTAGATAATCTAATATTTTTTTCTTGTTATTTTCATTTGTCTCGCCATTAACAATGAATGTTTTGTTATATTTTTTAGGCGTATTGAATAACATATTGAATTATATATTAATAATAGTATAATAAAATTGATTGATACATACAATTAATGTAAAATAAAAAAACTGATTTTTATATACAATGGTAAAGAATACGAAAGGTGGAAAGGGTGCTAAATCAATGGCTCGGAAGTCGGTTTCTGTTTCTTCACAAGGAAAGACACGATTATCAAAAGATCCATTGGAAATTTATACAGTTGTTACTAAACTATACGGTCACGGACGATGTGAAGTTAAGGATAGCGATGGTAATACATATATGATGCATATAAGGAAGAAGTATAGTGGTCGTGGTCGTCGTGGTAATGAGGTGTTAGTGGGTGGGTGGTGTTTAAGTGGTTTGCGTTCGTATGAGAGTGTGGGTGTAAATGTGGATTTGCTGTGTGTGTATGAAGAGAGAGAGGTGTTAGAATTGAAGGGTTTAGGAGTGAAGTTAGGAAGTGTAGAGAGAGTAGTGGAGGGAGAAGGATGGGAGTTGGGTGGTGGTGGTGTAGAAGGTGTAGAAGATGAAGTGGATGTGTTGTTGTGTGTAGAAAGGGTAGAAGAAGATGAAGAAGTGAATATCGATGAAATCTAGGGGTAAGGGGTAAGGGGTAAGGGGGTGTATCCATAATAAAAGAGTGTTAATATATAGAATGGAATTAGGAAAATATGAAAGATATGTATTATTTTTATTGGGATGTATAGGAAGTCGTGTATTATTGGCGTATACTGCGAAAACAATAGATAAGGATTATTTACCTTATATGGGATATGTTTGTTTATTACCAGCGATAGGAATGATGTATATATATGTAACAGGTAGTCGGGATTATGGTATAGAAGCGGGAGGAAAAATATGGTGGAATAATTTAAGACCTCTCCATTCCATACTGTATTTTTTGTTTGCTTATTATGCGATTATGCAATATGATTTTGCGTGGATGTTTTTAGCGGTTGACGTTTTCATCGGACTTTCCGCTTTCATAGTTCATCACTTTTCTAATGATTTGTGGAGAATATTGTTTCCTAGTATCAAATAGAAAACAAATAATATACATTATTCCAATACTGCATATATAGATATGAAATAATGATGTGTTTATAATAACCATATCATTGAATGAATACCGCCAAATAATTTACACCCTTCAAACCAAGCACCCCCCTCTCCTGGGTATAAATCAACTCACTTTTGTACGGCTGTGTTTTTTGGGAAATTATGTAAAGTTTTCGGGAACCTAACTACCAATTATGAATTATTGTCTATCTATTTAGTATATAAATGACTCACAATAATACGCAAAAAGGATTTGTATGTGAGAAGTGTCATTTCAAATGCTTTAAACCAAGTAATTATCAATCTCATTTAGCCACTGCTAAACATAAATTACTTACAATTTCTGACAAAATGGGAGAAAATAATTGGGAATGTCTATGTGGTAAGAGCTACACACATAGACATAATAATAAGTGTAACTATAATACTCTCGTACAAATAATGGAAGTTAGTATATGGAGAACCTTGTATACCAGTAACAAAAATAATAATGATATAGGGCATTCTCGCAGGATACGCAGCTTTTCTATATAGATTATTCCAATAGCATTGTATAGGGCATTGTAGGAGAACAAGGAGTTTTTCTATATAGAATATTACAATAGCATTTATAGGTTCTCCATAAGTATATTAATATATTTTATGCGAGGATATAGAGAGGCCACCCATAAGGGCGCGAAGCGCCATGCTGGATGGTCATTACAATGAAATGTCTTACACCCTTCAACATTATTATATAATACAACTTAACTAATGATGTGGTTTCAGATTTTTTATTTGAATGTAAATTTATTTTTTTATAGGAAAATCTACCAAGTTTCGGGAACCTATCCCCCCGAATAAATAGACAATTCTCTCATTATTTTGTAATAATGGAAACAGAAAAAAACGAGAAAAACGAGTACAAATATGTTTGTATAAAATGTGATTTCAAATGCTTTTATAAATGTGATTATGAAAGACATTTAGGCACTGCAAAACATAAATGGAAACAAATGGAAACATTTGGAACTAAAAAAACATATGAATGCATATGTGGTAAGGAATATAATACTCGTTCTGGGTTATTCAAACACAAGAAGAAGTGTAACTATAAGACCCCCGAACAAATAAAGGAACAGAGTATGTGGAGAACCTTGTATCCGAGTAGCAAAAAAGATAATGGTATAGGGCTTTGTGGGAGAACAAGGAGTTTTTCTATATAGAATATTACAATAGCATTGTATAGGTTCTCCACAAGTATATTAATATATTTTCTGGGAGGATATAGAGAAGCCACCCACAAGGGGCGCTTCGCGCCCCGGCTGGATGGTCGTTTCCCTGGCATTCCATAGTATCCCCATCCCTTCCTTCAACATAGTTATATAACTACTCTGTAATAGAAGTGAATAATGATGTATTTATAATAAAAATATCATTAATGCAGTGTAAATATGCTATTGAGACGGTAATGCAGTGGTTCCCGAATATTTTGTAAATAAGTGAAAAAAGAGTTGAAAAAAAAGTAGAAGAAACTTTTTGAAAACGAACAATAATATAATTGTCCAATTATTGAGATGGCTCGGAGGTATTTTGGGGAGGTTATGTAAAGAAGGAACTGAGAGGCAAACGCAGTGAAAAGCAACCAATCATCAAGAACCTATCCCCCCGAATAAATAGACAATTCTCTCATTATTTTGTAATAATGACTGACAAAAAAACCCCAAAAAACCCTACAATATTTATTTGTGAAAATTGTGATTTTAAAAGCAGTAATAAGAAAGATTACAAACGTCATTTAGGCACTGCAAAACATAAGATACTGACAAATACTGACAAAAAGGGCGAAAAAAACGTGGGAATGCATATGTGGTAAGATATACAAAGAACGTACAGCATTATATCGTCATAAGCAGAAGTGTAACTATAAGACCCCCGGAACAAATAAAGGATGAGATTATATGGAGAACCTTGTATCCGAGTAGCAAAAAAGATAATGGTATAGGGCTTTGTGGGAGAACAAGGAGTTATTCTATATAGATTATTCCAATAGCATTGTATAGGTTCTCCACAAGTATATCAATATATTTTCTGGGAGGATATAGAGAAGCCACCCATAAGGGGCGCTTCGCGCCATGCTGGATGGTCGTTTCCCTGGCATTCCATAGTATCCCCATCCCTTCCTTCAACATAGTGATATAACTACTCTGTAATAGAAGTGAAGTAATGATGTATTTATAATAAAAATATCATTAATGCAGTGTAAATATGCTATTGAGACGGTAATGCAGTGGTTCCCGAATATTTTGTAAATAAGTGAAAAAAGAGTTGAAAAAAAAGTAGAAGAAACTTTTTGAAATTGGACAATAATATAATTGTCCAATTATTGAGATGGCTCGGAGGTATTTTGGGGAGGTTATGTAAAGAAGGAAATGAGAGGTAAATGCAGTGAAAAGCAACCAATCATCAAGAACCTAACACCTAAAAAAAGGTGTACAATTCTGAATTATTGTCTCATTATTTAGTAATAATGGAAACAGAAAAAACGCCAAAAACGCCAAAAGAAATTATATGTGAGAAGTGTGATTTCAAATGCTTTAAACCAAGTGATTACAAACGTCATTTAGGCACTGCAAAACATAAATGGAAACAAATGGAAACATTTGGAACTAAAAAAACATATGAATGCATATGTGGTAAGGAATATAATACTCGTTCTGGGTTATTCAAACACAAGAAGAAGTGTAACTATAAGACCCCGGAACAAATAAAGGAAGAACAGTTCATACAACATTTGAAATATCAAAGCATGAAGTTAGAAGAGATGAATGAGGAGCAAAAAAGACGGGACGAGGAGCAAAGAGAGGTGCAAAAAAGACGTGACGAGGAACAAAAAAAGCAGAATGAGGAACAAAAAAGACGGGACGAGGAACAAAAAAAGCAGAATGAGGAGCTGAAAGAACAAATCTCAGGAATGTCACTGGTAACAAATAATAATACAATAAACAATAATAATACATTCAATTTAAAACTGTTTTTAAACAATGATTGTAAAGACGCGATGGGAATGACAGAATTTCTTAATAGTATACAAGTGTGTGATGAAGATCTAATAACGTTTGAGGAAGAAGGATATGTGAAAGGAATATCAACAATAATAGAGAAACATCTAAGCGATTTGACAATAACAGAGCGTCCTATCCATTGCACGGATAAGAAACGTCAAACAATCTATTTTAAATCAGACAAAGAAGGATGGAAGAAGGATAAAATAAACAATCAAATAAAGCGTTTAATAGATACGGTGGAAAACAAAAGTTACTATAAATTTGAAGATATATATATGGAAATAGGAAAACATGAAGATCTTGGCGACCCGGATGCCCCGCATCATAAATGGTATATAACAATGGGAATAGAAGTGGGAGGGGGGAAGGGGGGGGATGAACAAAAAGAAATAAATATAAATAAAGTATCACATATATTAACAAATCTTGTCTATAAAAGCAGAAAAGTATAATTATAAATCGGTATGTAGTATGGAGAACCTTGTATCCGAGTAATAAAAAAGATAATGGTATAGGGCATTGTGGGAGGAAACGGAGTTTATCTATATAGATTATTCCAATAGCATAGTATAGGTTCTCAACAAGTATATTAATATATATTTCTGGGAGGACATAGAGAGGCCACGGATAAGGGCGCTTCTTGGTTAGCTAAGCTAACGTGAAGTCGCCCTTATGGAAGGTCGTTACTATAAAATGCCTGGCATTCCATAGTATCTCCGCCATTCCTTCAACATAGTTCTGTATAAGTGAAGTAATGATGTATTTATAATAAAAATATCATTGAAAGTATGGTTCCCGAATATTTTTGCAAAAAAGTTAAAAGAAAGGTTGGTATGTATAATAATAGAAAAATCTCATTATTAACTATAAAAAATGAAAAAAAACAAAGGTAAGCTGCCAAAAGAATTTGTATGTGTGAAGTGTGATTATAAATGTGGTTACCCGAGTGAGTATATTCGCCATTTAGGAACAGTAAAACATAATAAAACAGAAAAGTCCAGGAAGAAACAAATTGAAACATATGCGAACACCAATATATATTTATGCCCGTGTGGAAAGGAATGTGAGGGTAAATCAGTGTTGCGTGAACATGTTGACACGTGTAAAAATAACGGTCAGTATAGAGAATATACGAATAGTTGTCATGGTGGGTATGGGGAAGATCATAGGATACCTATACCTATTAAACCAATAATGGAAGAATTCCATAATCTCTGGCATCTTGCGGTCAGTGTAAATATAATGAATGGTTACCTGTATCCACCCATTTTCTTTCCCAAACTTCTCAGCGATGAATACATAAATGTTAGAAGTTTGAGGTGGTTATAGGTGAAAGGAAATTGGAGAACCTTGTATCCGAGTAATAAAAAAGATAATGGTATAGGGCATTACGAGAGGAAACGGAGTTTATCTATATAGATTATTCCAATAGCATAGTATAGGTTCTCAACAAGTATATTAATATATATTTCTGGGAGGACATAGAGATGCCACCCATAAGGGCGCTTCGCGCCCGCGTAGCCCTAGCATAGGATATAAACTCTTTCAAGAGAGTGTATAAGTAGTGAGTAATAGATGTGAAACAATTATATATTTATAATAAAAATATCATTGAAGAGTCTACTTTCTTTGTTTAGATGTTAGCTTACGTTTACGTTTTAGTATGTTATTTTTCCGTATGGTTTTCTTTTTTTTACCGCCAGTGATAGGGGGGTAATTTTTACACGCTTCCAACAATGTGCTATTATCAATATAAGAGATAGAACAAAATTGCTTATTAACAAAAGCCTGACAGTGGTTAGCGCTGACAACGCTACCGCCCAATCGTGTACCTAATGAAGCAATAGGCATTTTCTTAACATTATCGGTGGGTTCAATCATAAAAATTTGATGATCTCCTTTAACAACCTGATCTAAATATTCTAAGGGAACAATGGGTCCATTTAAGCCGATAGCAGTCATATTCAATGTGGGTCCGCTAATAATATTAGAATTACGAGGCATAAATGCTCCGTCAACATCTTTACACCTATATACAATATTGTCGGGATTAGCAGTAGTGGTATCAATAAATGGTCTAAGTGTATCCCTATCAATAAAAGCGACTTGCTTTCCAAAGAAAATCAATAGATTATTTTTATTCTGAATGTATTCGCAATAATTGACATCTTCGAGGAGAATGACATTATAATTAGACAAGCGTCCATTTTTAAAGGGATTATCGGTATATTTTGTTAATTTAACAGAATTGCGTTGAAGAAAGTGTTCTCGTAATGTTGAAATAGAAGTAGATGTTGGAGAATCATGCATAGTGCGGAGGACGGAATCGTCTTCTAAATTTGCCCCTGTTAAAATAGCGCCTTGTAAACGAGCACCTGTTAAATTAGCACCTTCTAAATCAGCATTTGTTAAATTAGCGTCATTTAAATTAGCACCTTCTAAATCAGCACCTGTTAAAATAGCGCCATTTAAATTAGCACCAGTTAAATTAGAACCGATTAAAAGTGAATGTGTTATACTTGCGAAGTTTAAATTAGCACCAGTTAAATTAGCATTTGTTAAATTGACTTTGTTAAGCTCAGCGTCTTTAAAATTAGCGCGTTGTATATTTAAGGATTCTAAATCAAGGTCTGATAAATCCACACCTTCAAAATTGGAACCTTCTAAATTAGCACCTTCAAAATCTACACCTGTTAAAGTGGCGCCTGCTAAATTAATGCCGTCTAATCGTGCGCCTTTTAAATTTGCACCTGTTAAATTAGCATCTGCTAAGTTTGTGCCTGCTAAATCAGATCCTGATAAATTCACGTTTGTTAAATTCGCACCTTTTAAAAGTGACCGAAACATAAGAACAAACTTTAAATTAGCACCAGTTAAATTAGCACCAGTGAAGTCAGCACCAGATAATTTTGCCCCTGAAAAATCAGCACCAGCTAAATTTGCCCCTGAAAAATCCTTATTCGTTAAATCCTGATTAGAATAATCCGGAATTCTTGGGGATCGTGAGCCGCCGTTTTGTTTTGATCGTGTTTTCCGGCTGGAATGTTTTGTTTTAATTATATTCTTCCGTGATTTGGTATTGGTAATGGGAATACTTCTCATAGACAAGTTATAATATATATGCTTATTTTATATATTTGAACATTTAAAACGCCGACTTTCTGATATTTAGGAATTAACAGAAAATGTTAATTTAAGTTAATTTATAAAATTGATTTAAAAATAAAATATATTAACTATATATAACGAAAATGGTTAAATATAGTTGCGAACGATGTGGAAAGGAATTTTCTCAAAAATCTCACTATGATTCTCATAACAGACGCAAAACACCTTGTGAAAACAATGCTTATAAAATTAAGGCACTTGTAGATAAGGCAGTAGAAGAAAAAATAAAAGAATTAAATAATAAAAAATTGATTGTTGAAAATGAAGAAGTAAATGTTAATACAGACACAATGGAACATCAACAACCAAAAGAAGTTAAAAAATTTAAGATTAAAAAGAAAAAGCTTAAAATTATTGATAATAAGTTTAAGTTTATTGATTTATTTGCAGGGACAGGTGCTTTTACATTAGCACTTGAAAAAAGTAATAAATTCAAATGTGTATTTACAAATGATATGATGGAATGTTCCAAAAAAATTTATGAACTAAATAATCCTACTCATACATTTACTCTTAAAGATTTAAATACTATAAATGTATTAGATATACCTTCACATAATCTTTTATGTGGTGGATTCCCTTGTCAACCATTTAGTATAGCTGGTGAGAAAAAAGGGTTTGATGACAAAAGATCAAATGTATTTTGGAAAATTGTAGAAATTTTAGAAAAACACAATCCAGAAATAATTATTTTAGAAAATGTTAAAAATTTAAAATCACATGATAAAGGAAATACATATAAAATTATTGAGAAAAAGTTACAAGAAATAGGTTATCATATAAAAACTGCTATTCTTGATACTAATAAGATTACCAATATTCCACAACATCGCGAAAGAATATATATAATAGGGTTTCGTGATAAAGAAAAATATGATAAATTTAACTTTGAATTTCCAGAACAAGAACAAGGGAAAATATGTGATATGTTAGAAGAAAATGTTGATGATAAATATTACTATTCGGATAGATTTAAAGTATTTGATGAAATAGAAAAAGGTATTACTAAAAATATATCCGAAAATGTCCTTTATCAATATAGACGATTTTATGTAAGAGAAAATAAGAGTAATTGCTGTCCTACATTAACCGCTAATATGGGTGGAGGAGGACATAATGTTCCTCTTCTAAAAGATGATAAGGGTATCAGAAAATTAACTCCAAGAGAATGTTTTAATTTACAAGGATTTCCAAAAGATTATAAACTTCCAGATGTTTGTGATAGTGCGTTATATAAATTGGCTGGAAATGCTGTTTCAGTCCCAGTAGTAAATCTAATCGTGAATAAATTAAATGGAATTATCTAAATCATATTAACCGAATAGTATTATAACAATTTAGAATATCTTTATTTAATCTAATTTCTAATCGTTTTTTAGATTTAAATAATGTTGTAATACCAAATTTATCATCAATAAATCCTTTAAACTTAATACTTTTTTTTTGTTTTGTAATATTTTCATATTTGATATTTAAAATACACGCTAAATTAATTTTAAATACAGACATATATACATTTACATCTGTAGATATAAATGCTAAATAATATAATTTTCTAATCTTTTTTGTTTTTTTTGCGTTAAATAATTTTTTATAATATTCTTTTGTAAATAGAGAAAGTGCTTTTTGATATTTACAAGTATCAAACAATGTATCTAAATTATTACCACATTTACTAAAATTTTGCATAATAGATTTTTCATTTGTTTGTATTCCATTTAAACAAACACATAACACATCTATACCTTTATCATCTTTAACAACATCAATCGGACAATGTCCTTCTCCCACTCGTTCACCATTAATACATTTAGCAGTAATAAATTCCATAAATCCGTCTTCTAAATTTAGATTTTGTGTTGATGTTGATTTGTAATATTCCATTCTACCATGTGTTAAATAATCTTTTTTAAGACACTCTATTAATTTTGGTGTATCAATATCAAGTTCATTAATATAACAAGGTTCTAAAACATTTTTTTTTCTAAAATTACATCCCCTCCAATTTGCTTGAATTTTGATACAAGAGTAGTGTTTCTTTAAATATACTCTAAAATTAAGACGCAGATAATTCCAACCTTTTCGAGGTTCACTTATAATTTTAAGCTTTTTCTTTTTAATCTTAAATTTTTTAACTTCTTTTGGTTGTTCTACAACTTCTATTTGACTGGTTCTTTCTTCGGAAGACATATTATATTGTATTCTTTAAATATTAAATTAAGCATTTAATTATTTTTAAATCAATTTTTTATAAATTGTTAAATTATATTATAATGCCTACACATAAAAGTAGTGATTATAAATTATCTGCAGTTAAATACTATTTATCTCATTCCAAAAATCAAGTGCAAACTTGTAAAATATTTGGTTGTTATTGTCGCACAAGAGTATGGTTCATATCATTGGAATGGGGACGCGCGGGAAGAACTAGTGAGTCCGTGGGACCCGGGGGCGTGGTACGGGAGACAGCATAATATAGGTTCTCCACAAGTATATCGCTCATATTTAACGGGGGAGAGACGTTCATGGGTATAGAGAGACCTTGGGCGGAGGGTCGCACATAGGATGCGCTGGTCCCCGACCACATAATATAGGTTCTCCAC
>Ga0209632_10000559_pt1 | contig 38802 bp, 35 predicted proteins | sample COG_10_FD_184754 | JGI IMG/M metagenome (GOLD analysis project Ga0209632, IMG submission 184754) | Pelagic Microbial community sample from North Sea - COGITO 998_met_10 (SPAdes) (version 2) | ecosystem: Environmental > Aquatic > Marine > Neritic zone/Coastal water | place: Helgoland, sampling... | reverse complement strand
TATTAAAGGATAGTGTTATTAATAATCTTAACTTTCAAATAAGTAATTTTAATTCTATATTATCAACTAAAGGATCTCAATTAGAATTTACTAAACAATTAAACGATAAGTTAAGACTTGAAATTAAAAAACAAAGGCTTAAAAATAAAATTTTAGGTGGTGCGGGTTTAGTAGCAATAGGTGGGGTAATACTTATATTAAAATAACTGCATGTCAGATTTAAAAAAAGTTATACGTCAAGAATATCTTAGATGTGCTAAGGACCCAGTACATTTTATGCGTAAATACTGTTATATACAGCACCCACAACGTGGCCGCATACAGTTCAACCTGTACCCATTTCAAGAAAAAGTATTAACGTTATTTCAAAACAATGACTATAGTGCCATATTAAAATCTAGGCAATTAGGTATATCTACTTTAGCAGCAGGTTATTCATTATGGTTAATGACATTTCATAAAGATCGGAATGTATTAGCACTAGCAACTACACAAGCAACAGCAAGAAATTTAGTAACAAAAGTACAATTCATGTGGGAGAATTTACCCTCATGGCTTAAAGTAGATTCTGCTGAAAACAATAAATTATCATTAAGGTTAATTAATGGTTCAAAAATACAAGCCAAATCTTCTAATGCCGATGCTGCACGTTCAGAAGCAGTATCTTTACTAATTATTGATGAAGCAGCTTTTATTGATAATATTGCTGAAACATGGGCATCAGCACAACAAACCCTAGCAACAGGTGGTGGTGCTATTGTATTATCAACCCCTTATGGTACTGGTAATTGGTTTCATCAAACATGGGTTAAAGCTGAACAGGGTGAAAATGAATTTTTACCTATTAAACTTCCCTGGTATGTTCATCCTGAACGTGACCAAAAATGGAGGGATGCACAAGATTCATTATTAGGTGATCCTAGACTGGCGGCACAAGAATGTGATTGCGATTTTAGTACCTCAGGTGATATAGTATTTTATAACGAATATTTGGAATATTACGAAAAAACTTACATTAAAGACCCTTTAGAACGTAGAGGAGCTGATCAAAACTTATGGGTTTGGGAAAACGCAGATTATACTAGGTCCTATATGGTAGTAGCTGATGTTGCTCGTGGTGATGGAAAAGATTTTTCTACTTGTCATGTAATGGATGTTGAAACCAATGTTCAGGTAGCAGAATATAAAGGACAAATTGGAACAAAAGAATTTGGTCATTTATTAGTAGGTCTAGCTACAGAATACAATGAAGCATTACTTGTAATAGAAAATGCTAATATAGGATGGGCAACCATACAAGTAGCTATTGATAGACAATATTCTAATCTTTACTATTCACAAAAGAGTGGAGAGGCCAATGCTAATTCGTATTTTGACAAATATCAAGATCACTCAAAAATGGTAGCTGGTTTTACTATGTCATCTAGAACACGCCCTATGATAATAGGTAAGTTCCAAGAATATATAGCAGATAAAGGTGTAACAATTCATTCAAAGAGGTTAGTTGAAGAAATGAAGGTGTTTATTTGGAAAAATGGTAGAGCGGAAGCACAAACAGGTTATAACGATGATTTAGTTATAGCATTTGGTACGGCAATGTATATTAGAGACACAGCCCTTAAATTTAGACAAAGGGGAATTGATATTACAAAACAGTCAATAAATAATATGACTGTTAATAGAACACCATATCAGGGGAGTTATGGTAGTAACCAAAATGTAAAAAATCCATACGAAATTAACACCCCAGATGGAAAAGAGAATATTAGTTGGTTATTATGACCATATTTATAACAATAATTATATATTAGATGGCAGACACAAGTGTATTTACAAGATTAAGAAGATTATTTTCTACAGATGTAGTAATAAGAAACGTTGGTGGTGACCAAGTTAAAACTATAGATTCGGGTCATATTCAATCTAGTGGTGAATATGAAACTAATGCGTTGGTAGACAGATTTAATAAAGTTTACTCTTCTGCCCCAACCTCATTATATGGGGCACAATTCAACTTAAATTACCAATATTTAAGAACACAGTTATATTCTGAATATGACGTAATGGATCAAGATGCTATCATAGCTTCCTCTTTAGACATTATAGCGGATGAATCAACCTTAAAAAATGATATGGGCGAAGTACTTCAAATTAGAAGTTCTAATGAGGATGTACAAAAAATCCTTTATAATTTATTTTATGATGTATTAAATGTAGAATTTAACCTATGGATGTGGGTTAGACAAATGTGTAAGTATGGTGATTTTTTCTTAAAGTTAGAAATAGCAGAAAAGTTTGGTGTTTATAATGTAATACCTTATACTGCGTATCATATTGAAAGAATTGAAGGGTATAATCCAGAAAACCCATCTGAAGTTAAGTTTAAATGGAACCCTGAAGGTTTTTCTGGTGGTTCATCTAGTGGTTATTATAATGTAGCGGGGGCTAATGGTGACTATGATGATAGGACTGGAATTACATATGACAACTATGAAATGGCTCACTTTAGAATGGTAGGGGATGTTAATTATTTACCTTATGGTAGATCTTATATTGAACCCGCTAGAAAATTATTTAAACAATATACATTAATGGAAGACGCGATGTTAATTCACAGAATTGCTCGTGCACCAGAAAAAAGAGTATTTTATGTAAATGTTGGAGCTATTCCACCAAATGAAGTTGAAGCATTTATGCAGAAAACTATCAATAATATGAAACGTACTCCAATGATGGATGAAAAAACAGGTGAGTATAACTTAAAGTATAACATGCAAAATATGCTTGAAGATTTTTATATTCCTGTTCGTGGTAATGATAGTGCAACAAAAATTGAAACAACACCCGGTTTACAATATGATGGCATTTCGGATGTTGAATACTTAAGAGAAAAATTGTTTGCCGCTTTAAAAGTACCAAAGGCATTTATGGGTTATGATGAAAATACAGAGGGTAAAGCAACTCTAGCAGCCCAAGATATTAGATTTGCCCGTACAATTGATAGAATACAAAGAATTTTACTTTCTGAATTACAAAAAATTGCATTGGTGCATTTATACACCCAAGGGTATAAAGATGAATCCTTAACTAATTTTGAATTATCAATGACAACTCCTTCTATCATTTATGATCAGGAAAGAATTGAATTGTTAAAGTCTAAATCTGAATTAGCAGGTACATTGTTAGAACAAGGTTTAGTACCATCTGATTGGATTTACCACAATGTTTATCACTTTAGTGAAGACCAATATGATGAATACAGAGATATGGTTCGAGAAGATTCAAAACGCAAATTTAGAAATGCTCAAATTGAATCAGAGGGTAATGACCCTATATCATCTGGTAAATCATATGGTACTCCTCACGATTTAGCTTCATTATATGGTAAAGGAAGAACAATGTCTGATCCAGGTAATGTACCTGATGGTTATAGCGATGACTTAAAATTAGGGAGACCAAAAGATGGTATTACTAATAGGGGTAAACAAGAAAATAACTTTGGTAAAGACCCATTAGGAGTTAAACGTATGAAAGATACGGACAAAAACGACGGAAAAAATAAACCAAGACTTTCTGAGTTTGAAGACCCTAAGATTACTTTTTTAAAGAATAAAGATATCTTTAATAAAATTAATGAAAAACAGTTAATTTTTGAACAAGATAAAGATACTTCTTCTTTACTTGATGAATCTCAACTAAAATCCTAATATTTATAAATAAATATATTTTTGATGAAAATTAAACACTCAAAGTATAAAAACACCGGTATATTATTTGAACTATTAGTTAGACAAATAACCGCTGATACTCTTTCGGGGAATGAATCTGCCGCTATAAATCTTTTAAAAAAGTATTTTGTTAAAACGGAATTAGGCCGCGAATATAAATTATACGAAGCTATTAGTAAATCTTCTATGTTAAGTGAAACAAAGGCAGGTTTGTATATAACTACTACATTAGACAGTTCAAAACATTTTAATAGAGGTATACTTAAAAAACAAAAGTATAACTTAATTAACGAAATTAAAGAACATTATGATTTAAATACTTTCTTTGGTGCTAAAATCAAAAATTATAAAGAAATAGCAGCTTTATATACTTTAATAGAAGGGATAAATACAAAGGGTTTAGTAGACAATAAACAATTAATTGAAAATAAGATTACATTGTTAGAGTTTCTAACTAGATCCAAAATTAACCAATCTAAAAAAGACCAACTACTTGAAGAATATTCTAGTTATGATAAAGACATAAGGACATTAACTTATAAAATATTACTTGAAAAATTTAATGACAAGTATAATTTATTAAGTAATGATCAAAAACAAGTCCTTAAAGAATTTATACACTCAGTAGATTCTACACCTGGCTTAAGGAAGTTCTATAATAATAAAATTAAAGAGCTAAAAGAGACTTTAAATACTGAATCTTTAAATGTTAAAGATAAGGCAACACAGGTTAAAATTACTGAAGTAGCTAAATTTTTAGTAGAATTAAATAAAAGTGATAAAGTAGGTAATGATAATTTAGTTGATTTGTTACAATATTACGAATTAGTTAAAGAAATTAAAAACACTAATGGGGTACAAATATAAAGTTAAGGAAATAGAGATAGGGGATACAAAAGTTACTGGGGGTGTTAAATCTGTAGTTACAGATAAAGACCCCGAAACTGGTGCTATATCTTGGTCTATAGATTATGTTCCAAATTTAACTAAATTAGTTGAAGATTCTACTGAACTAGTAGATACAGCAAAGAGTGTTTATCAAAGAGCTAAAGATGATAAAAAATTTTTAGACATATACGAACAAGCAAAACAATTAAGAAATATAATTCGTACCCATGTTAGAAATAATTACCCAGAAGATTATAAAAAGGCAATTAGAGAAGAAGAAGTAGATGAAATGTCTACATCAGGGGGTGCGGGTGCTTATTTAACACCATATGCATTTAGAAAAAAAGGTTCTAAACCTAATATTAAGGCATATAAAGAATTAGGATATAAAGAAGTAGAAGAATCTGCTGAACAACCGGGCGAAGATCTAGGCCCAGGACCTAAAGCAACAGAAAATGGGGTTAGTGATAATGCGTATGTAAAACAGTTTAAATATAAACTAGTACCTAGGGACAAAAATGGAAATTACGTACAAAAAGGTAGCGGTTTAGAAGTAAAAAACGTTTAATATGTATAAGTATAAGGTAGTTAAGGAAGAAGAAAGTAAGGCAGAAAAATTCCAACAGGAACGTATTAATGCCTTTTCTGAAATTGAAAATGAACTACAGTCTTTAATCAAACCATTAAGACAAGCAAAAATAGAAACAATAAAAACATATAAGCAACAACCAGATACTTTTGCAGTAATAACCCCAACGGACATAATTAAAGACTATATAAAAGACATCAAAATACTATTAGAAAAATAATATGAAAACACTACAAGAACAATATAATTTAATCCAAGAAGGTAAGGGTCGTAAGGATTTATTCCTAAAGGAAGCTAAAAAAACATACCCTAATTTATTATCAAATCTTACTTCTTACAATGATGCTACAAGTATTTTAAAGAGCAAAAGTAAAATTAGTGAGGGTTTAGGTGATATTGTTACTTTAAAACCTTTAGTACAATTAACTTCTGAAGATTTTAACCCAAATAAACAAGCTTGGGAAAATAAATATGAGCAATTTGTTAATGAAGAAAGAGCTAAGTCTTTAAAACCTATTATTGATAAAGATATTGATGAAAAACTCAATACTAAAAAAGAAGATGAAGCAGTAAAAGCTGATGCTAAAAAAGTAGCTAAAGGTGTTGAAAATGTTGAGGAACGTAATTATGATTATTCTCCAAAAGAAGATAATATCAACAATGTCAATGCCCAGGAAATGATGAATGGGGTTTATTATGAACTTAAAGAAGATCCTAGCTTATCATTAGAAGAAGCACAAGAAAAAGTAATTAAAAACCTAGCTAAAGACGAATTACATTATGTAAAAGAAGGTCAATTTGGTGTAGGTATAGGATACACAGAACCAGAAGTACAAGAAAATACAGGTAAAACATATGGTGGAAGCGGATATAGCGATAAACTCAAAAAATCAGATACAAAAATGAAACCAATTAAAGAAGAATTATTTAAAAAATTAATTAGAGAAGGATTAGGTGGTGTAGTTACTACAGGTAACCCAAATTCATTAGCAGCCCAATCGGGGAATATGATTAGACAAATGATGTCTGAGGATGAATTCCAATCTACCCAAGCAGGGTCTCAATATCATTCGTCTTTATACGCTGAGGAAGAGAAAAAATTACCAATGGATGAAAATGATGTAGAAGAAGCAAGAGATAAAGCTATTGAAGCATCACAGGACAAAGCAGGAATGTCAGAAGAAGCAAGACCTGATTACCCAGATGTAGACGGAGATGGTGATACAAAAGAACCAATGGCTAAAGCAGTTAAAGATAAAAAGAAAAAATCTAAAAAAGAATCAATTGATACTAAATTAGCTGAAATAGGTAAAGAGGCTGAAGCTGTAAAATTAGAAGCTCAATTAAATTTCTTACATGACCATATTCAAGAAAAAGTAGATAGAGTTAGCTCAATCCAGGAAGATGAAAATCTTAGTGAATTGATTGATAAATCTAAAATGAAACAAATGCAAAGAGAAATCAAGGATTTGGAAAGAAAAAAAATGAAAATGGAAAAAATCTACGAAAAATCTTGTGGTAAATCTTACCAAAGAACTGAAATGGTAGATGAAATGGAAATAGAAGAAACCAATTCATAAAAATGAATAAAAAACTTATAATAGAAACCCATACATTACAGCTGTCCCCTACTTCATTAACCGAAAGTGTTAATAAGAGTAATGGGAATATGGTTGTTGAAGGGATATTAGCTACGTGTGAAGTTAAAAACGGAAACGGTAGATATTATTCTAAAGAATTATGGGAAAGGGAAATGGATCGTTATTCTGAATTAATAGAACAAAGACGTTCAATGGGAGAATTAGACCACCCAGAGTCTCAAGTTATTAATTTACAAAATGTATCACACCTAATATCAGAATATAGATGGGATGGGGATAATATTATAGGTAAAATAGAGGTACTACCTACCCCAGCTGGAGATATATTAAAAGCACTTGTTGGTAATGGAGTTACAGTAGGAGTATCATCTCGTGGTATGGGTTCATTACAAGAAATAAATGGTGTAATGGAAGTACAAGACGATTTTGAATTGTTATGTTGGGACTTCGTTTCAACTCCATCAAACCCCGGTTCATATATGCATATGATCAAGGAAGGAAAAGAAACTATTTCTTACGATTATACAAAAGTTAATAACATTATACATGAAATCCTTTGTTCAAAAGGTTCATGCCCTGTAACATAAACAAAATTTCTTCGGACGCTACCGATGGATTAAAAACATTAGACGCCTTTTTGGCGTCTTTTGTATTTTTAATAAATATTCATATACGTATAACTGTAATACACCATGAACATTCTTATATGGTGTCGAATAAATAATATTTCTATTACGCTTCATGAATAAGCGTATTTCACAAACTAAATTTTGGGATTATGACAAACAACAGAGATTTGTTAACCGAAGCTATTGCTGATGCTAAAGCTGTCAAAGACACTGCCATCGCTAATGCTAAACTTGCCCTTGAGGAAGCTTTTACTCCTTACCTAAAAAATCAACTATCTGCTAAATTAGAGGAGATGGATAAAGATGATGAGGTAAAAGAAGCAAAAGAAGAAGACAAGGATGAAGTTAAAGAAATGGACGCCCCAAGCTTTGAAAGAAAAAATTCACCAGCAGGTGATTCTTTAAAAGATCTATCACCTAAAAAAGTAGGAACATCTACTGTACAGGAAGAAGAAGATAAAGAATTATCCGAGGATGAAGTTAATCTAGATGAGTTATTGGCTGAATTGGAATTAGACGAAGATGCACGAACTGACGCTGAAGAAGAAGGCTATAAGGACGGTATGAAAGATGAAAAAGAGGACGAAGATGACAAAATAGAGGACGAAGAAATCGACCTTGAAGATATGTCAGAAGACGACCTTAAAGGTTTCATCGAAGATGTCATTAGTGACATGGTTGCAGCTGGAGAAATCGAGCCGGGCGACGAATTCGCAGAAGAAGAAGTTGATGTTGAAGTTGAAGACGTTGAAGACGTTGAAGATGTAGATGTTGATATCGAAATCGACGAAGCTAAACAAGAAGAATTAGACGAGAAAATGACTAAAAAAGAAAAAGCCGAAGGTGATGATCGTAAAAAAGACGACAAAATCGAAGCTGAAACTGAAAAAATGAGATTTAAAGAAGCATTAGATGAAATCGAAGCTCTTAAAGTTGAATTACAAGAAGTTAATCTTTTGAACGCTAAATTACTTTATACTAATAAAATCTTTAAAGCAAAAAACTTAACCGAGAGTAAAAAAGTTAAGGTATTAAAAGCATTTGACAAAGCGATTAATGTAGGTCAAGCAAAAACTATTTTTGAAACATTAAATGAAGGAATTGTAAATACAATTACAAATTCAACAATTAATGAATCAGTTAAAAAAGGTGCTGCTTCAAAAGCTAGTGGTTTAGAACCAAAAGCGAAAAAACAACCTATTATCGAGTCAAATGATGTTTATAACCGTATGCAAAAACTCGCAGGTTTAATTTAAATTATTAAAAATAACAATTAAAAAACTTAAACATGAGCTTAAATTCATTATTAGAAAGCGCAAACCCTTATCAGTCTATGCAGTCTGATGCGGCTAGATTATCTAGCAAATGGGAAAAAACAGGTCTTTTAGAAGGTCTAGGTGGTGCCCACAAAAACAACATGGGTATGATCCTTGAAAACCAAGCTAAACAACTTGTAGTAGAATCATCACAAACTAGTGGTGGTGTAGCAAACGGTGGTACATTTGATTCACAAACTGCAGTAAATGTAGGTGGACAATGGGCAGGAGTTGCTTTACCATTGGTAAGAAAAGTATTTGGTCAAATCGCAGCGAAAGAATTCGTTAGTGTTCAACCAATGAACTTACCTTCAGGTCTAGTATTTTTCTTAGATTTCCAATACGGAAGTGATCACACACCTTTCGCAAAAGGAAGTTCTTTATACGGAGACGGAACTACTGCAACAGCTCCATTTGGTAACACAAATGCAGGTGGATTTTACGGTGCAGGTCGTTTCGGGTATTCAATTAACAATACACAATCAATCGTAGCTGATCAATCCGCTCCTTTAGCAGCTGCTACATGGGCAGATTTTAACTATGATTCTGATTATTCTCAATCAGCTGTAGATGGTGATTACTGGAAAATATTAGTAGCAACTGCTGATGTAAAGTATGCTGATTTAGAAGGAGTTGCAGGATTCCAATTATTTTCAGGTTCAGAAGCAGGATCAGTATCTGGTTCAGCTGCAGGAGTACAAGTTTCAGCATTTACCAAGTATAAAGGTGGTTCAACTATAGAATTCATAGTAGCAAAAGCTGACGTAGTAGGTGCAGGACCAGTTGCATTCGTAGCAGGGGACAACGTAACAGTTGTATACCAAATCCAACCACAAGATAACCTAAGAGGTGATTTTGAAGATGGAAACCCAAATCCAAACAGTTTAAACTCCCCATCAATTTCTATTCCAGAAATCAACGTAGAGATGAAATCATCTGCAATCGTTGCTAAAACTAGAAAATTGAAAGCAGTATGGACGCCAGAATTCGCACAGGATTTAAATGCATACCATGCATTAGATGCTGAAGCTGAATTGACTTCAATCTTAAGTGAGTACATTTCATTAGAAATTGACTTAGAGATCTTAAGTATGTTGATCGAAAACGCTGCTGCTGGAAATGAAATCTGGTCTGCAGTTAACAACAGATCAATTACTGAAGCAGGTGGTATTCAACCAAGTTTAGGATTTTACAATTCTCAAGGACAATGGTTCCAAACATTAGGAACTAAAATCCAAAAGTTAAGTAATATCATACACCAGAAAACATTAAGAGGTGGTGCAAACTTCCTAGTATGTTCTCCAGCTGTAGGAACTATCCTAGAATCAATTCCAGGATTTGCTGCTGATACTGACGGTGATGTTTCTAAAGCAAGCTACGCATTTGGTGTACAAAAAGTAGGTCAATTAAACGGACGTTACAAAGTATACAAAAACCCATACATGACTGAAAACACAATCCTATTAGGATTCAGAGGTTCTCAGTTCTTGGAAACGGGTGCTGTATTTGCTCCATACATTCCATTAATTATGACTCCATTAGTATACGATCCAAACACCTTCACACCACGTAAAGGTCTATTAACTCGTTATGCTAAGAAAATGGTAAGACCAGAATTTTATGGTACTATCCAAGTAAACGGATTAAACTCTCTATAATAGAGAATTAATTTTTACTTAATAATTAAACCCGGCTTAGGCCGGGTTTTTTTATCTTCTTCATATTTATAATAGAACAATAAAGTTATTAAAACCATGGCGAGTAAATTACATACCGACGAAGTTTATCGTAAAAAAAGAATTCCCAAAAATCCCATTAAGTTTAAATTACAATTAAATGAAGAACAAAAATTAGCTAAAAAAACAATTTTAGATAATACAATAACACTACTAGCAGGAAGTGCGGGTAGTGGAAAGACATTATTAGCATGTAATGTTGCATTAGATGGGTTATTTAGAAAACAATATGATAAAATTATAATTACAAGACCTACAGTATCTAAAGAAGAAATAGGTTTTTTACCTGGTGATTTAAGAGAAAAAATGGATCCCTGGGTTCAACCAATATATCAAAACTTCTTTGCTTTATATGATAAGGTAAAAGTTGAAAAGATGATTGAAGATGGTAAAATAGAAATTGTACCTGTATCATTTATGAGAGGTAGAACATTTTTAGATTCTTTAATTATAGTAGATGAGGCACAAAATGTTACCCATGAACAAATGGAGATGATTACATCTCGTATTGGTTTAAGAAGTAAAATGGTGATATGTGGTGATTCACATCAAACAGATTTAAAGAAAAAATCAGATTCAGGCTTTAAATTCTTATATGCCGCCTCAAGAAAAATTAAAAAATTAGCAGGTGTTACTTTAATAACTAACCATAGAAATGAAATAGTTGAAGACTTAATAGAATATTATAACACTGCGATTGACAAGGGGATATCATTAGTTACATCTGGGTCTACTCTAAGATCTAAATAGTAACACTCTTTTTCATATTTATAACTAAAATACACACATATTAAATTAAATACATTAAGATATGAACATACCTATTTGGACAGGAGTTAGTACTTTTGCCGCAGGCCAAACTCCTTTTGGGTTTTACGATTCACAGACTGACTTTGCTGTTGATGCAAATAAGGTTGCTAACTTTTGTGCTCAAAGACTAGGTTTCCCTTTAGTAGATGTTGAACTTCAATCTGGTTCATTTTTTACTGCTTTTGAGGAGGCAACTACCACATATGGTAATGAAATATATGCATATAAAATACGAGATAATCAATTATCTTTAGAAGGATTACCAACGGCGTCAAATTTAAACCAAGCACTTATAACACCGAGTTTTGAACCAATAGTTAGACTATCAGAGCAATATGGTGAAGAAGCAGGTTCAGGGGGTAATGTAAATTACTACTCAGGGTCTTTTAATTTAACTGGCAGCCAACAAAATTATTCTTTTCAAACCTTTATGACTGCTAGTGGTTATACCGGTTCTGAATATATGCATGGTATTGAAATTAAAAGAGTATTTTACCAAGAACCCTACCCCGCATCCGCAAGATTTTTAGACCCATATAATGGGTTTGGATTTGGGGGTGTAGCAGCAGCTGGAATAGCAGGCATAGGAGGATTTGGTGAAGCTGGTGGGTATTTAATGTCCCCTTTAAATTATGAAATAGCAGTTATCCAGCAAATCGAAATGGCTGAAACTGTTCGAAGAAACAATTATTCATTTGAAATTAGAGGAGATAATTTAAAAATATTTCCCGTACCTAATTTTAGTGTTAATAGTTTAGATCAATCCCCTAAAATATGGTTTGAATATATTTTAAGAGATGAAAGGATAGCCAGTTCAGTACAACAATCCCCAGGAAATGTAACAAATGTTTCTAATACACCTTATGGTAACCCTAATTATGACCAAATAAACAGTGTTGGGAGACAATGGATTTTTGAATATACTTTAGCTTTAGCAAAAGAAATGTTGGGGTATGTTAGGGGTAAATATGGTACTATTCCAATCCCAAATGCTGATGTAACATTAAACCAATCAGATTTAATAGCAGCTGCTACCGCAGAAAAAACAGCATTAATAGAAAGATTAAGAACATATTTAGATGAAACTTCAAGAATGGCTTCATTAGAAAGAAGAGCTAAAGAAGGAGATTCAAAAATGATGGAATTACAAAAGGTTCCATATACAATTTTTATAGGATAATATGGCAATGTACACTAAAGTTAGAGATGTTTCTCTAATGCGAAAGTTTAATAGAGAATTGATGGGTAATATTATTACCCAACAATGTGCTTTATATCAATTTAAGTTAGAAGAAACTAAAGTTAACATTTATGGTGAAGCGGCCGAAGAAAAATACTATGATGGTCCTTTTCTATTTAATATATTGATTGATAGAGGAGACCAACAATATGCTGAAAATACAGAAGGAGTACAATTTGAACAAGGTATAAATTTTAATTTCTTTAGAGATGATTTAGTAGATGCCGATGTGGTACCTAGAGTAGGAGATATTATCTTATACCAAGAAGCATATTATGGGGTACAAAGTACAATTGCCAACCAATATTGGGGAGGAAAAAACCCGGCATACCCAAATAATGACTCAGACGGAGTTCCAAACCCATTAAATCCAAACCTAGATTTATATGGTAACAATATATCTATACTATGCTCAACTTATTACATCCCAGCTGATAAAGTTGCGATATCACCTTATATAGAAAGAATGTAATGGCAAAACCAAGAAAACCTATACCAAAATCACAATTAACTATAAGTAATTCAAAACAAAATGCGTTTGAAGGAACTGAAGGCAGAGGAGAAGTAGGTAACCCTAATAATGCTATTTCTCCCCCAAACCCTAATTATACTGAAACAGGGATTGACTTTAATAGGTCTAACAATATGAGCCTTAAAGGGGATAGTACTAAACAGTATTCTATTGGTTTAAAAGATATTGATGAAGCTATTTTTTATTACTTTAATAATAAAATTAAACCCTTTGTTTATCAAAATGGAATAAAAAGAGATGTACCTGTAATATATGGTGCACCTGAAAGATGGAAATCCTTCCAACGTGATGGGTATTATAGAGACAAAAATGGTGCAATTATGTTACCTATTATTGTAATTAAAAGGGATTCATTATCCAAAGATAGAACAGTAGCAAATAAGTTAGATGCTAACCAACCTAATTTATATGGTAAATGGTCTAAACAATACAGCCCAAAAAACTTTTATAGTAACTTTGGAACCTTAAATAATAGAAAACCTATTGAAAAATTTCATGTAGTAGCACAACCTGACTACGTAACGTTAGAATATAGTTGTTTAATCCAAACCTACTACATGGAACAATTAAACAAAGTAATAGAGGCATGTGAATATGCTTCTGATGCTTATTGGGGTATGCCCGAAAGATTCCAATTTAGAGCTTTTATAGATAGCTTTACAACAGCAACTGAACTAACTCAAGGTAAGGATAGATTAGTAACCGGTACTTTTAATATTAGATTAAGAGGTTACATACTACCTGATACAATCCAAAAAGAGCTAAATGCAACTAAAATCTATAATTCAAAAGCTAAAATAACTATCAACACAGAAGCAGTATCAGATATAAATGGTATGGAAATTATTTCTAATCCTACTAAAGACGGGAGAAAAAGAACGTAATTTTTAACCAACTTATATATATTTATAATTAAATAAAAAATACATTATGAGCATTAAAAAGTTATCAGAAAAAGAGTTACAAACACTTCAAGATTACCAAACTAGAAATAATGAAATAGTAGGTGGGTTAGGTGCAACAGAATTAAGAATAGATGCCTTAAAAAAACAAAAGAAAGCATTATTAGAAGAATTTGATAAATTACAACAAGATCAAGTAAGTACTGGTAACCAACTACAAGAAAAATATGGTGAAGGTAATATAGATCTAGAAAAAGGAGAATTTACTCCAATAAATTAATATTTCGAAACATTTTCTAATATTTATAATAAAACAATACTAATAAATTAATAAACAATGGCAGAGCAAACTCTTTTATCTCCAGGTGTCTTAGCAAGGGAAAACGACCAATCTTTTATTGGTGCTAGACCTGTAACTTATGGTGCAGCTATTATTGGACCCGCTACTAAAGGACCAGTTGGAATACCAACTGCAGTTTCTACTTTTTCTCAATATGAAGCAATATTTGGAAGTACAGTAGAAAGTGGATCTCAATTTTATACTTACTTAAATTCTATATCCGCAAGAAATTATTTTGCCCAAGGTGGTGAATCATTATTAATGACTCGTGTAGTTTCTGGAAGCTTCGATGGCGCTTCTTCTTCTATCCCTAGTTCAATAACTGAAGGTAGATTAGTAACAGGAGTTGATGCATTATTATCATCAATTAATCTATCCCCAGTAATAAACATAACAGGTTCTACAGGTGGGGTAGTAAATAACGTACCAGTAGCAGGTGGATTAGGTAACTCAGCAATAGCATCAATTGAGATAGCAGCACAAGATATAGATGCAACAGTATCAACAATCTCTTCCATTACTATAACAACAGAAGGTATTGCTTATGAAGTAGGTGATGTTATTAACTTCACTTCGGAATCTTTAGGTGCTACAAAACCAAATGGTGAAGACTTAACAATTACATTAACAGATTCAGATATACAAAATACTGGTTCATTTACTATTAAAACTATTTCTGAGGGTGTTAATATGAACAATTCTCAAGTAGTAGATGGAGCAAATGGAACTTTAACCAATGGTACAAAGGATAACATTAGATGGGAAGTAGCTTCAGTAAATACAGCTTCGGGACAATTTTCATTATTAGTTAGAAGAGGAAATGATACTGCAACATCAAAAACAGTATTAGAAACATATAACAACTTATCATTAGACCCAACTGCTCCAAATTATATTTCGAATGTAATTGGAGATACTTATTATGAAGTAGCACAAGATGGAACTGATTACTATGTTAAAACATTAGGTAATTACCCACAAAGAAGTGCTTACATATATGTAGAAAATGTTAATAAACCAACACCTCAATATTTCGATAATAATGGTCAAGCAAAAAGTGAATTTACATCTAGCTTACCTAACATATCAGTAAATGGAGGTTCAGGATCATTTTCTGGAGCTACTGGAGATCAAGTTACTGCAACAAACTCACCAGTTAAATTTAATGAAAATATAACAACAGGTAATATACAAGGTTTAATAATGGATAATTATACACAATCCATTAACTTACTAAGTAATTCTGATGATTATCAATTCAATGTAATCACAGCACCTGGTTTAAACTCACAACAACATTCAAATACTGTTACAAGGTTAGTATCATTAGCACAAGGTAGAACAGATTGTTTAGCAGTAATCGATGTAGCAGCGTATAACTCGCAAATCAACGCAGTTACAACAGAAGCAACAAAATATGATAGCTCATATGCAGCCGCTTATTGGCCGTGGTTACAAACGGTAGATGCCGGAACCGGACAAACAGTTTGGGCACCAGCTTCAACATATATTCCTGCAGTTTATGCATTTACAGATGCTTCATCAGACCCATGGTTCGCACCAGCAGGTCTAATTAGAGGAGCTTTAGGAAGTGTAGTAAGAGCAGAAAGAAAATTAACATCTGGAAATAGAGATACATTATATGAAGCAAATGTAAATCCAATTGCAACATTCCCAGGAAGTGGAGTTGTAGTATTTGGACAGAAAACTTTACAGAAAAGAGCAAGTGCTTTAGATAGAGTAAATGTACGTAGATTGTTAATTGCTCTTAAAGGATATATTTCTCAAGTATCAGATAACTTAGTATTTGAACAAAATACAAATGCAACAAGAAATAACTTCTTAGCAAATGTAAACCCATACTTAGAATCAGTACAACAAAGACAAGGATTGTATGCCTTTAAAGTAGTAATGGATGCTACAAACAATACACCAGACGTTATAGATAGAAATGAGCTAGTAGGCCAAATTTATTTACAACCAACTAAAACAGCTGAATTTGTAATTTTAGATTTCAATGTTTTACCAACTGGAGCAACATTTCCTGAATAAAAACAATAATTTAGAATATTTATAATAAAAATATATAACAATGGCAGTATTAGACCCGAACGAAATATTTTATACAGCATTTGAACCAAAACAACAAAATAGGTTTATACTGTATGTAGATGGAATCCCTTCATACCAAATTAAAGGTATGGGAGCTGTTTCATTAACCCAAGGTTCAGTTCAATTGAATCACATTAACGTTGCAAGATACGTTAAAGGTAAAACACTTTGGAACACAATTCAAATGACATTATTTGATCCAATTACTCCAAGTGGGGCACAAGCTGTAATGGAATGGGTTAGATTACACCATGAATCAGTAACAGGTAGAGATGGATATAGTGATTTCTATAAGAAAGATTTAACTATGAACGTATTAGGACCTGTAGGTGATATCGTTTCAGAATGGATTATTAAAGGTGCTATGATTACAGAGGCTACCTTTGGGGATTATAATTGGGATAATGAAAGTGCTGCTGTAGAATTACAAATTACAGTACAACCAGATTATTGTATACTAAATTTCTAAAAGAAAAAAATTACTTTTCCTTTTTTCAAAAATTGCTTGGCTTCGGTCAAGCTTTTTTGTATTTTACATATGTATACTAGAATAACAAAGTTTTAATTAAATAAAGATTATATGAGTGAATTTAAATTCCCAACCGAAGAAGTAGAACTGCCATCAAAAGGCTTATTGTATCTAAAAGATCACCCTTTATCAAGCGGTAAAGTTGAAATTAAGTATATGACTGCTAAAGAAGAAGATATACTAACTAATCAAGCTTATATCCAAAAGGGCATAGTATTAGATAAATTACTAGAAGCGGTAATCATAAACAAAGATATAAAAATATCGGATTTACACACAGGAGATAAAAATGCACTATTCGTAGCTACTCGTATTTTAGGGTATGGTAAGGAATATATTGTAAATATAGGAGGTAAAGAAGAATCTATAGATTTAACAGAGATAAAACCAAAAAATATTAATTATTCAGCTTTAGAAAATTCAAATAATTCATTTACCTATAAATTAGAAAACACAGGTACAGTTTTAGGTTTTAAACTTTTAGATGGTAATGATACTAAAAAAATAGAAAGAGAATTAAAAGGATTAAAAAAGATTTCTCCTAATTCCTCCCCGGAATTAACCACAAGATTAAAACACATGATTACATCAGTAGATGGTGATGATGAAGTAAAATCAATCAGAGACTTTGTAGATAATTATTTCTTAGCAAAAGATGCTAGAGCATTCAGAGATCATGTTAGGGAGATAGCTCCCGATTTAGATATGACTGTATCGCTTGATGGAGGGGAGGAAGTTTCTGTCCCTATAGGACTTAACTTTTTTTGGCCTGACGCCTGATCTAGCCCCCCAATATAGAAAAATTTTATTCCAATCAATTCACAGCATAGTATTCCATGGTAATGGAGGGTATGACTGGCATACTATATATAATATGCCTATATGGCTCCGTAAGTTTACTTTATCTGAGATGAATAACCACTATGATAATCGGAAAAAAGAAATGGAACGTGCTAAAGAAGGAAATAAAGGTAATAAAACTTTAATTTCGGCCGATGGTAAAGTTAATACCCCAGAATTTGCTTCTGCATCTAAACCATATAAAGGTAAAACAAGTTATAATTAGCAATATTTATAATAAAATAATCAATGGCCAAGAATAATTTAGATGAAATCAAAGAACAAATCCGCCTTATTAAAAAGGAATTAGGGCAGGTAGACTTTGATAAAAAGTTTACTGGGGGTTTAAAAGAATCTAATGCTGAGTTATCTAGATTAAGAAGAGAACTTCTTGCCATTAATAGTGATGTAGATTACTTTGCAAAATCACTAGGAGATAGTATTCAAGAACTCCAAAAGAGTAATTATGCTTTATCTGTATCCAAAAAATCATTTAAATCCTTATTAGGTATAGCAGAAGACTTTACCCAAGTTCTTGGTGGTCAAGTAACTATGACTAATAAGCAAATTCAACAGAAAAAAGCTTTAGTTAAACAAGAATTTAAAAGACTAGATATTGCAGCAAAGTCAGGAATGCTTGAAGGGGCACAACTAGAAGAAGTAAAAGCAAGAGTAGAACAATCTGAAAAGTTTTTAAAATCAATTGAAAAAGTAGAAGAATTTCAAACTAAGATTAATAATCAAAGTGGTGTTAGACTATTTGATGGTTTAAATGAAATATCAGAGGCTATTCCCGGTTTAGGTAAGTTTACTAGCGCATTTCAAGATTCAGCAGATGCCGCAAGACAAGCAGCAACAGATAGTGCCGTAGAAGTGGGCCTTCAAAATGATATATTTGAGGCCAAAACCAAACAAAGAGAATTAGATAAAGAAGCCTTAAAATCTGGTAAAGGTTTAAATGCAGATGCTGTAAAACGTATGGGCCTAGAAGATAAACTTCTAGGTAAAGATGGTAAAATGTTAACTGGTACCGCAGGATCTAAAAAAGCTGGTAAGTTAGGTATAGGTGATGGTGATATGAAGTCCATTACTAAATCCTCAAAGAAGGGGGTTTCAGGAATGTCGGCAGGTATTAAAAGCTTAGGTAAAAGCCTTTTAAAATCCCTAGGACCCTTATATCTACTTAAAGAACTCGTTGATGCTATGAAAGGCGTGGATGCCGCATCATCAAAAATGGCCAAAGAATTTGGTATGACATATGATGATGCCTTAGGTATGAATATGGAAATGACCAACATGGCTTCAGCCTCAGGTGAACTTTTTGTTACTACTAAAGGAATTAGAGAAACGTTTGAAGGAATAAATTCTGCTTTAGGAACATCCTCAATGATGTCTGAAGATATGGCAATATCTTTTACTAAACTTAGAACAATGTCTGGTTTTACTAATGAAGAATTACAAGGCATTTCTCGTTTACAATTAGGAACGAGCAAAACAACAGATGAAATTACAGGACAATTCTTAGCCCAGGCTAAAGTTTCTGCTTTAAAAAATGGAGTTATATTAAATGAGCAGAAGATGCTTAAAGATATAGGTAAAGTATCTGCGGCAACAACATTATCATTAGGTAAAAATCCAGGATTAATAGGGGCTGCAGTATCAACCGCCAAATCTTTAGGTATGGAAATGAGTAAAGTTGATGCTATAGCTAGTAGTTTACTTGATTTTGAATCATCTATTTCAAATGAATTAGAAGCTGAAGTATTGTTAGGTAAGGACCTTAACTTAGAAAAGGCAAGACAGGCAGCTTTAAATAATGACTTAGCAACAGTAGCCAGTGAAATAGCGGCACAAGCAGGTTCGTCTGCAGAATTTACAGCAATGAATAGAATCCAACAGGAAGCTTTAGCAAAAGCAGTTGGAATGAATAGAGAAGAACTTGCTGGAACTTTAATATTACAAGACCAATTAAAAGGACTTACAGAAGAAGATGCAAAGGCGGCAACTGCAAAATTTGAAACACTAAAAGCACAAGTAGGGGAAGCTGAAGCAATGAGAATTCTTGAGGAACAAGGTGTTGAAGGATTAAACAACCAAGTAGGAGCACAAGATAAATTTAACGCTACTATTGAAAAACTAAAAGAGGTATTTGTTACAGTAGCAAATGCTATAATGCCTATAGTAAGTATAATAGCAAAACTTTTTGGTTTTGTAGGAAAAATTATGTCTTTTTTAGACCCTATGATTCAAACTGTACTGGTAGGTGTAGCAGCAATAGAAGATTTAATTAATGGGATTGGTTGGTTATTCGGGGGGGACTTTGGAGATAGTGCTATTAAAGGGCAAATCCAAGCTGCTGAAGCATCAGCACAGGCTAATTATGGATTTAGTGGTGATGCTTTTGGGGATGACCAGTCGATTAGAAATCGTACCCCAATGGCTAAAGGTGGTATCGTTACAGGTCCTACTAATGCCCTTGTAGGGGAAGCAGGACCAGAAGCAGTCATACCATTATCCGGAAATTCTCCCTCAATTAAGGTTGATAATTCTGAAACAAACTCATTATTAGCACAACTTATTAAAAAAACACCAGATATGGCTCCAATGGGGTTATACGAAATACAATAGTCTAATATTTATAATAAAACAACAATTATGAGTTTATTAAACAAATTAACATCAGGTCAAGCTAGTGCCACAAGTTTAAATGGTCAAACACCTAATACACCAAATTTCCAACAGTCTACTCTACATTATGATTATTCAACCATTGGAAAACCAAACGCTTCTCAAGTAGAGCCTAATAATGGTGTTTTACCTCAACCTTCAACATTGGAAGGACCAGTAGCACCTACAAGATATTTAGATAATCTACCTGGATAATCTATAAAATATGGCGTTAGTTAATATGACAACCAACCTTAAATCTTTAAGGTATGGTAAGGACACAGTAGGAGGTGGAAATAGTAACCAACCTTATGTAACTAGTAAAATCCCCGATAGTTTTTCTGATTTAGGAAAAACAGGAGGACCCGATTTTCTAATACGTGGGGGTTCGCTATTACCTAAAATTATAGCTAACGATACTAAACGAATATCTAAGTTATTTTATAACGGGGATAACACAAATGATCAACCAATTAACATAACAGGTACATTATTTTTTGCAAAACAAAATATATTATCATTAACTAACGTTAACTCAGAAGTAGGGTATGAAAAGTATGTAGAAGATAGGGGTATAACAGTAAGCAATGGTCCTACGTCACTTATAGGTAAAATAGGAGATTTTATAAAAAGTAATATAGGTTTAAACCAAGGAATATATTCTCCTTTAGGTACTATAGGACAGTCCGCCGCAGGTGTCTTTGGAGGTCATTTAAATAAACAAGGATTAAACCCTTTTAAAAAAACAACTAAAGGATCCCCAGATGGTAATTCACTTTTTGGTTTACCAACTTATTTAAATACAATAGCTACGGGTGGGGTTGAAGGTAACAAAAGTAGATTAGAACCACTTTTATTAAAAATTACAAACAAACAAACAGATAATGTGTTGTTTGAATATGGAGGAGGACCAGGATCAATATTAGGAATAGGAAAGACAAAAATCAGAGTACCTTTAGATCAAAGAACGGGTATTAATAATCAATTTAATACTCAACTAGAATTTAAACAACAATTTAAGAATAATCTTAAAATAATTAATTCTGGTAATATTAACGCATTTGGTACAAATATAGCAACGGGTGAAATAGATTATATTCCTAGTGTTTATACACCAGGTTTAGATAAAGCTAAGGATATAGATGATATTCAAAGAGCTTATGGAGCTACTACTAAATGGGTATCATCCCTAAGTAAATCTTCTCAATTTGTATATTTAAATACTTTATTTAACCCTAATGACGTTATAAGTCCCTTAACACTTTCTAGAAGTGTATATAAATCGGGGACCTTAGAAACAGATCTTAATAAATTAAGAAGTGGTGTTTCTGAAATAATACCAAGACAAGTATTTACTCAAGCCGAATTAGAAGAATATATCCCAACAAGTAAAGATGGGAAATTTTATAAACCATCATTTACTAAAATTATAGCACCAGATGGGTCAGAACAAATTCCTGATACATTAGATTATACTCAAAAGAATATAGAACAAAGAGTTAATTTAGGTGACCCCGGAAGAAGAGGTAATTTAAAAAGTTACACAATTGGAAAAAGAGGTGCACTTAATAACCAACCTGACTCTGTAGAAGGAAATTCAGGCTATATGAAAGCCCTAGATAAAATCACAGCTTTACCTCTTTACCAATCAACTTCTGTAACTACTAACAATGTAAAAAACGACTTAGTAAAGTTTAGAATTGGGGTAATAGACAACGAAAACCCTGAATTAAAAACTTATATTCATTTTAGAGCTTTTATAGACTCAATGTCTGACAATTATTCAGCAGAGTGGAAATCACAAAAATATATGGGTAGGGCTGAAAATTTCTATAAGTATGGAGGGTTTGATAGAAAAGTAAGTATGGCTTGGACGGTAGCAGCTCAATCAAAACAAGAGCTAATACCTATGTACCAGAAATTAAATTATTTAGCCTCAGTTTGTGCTCCTGATTATTCAAACTTCGGGTATATGAGAGGAAATTTAATTACATTGACAGTAGGAGGGTATTTTCAAGAACAAGTTGGGATTATGACGGGGTTAAATATTGATATCCCACAAGAATCTCCATGGGAAATATCAATACCAGATAATGGGAATATTAAATATGTAAATAGGGGACAAGAAAAGAAAGAAATATTTACAGATCCTTCAGTTAAAGAAATGCCTATGATGGTAAAAGTTTCAGGATTTAACTTTATACCTATACATGACTTTGTACCTCAATTACAACAAAATACATTTGCTAATGGTAAAGCATTAGAGGGAGGTGGTAAATTCCTTGACAAATACGGACCAGAGCATTATATTAACCTAGCAGCGGCATCAGGAAATAATTATGATGGACAAGGAGATAACATTAATTATATTCCTAAAAAATAAATAAATGGGGAGATACACTAAAATAAAGATAATTAGCAGAGAAAACAAAAAAGGTTTGTCTGGTGTCCCTTTTTATAAAAATATTAAATATCCTTCAATCGCCCTACAACAAAGTGATGTGTATGTTTATACTGAAGAAGGAGATAGATTAGATATATTATCAAACCAATACTATGGTGACCCAACCTTATGGTGGATAATCTCTACAGCAAATGAATTTTTAAAACAAGATTCCTATTACTTACCTTTAGGGGTTCAAATTAGAATCCCTATTAATATAGGTCAAATACAGGCGGATTATGATATTTTAAATCTAAGAAAATAAAAGGTTATGGGAAGATTAATAGGAGAATCATTTAAAGAATTTGTAGACAAACAACTCCAAATTAGACAACAAACTGCGGGTTCTGGGTTTGATACACCTAGAACACCCCAACAGCTTCAAATACAAAACAACAGGAATGCTTGGTTAAAATTAGCATCATCCGTTAGGGTTCAAACTAAAAATGAAATGTTAGTTGAACTTAAAAAAACAAAACCAACTTTAACATTAAAAGACATTGAGGAGACTGAAAGAACTACAGGAGAATCTAGATTAAAAGATATAGGATTTCCAAAACCAGCTGACTTTTTAGGTAATAAACTAGCTACTAAAGCTGTATTATTTAATACAATATCAACAGTCATTCCCTCTAATAAAAACCAAGAAGGAGAGGGAAATAGTGGAGGGTATAGTCAAAGAAGTGGAATTTCTACAACAGGTCAAGTATGGAATGAAGCATCATCATATGGTTTAGGGGGTAAAGAGCAAGGTTTTGTTCCTCCTCCTGGTCTTATTAGTGCTAAGGTAGATTGTTTAAATAGGGGTTCAATAAGAAAAGCAACAGTCGAACTTAAATGTTATAATAAGTTTCAATTTGAACTTATTGAGTTATTATATATTAGGTTAGGATATACCATGATACTTGAATGGGGTTGGGATAAGTTCTTAAATAATAATGATGAAATCCAACAAATGGGTAATACTATAACTGAGGATATATGGTTTCAAGATTATAAAACTTATAACTTTAGAAAATTAACTAAGGATGTTGAACGATATCGAGGATTATATAGTGGTAATTATGATGGGTTTATAGGAAAAGTTAGTAATTTTAATTGGAGTTTTGAACAAGATGGAAGTTATTCTATTACACTAACATTAATGTCAGTAGGGGATGTTATTGAATCCTTAAAAGTAAACCTTCCTCAACAAGTAAAAACAGAAGAAGATATAGCTGCGATTGTAAATGGGTATAGTACTGGCCTTCAAAATTTTCCTACATCTATGGCCTCCAATGTGGTAAACAATGCAGGTTCATCTCCACTAGCTTATGATTTATTTACAGACATTATGGACCCCAAAGGGAAACAAAAGTGGTGGGGTTATGGTGAGTATTTAAATATGTATTGGCTCCTAAAAAAAGATGATGGGGATAAAGCATTATTAGGTGCTATTAGAGGACTAAATGACGGAGAAGGGGTTGATATTGATAAATTTGGTTACTATTTAACCTTTGGAGAACTATTAAGAAAAATTAACCAATTCTGTATCCCTAATATGTCAGGTACTGGTATGTTAAGTATAGACACAGACGTTAAGTCTAATATAATGGCAATTTACCCAAATCAAATTTCATTTGATCCAAAAGTAGCCTTAGTAAAACCTTTATTTACAAGTAATATATCAATTAATTCATCAACAGAGATGTCTTCAAAAAAGACCGGGGTTAAAACCTATTGGTCTTTTATAAAGGCTATGAAAGATTGGGTAGTAGTTGAGGGGCAGGATAATTCAATAATGTATGGTCAAATTATGAATGTATATCTTAACTATGATTTTGTAGCAGGGTGTCTTCAAAAAGATACTAATGATAAGGGTGATCTTTTCCTTTTTAAGTTTATACAAAATATATGTAATGGTGTTAATTCTGCATTAGGTGACATCCCTAACTTAGAACCTGTCTTAGTAAACGATAGTGTTATTACGATACAAGACCAAAATAAAATAAGGGGGATTGAACAAAGTTCGTTTAAAGAATTTTTTACACAAAAGCCTAATTTTGAACTATTTGGTTATGGTCTACCTAAAGAAGGAGATACAACAGGTAAAACCCAATCCAACATAGTCCAAGATTTTAGCTTTAAAACTAAAATTGATTCCTCACTTTCTTCTATGATATCAATAGGGGCTACAGCAAATGGTTCTTCGACTAAAAATTATGATGCTACTGCTTTTTCTAATTGGAACTCAGGTTTAAGAGATCAATATCAATTTGATTTAAAAGACCCTAAAACCGAAGATAAAAGCAAAAATATTGTAGTTAAACCTAGTGATAACATATATAAACCATTAACCCTAGCTCAGATTAATGAAATGAAGGACCATTTTAAAAGTTCAGAAACTGACACCCATTTTGGTCCATTTAGAAGAAGTAAAAGAAAATCAACAAAGTTTGGTATAACCTTTAAAGTTCATAAAGATGTAGAAAGTTGTCCTATTACTGGAAATAATTATTCAAATACCGAATGGCATGAATATGTAGAAGATGTAATTGAGGATATAAATGATAAAGCCCTTGTACCTGAAGTAAAAGAATTAGAAAAATTTTCTAGTAATTATATTAGATATTTAATTCAAAGTTTCAGAGGTAAAGCTAATGGGACTTTAGATACAAATGGGTATTATTTTCATTTAAATCCAGAATTTATTAAACAAGGTAAACAATCATTTAAAGCTTATGTTAATATTATTGATAATGGGTTATATGCTGCAACTGGTACCCCATCAACTAAAATAGGATTTATTCCTGCTTCTTTAGGACTAACGTGTGATGGAATATCAGGTATTGGGATATATAATAGTTTAAAAATAAGACAGGGTTTTCTCCCCGCTCAATATCCTAAAGCATTAGATTTTGTAATTTCAAAGGTTAACCATCAAATAGGAGATAATACTTGGTCTACTTCTTTAGAAACAATTAGTACACCTAAAACAAAAGAAGAAAGTTTAGAGGCATTTACTGGTGGGGTAGTAGAGGATATTGTAAACCAACAATCTGAAGACTTTGTATTATTAGAAGGAGATGCCCCTAGAGTATCTTTAACTACAAGTATACCTTTAGATAATACAAGCCTTTCAAATAAATGGAGAGAAAAATGTCAAAACTTAATTTACGTCCCAGAAGCAACAACGAAAACCCAAATAGTATTACACCATACCGCTGGGGTTACAAATGCTGCTGGAGATATAAGAGGATGGAATAAAAAAACATATCCACTAGCTACACATTACCATATAGATAGAAATGGTTTTAATGAGCATGTTTTTCCTTTAGAATATTGGTCAAAACATCTAGCATCTTCCCCAGGAACTGATAGATTAAATAGAATAAGTATAGGAATTGAAATAGTTTCATTAGGTAAACTTTCCAAAACGGATAAAGGTTGGCAAGCATGGACAGGTAAAGTAATACCTGAAAATGAAATAGCAGACCCATATATGGTTGATGATAATAATAATATAGTAAAAATGGAAAAGGGGTATAGGTATGTGAATAAATTTAATGTCCAAGAAAGATTTCAAAAATATACCCCAGAACAAATTTCAACAGTTAAATCTTTAATCATAGATTTAAAAACCAAATTTAACATTCCGGTTTATTTAAATAAAACTAACTATAAAGAACTCTTCCCGAAAGCTAATAGGAAATCAAATATGGCAATGGACGGACAACCTGGTATTTACACTCATTGTTCTTATAGAACAGATAAAAGTGATATTTTACCACAAAAAGAAATATTAGAAATGTTAATGGAAATAGGAAGCTTATAATGTATTATCCTCTATCACAAATAACGCCCAATTTATACACTGCTACTGGAGACTATCTTTTAGCATCAACCGGAGAGGTATATACCGGTGATTACTATTCAACTTCTGATGGTAAATACTTTAGTGGTAAAACACCTCAAGACGGACCTAACAACCCATTAATCCCTAATAATGAAAATAATGCAGCCCAAGATGTAGAAGCGGGTAAAACTGGGGCTTATACAACAGAAGAAGCTAATATTTCATATCTCCCCCCAGCTTATGTAGGTGCAGTTGGTTCTCCTATAAGCAATGCTTCTTCTCCTATGTCTAGTATAGTATTTCCAACTAAAGAAGAATACGATACTGGAGAATACCAAAGATACTTCTTAAAGAAGAACAATGAATTAAAGTATATAGAAATCGATGTTGATACTTATAATAACTATCTAAACGAAAACCCAAATACTCAATACCAATTATATACTCCATCCTACTTAAACTGGAATATATCAGGCAATCCTATTGATGTTTATAAAGTTAATAAAAATTTAGCAAAACAAACATCTACAAACCTAAAATGGTATGGATTTGAGGAATTCTTTAAATTAAGATTTTGTAAATTTTATAAATCATCATCCCCAAATTATTTTTATACTAACGGGAATGAATTAAAATTGATACCAACAGGAGAAAACTATGTTGGTTATTACCATGTTCATTCAAATAGAGGGGTAATGATGGAAGGAAAATTCCATAAGCCTACTCAACATTCTACTCTTATTCCTTTTATAGGGGGGGAGGAAAAAACAAAAATCAAAGTACCCTTAAACAATGAGGTAGGGACATCAATAAGAAAAAACATCTCGAGAAAAAGTGGATACTAGATAAATCTGTCGTATATTGGAATAAAATGGTTATAAATGTATTGGTTAGTAGAAGACGAAGAGCAATTAAAGGTTTTAATAAATAGTAGTTATAGGGAGGCTTTCATTGAGGTAATACCTTTTAATGACACCATACACCCAACACAAAACCGTGTAAGTTTAGTGTATATTAGACCGATTTTAGCAACTAAAGGCTTTATGGTATGTGTTACGCATAGTGAAGCTTTAAATGCGTTAAACACGCGTATAAACGACTTGCTAGAAAAGTTTGAAATATTATATTGTAGAGATAAAAAAGAATTATTACATTATTACCCAAACTTAAACAAAGCTCTTAGCGACATAAATCGCCCACCTACTACGTATATACGACCTACAACGGCAACACATGATTTATATTATCGTAAACACAAAGATAACTTAGAGTTAAACGCAATTATACCAATTGTTAAACATTATGAATTGTGTGAGACCATTTTTAAAGATCTAAAAGCGAATATTAACATAGAAAAAACAAAATATGATGAATTCTTTAACAGTAGAGTATCCGTGGTATTCAACGCTATCGAGCGAAGTGGAATACGCATATGTAATGACACCTTCAGCAAATACTTCCACGCAGTTGACGGTGAATACGTCCACACTCAGTTCAACTTAAAAACAACAACAACAAGACCGTCAAATAAATTTAAAAACGTAAATTATGCCGCACTTAACAAAGAAAATGGATGTAGGAAAAGTTTTATTCCTCGCAATAACAAACTTGTGGAAATTGATATTAGTGCTTACCATCCTAGCTTGGCTGCTCGCCTTGTTGATTATGAGTTTCCCACTAATGATATTCACGCTCATTTTGCTACCTTATATAAAGTGGATTACAAAAAATCGAAAGAACTTACTTTCAAACAGTTATATGGGGGTGTTTTCTCAAATTATAAACATTTGGAGTTCTTTCAAAAAATAGAGAAATACGTAGGAGAGATATGGCGTAAATTTGAGAGCGACGGGTTTGTAGAATGTCCGGTATCTGGATTTATATATAGAAAAGAAAATTTGGGTGAAATGAACCCACAAAAACTATTTAATTATGTTTTACAAAATTTGGAAACAAGCGTTAACTGTTTGGTTTTGTGGGATATGTTTCGTATATTGAAGGGAAAGAAAACAAAAATAATACTATATACTTATGATTCGTTTCTATTTGATGTAGATGATGATGAGGAAGATACTATGTGGTTGATTAGGGAAGTTTTTATAAAATATAAATTAAACATTAAAGAAGAAACGGGTTATGACTACGATTTTAAATAATTCTCCAAATACGTATAACACGAACTATGATGTTATAACGTCATTCCAAAACATAGGAGATTTGAACAATAAGTTATTTTGTACCTTCACAAATTTAGAGAATTTAGATTCTTTATTAGAAGAGATTACAAGCAGATACACCATTATATACAATAAAATGTTTGTCCTCGAGATCGTGGGCAAAGATGAATACGTTGTAACTTATAATGTAGACCAAGGAAATATACAAACCATTCCAGAAAACACTATATTGGTACATAGAAAAAAAGAATCCAATACTTTATACACTATAAATGCCCTTAATGAGTTAATTAAGAAGTTAAATGGTGGTGTAGTAGATACTAAATATCAAGTTGATTGGCAACATTATAGAAATTGTGTTTTACTTACACAACATAATGATTTAAACCAATTAAATACAAAAATATATAAAATAATCGAAGTATAGTTTGGTTCCCCAAAATATAGTTCGTATATTAGTTACATATAAACAGTTATAATTAAAAATAAGTTACATTATGGATTTAAATGCACTAAAGCAGAAATTGGACACCCTCCAATCAAAACCACAGGGAGGTCAAAAGACCGATTATTCACTAATTTATTGGAGACCTACAGTAGGTAAACAGCAGATCAGAATTGTACCATCAGCGTATGATGCTTCTAATCCGTTTACTGAGTTGAAGTTTTACTATGGTATTACTAATAAAGTAATGATTTCACCTACTAATTTTGGTGAAAAAGACCCAATTGCTCTATTCGCAGGGAAACTACGTGAAGGGGAGTATAATAAAGAAAATTATGTATTAGCTAAAAAGCTAGATGCCAAAAACCGTATTTTCGTTCCTGTAGTAGTACGTGGAGAAGAAGATAAAGGTGTTAGACTATGGCAGTTTGGTAAGCAAGTATATGAAGAATTATTAGCACTTGCTGTTGATGATGAAATCGGAGATTATACTGACATTGTAGGTGGTAGAGATCTTACTATTGAAACAGTAGGTCCTGAATCAACTGGTACTCCTTATAATAAATCATCAGTTAGAGTAAGATTAAAAACATCTCCACTTAGTACAGATGCTGAATTAGTAGAAAAATGGACAAACGAGCAACCAAATCCTAAAGGGGATTTATTTAAACGTTATTCATTTGAAGAAATGAAATCCGCTTTAGAAAAGTGGTTATCACCTGAAGAAGAAGAGTCTAACGTAAGTGAAAACGCGTTTCCAACACCAACCGCTGCTTCCCCTTCTACTTCTAACTTTAGTTTAGATACAGGAAATGCAAAGAAAAATAAGGCGGATGCCTTTGATTCTATGTTTAACACTGATTCTAAAACAGATGATCTTCCCTTCTAAATATGGCGAAAAAAATATCAAAGTCTCTCTCGGCAGCAGTGTCTGCCGAGATTAAGAGCAAATTTGACCTTAATAAGTTTAAATCATCTAAAGGTTTAGATAAAAATGTTAAATTTAAGGAACAAAATTGGATACCATTATCACCTGCTTTTCAAGAAATTGCTGGAGTACCTGGTATACCAATGGGGCATATTTCATTACTTAGGGGACATTCTGATACAGGTAAAACAACAGCTTTACTTGAAGCAGCAGTTTCAGCACAAAAAATGGGTGTATTACCCGTTTTTATTATTACTGAAATGAAATGGAACTGGGAACATGCCGCTCAAATGGGGTTAGAAGTTAATCTTATTAAAGATAAGGACACAGGTGAGGTTCTTGATTATGATGGTAATTTTATTTATGTTGATAGAGAAACAGTACATACTATTGAAGATGTAGCTGCCTTTATTATGGATCTACAGAACGAGCAGAAAAAAGGTAATTTACCTTATGACTTAGCATTTTTCTGGGATTCAATTGGTTCTATTCCTTGTGCCATGTCAGTTGAAAAATTAAAAAACAACAATGAGTGGAATGCGGGGGCGATGTCAACACAGTTTGGTAATACAGTTAACCAAAGTATTGTAATGTCTCGTAAAGAATCAGCACCATATACAAATACATTAATTGCTATTAACAAAGTTTGGACTGCTAAAGCAGAATCACCTATGGGGCAACCAAAGATGATGAACAAAGGTGGGATGGCTATGTGGTATGATGCAACATTTGTAGTTACATTTGGTAATGTTTCAAATGCTGGTACATCTAAGATTAAAGCAATTAAAGGTGGTAAGCAAGTTGAATGGGGTAAACGTACAAATTTACAAATTGACAAAAATCATGTTAATGGTATTCAGTCAAGGGGTAAAATTGTAATGACAACCCACGGTTTTATTCAAGATACTGATAAAGATAAGAATGCTTATAAGAAGGACCATTCGGAAGAATGGGCTAGAATCTTAGGAGGAGGAAAATTTGAAATAGTTGAAGACCAAGAAGATGTAACCCCTGTTTTGTTCGATACACAAGACTTATAAACAAAAAATCATGAAGCAAAGAGAATTATTTAGTCTCTTGGATGGTATCCAAGAAGACCAGGACGCACCTACCCCAAATAGACACGATAGAGTATTAATTTTAGATGGTTTAAATTTATTTTTTAGAAACTTTGCTATGATGAATATGGTAAATCCTGATGGGGTACATATTGGGGGATTAGGTGGGTTCTTTCGTTCTTTAGGTGCTATGATTAGACAAACAAATCCAACTTCTGTTTATGTAGTATTCGATGGGGCGGGTTCAACGGTAAACCGTAAGAACCTGCTCTCCGAGTACAAAGGAACAAGGAATTTATCTAGAATTACTAATTGGGAAGCATTTGATAATATTGAGGAAGAACACGACTCAAAAGTTGACCAAATTGTTCGCATTATTCAGTACCTAAAATTATTACCTGTTAAAACTACTATACTTGATAAAGTTGAAGCTGATGATATTATAGCAGTATTAGCTGAAAAGTTAGTAGAAAAACACGATTCAACTTGTTTTATTGTATCTAGTGATAAGGATTTTTTACAACTAGTAACTGATAAGATTATTGTGTATAGACCTATGGAAAAAGAGTATTATACCCCAAAAGTTGTAGAAGAAAAGTTCGGTTTATTACCTCATAATTTTATTTTACATAAAACATTACTAGGAGATAATTCAGATAATATTAAAGGTATTAAAGGATTAGGAGCAAAAGGTATATTTAAAAAATTCCCTGAATTAAAAACAGAAGAATTAACACTTCAAGACATCTTCGACATATCCGCTAGGAAATTCAAAGAACATATTGTATATTCACGTATAGTTCAGGAACAAGACAGAATTGAAACAAATTATAAGGTTATGGATTTAAGTACTCCTATGATCGATGATAGAGGTAAAGAATATATTGATAGTTTAATAACAGAAGATTTACCCGATTTTAATTCTGAAATGTTTATTTCATTTTATAATGAAGATAAATTAGGAGGGATGATTAGAAATTTAGAATCATGGTTAAAAGACATATTCGAAATGTTCCCAACATACAAATAATAAAATAAAAAGGTTATAGATGACATTAAATAGTATAAACCAATACGGCCACGATTTCCAGATTAAAGTGTTATCTTCATTGTTAACACATAAGGAATTCTTAGTAAACATTCATGATATAATATCTGAAGATTATTTTGAGAATCAATCTCAAAAATGGGTTATTAAAGAAATATTAAAATACTATGACAAATACCATACTACACCTTCATTAGAGGTTTTAAAAGTTGAAATACAAAAGGTAGATAATGAAGTATTAAAAATTTCATTAACGGATCAACTAAAACAGGCATATGTTTCTTCTGATGATGATTTAGAATATGTACAAGAAGAATTTACAAATTTTTGTAAAAACCAACAATTGAAGAAGGCCTTAATGTCGTCTGTGGATTTATTAAAAGCAGGCGATTTTGATGGTATTAGGTATTTAGTTGATGGTGCTTTAAAAGCAGGACAAGATAAAAACTTAGGACATGAATACGTTAAAGATATTGAAGAAAGATATAAAGAAGAATCTAGAATTACTATACCAACACCTTGGCCTAAGATCAATGATTTATTACAAGGTGGACTGGGAAATGGAGATTTTGGTCTTATATTTGGTAGCCCAGGAGCTGGTAAATCATGGTCATTAGTATCAGTTGGTGGTAGAGCAGTAAGGTTAGGGTATAACGTAATTCATTATACTTTAGAACTAGGTGAGGCGTATGTAGGTAAAAGATATGATGCCTTTTTTACAAAAATAGATGTTCGTGAATTACATGACAACAAGGAAAAAGTAGAAGAAATAATACCTCAACTACCCGGTAAGTTAGTTATTAAAGAATTCCCAACAGGGCGTGCAACTATGTCTACTATAGAATCACATATTAAAAAAGTAGAAAGTTTAGGAATTAAAGCAGATTTAGTTATTATTGATTATGTAGATTTACTTTCATCAGGACGTAAAAACAGGGAAAGGAAAGATGATATTGATGATATTTATACTAGTACAAAGGGTCTTGCTAAACAATTAGATATACCAATTTGGTCTGTCTCACAAGTAAATAGAGCAGGGGCTAATGATGAAATTATTGAAGGGGATAAAGCAGCGGGGTCATATGATAAAATTATGATTACGGATTTTTGTATGTCTTTATCAAGAAAGAAGGAAGACAAAGTAGGAGGGACTGGTAGATTACATATTATGAAAAATAGATATGGAATGGATGGTCATACCTTCTCTGTAACAGCAAATACAGCTACAGGTCACTTTGAAGTATTTCCTTACAATACAGATCTAAGTGGTGATGAAGAAAGTTTCGCTCCAAAGACAAGGTCTAATAGTTATGATGACGTCGACGCATACACAAAAAAGAAGGCAGCTGCCGCATATGATAAAGTAAAACAAGATATATTTAGTTTTGAAAAAAAATAATTTAAACTTTTAATAAATCACATAAATGGCAAAAAAAGACATCACACAAGAAAGAATTGTTTACAAACCTTTCGAATACCAACAAGCTTCAGATTATTGGCTTAAACAGCAACAAGCACACTGGTTACATACCGAAGTCCCAATGATGAGTGATGTTAATGATTGGAAACAGAATTTAGAACCCCATGAAAAAAACATTATTGGTACAATTTTAAAAGGTTTTGCTCAAACTGAAACTGTAGTAAATGATTATTGGACTACCTTAGTAACTAGTTGGTTTAGAAAACCTGAAATAATTAAAATGGCTGTTACATTTGGAGCATTTGAAACTATCCATGCTGAAGCATATTCATTATTAAATGAAGAATTAGGATTAGATAATTTTGCAGAGTTTTTAGAAGATGAAGCCACTATGGCAAAAATTGAGGCATTAACTGAAGTTAGAGATTCACATGATGGTACTCCTAATTGGCATGAAAGAGCAAAATCATTAGCAGTCTTTTCTGCGTTTACGGAAGGAGTTAATTTATTTTCTTCATTTGCAGTATTATTATCTTTTAAATTAGACAATAAACTTAAAGGAGTAGGTCAAATTGTAGAGTGGAGCATCAGAGATGAATCATTACATTCAGAAGCAGGTTGTTGGTTATTCAGAACGCTAATGCAAGAACATCCAGAATACAACACACCAGAATTACAAGCTGATATAGAAGAAGCAGCTAAATTATCTTTAAAATTAGAATTAGATTTTATTGATAAAGTGTATGAAAATTGATAAAGTGTATGAAATGGGAGATTTAAAAGGTTGTCCCAAATATGATTTAATTTCATTTATTAAACATAGAGTAAACACTAAAATGAGTGATTTAGGATATGGACCTATAGTTAATGGGATAGATAAAGATGCAGTAAAAAGAATGAAATGGTTTGATAGCTTATCAGCAGGAAAACAACATACAGATTTTTTTGCAAACAGAGTAACAAATTATAGTAAAGGTGTTCAAAATTGGGACGCAAACAGTTTATTTTAAAATATGGAAAACAACGCATTACAAGTAGATTATACAAATTGGGAAAAAGGAAAAAACTACCCAGAATGGATGGATGAAATTTCTTTAGCAACTATATCTAAAGGTTATTTACTCCCAGGAGAAGATGTAAAAAAAGCATATAGAAGAGTTTCTAATGCCTCTGCTAATAGACTTAAAAAACCAGAATTAGCTAATAAATTCTTTAAAATTATGTGGAATGGTTGGTTAGGATTAGCATCACCTGTATTATCAAATATGGGAACTGATCGTGGTTTACCAATTTCGTGTTTTGGTGTTGATACACCCGATTCAATACGTGGAATCGGTTTAACTAACGCGGAACTAATGAAATTAACAGCATCCGGTGGGGGTGTAGGTATTTCGTTAAATCGCATTAGAGAACGTGGAACTGAAATCTCAGGAAATGGTAAAAGTGAAGGTGTAGTACCCTGGGCTAAAATATTTGATTCATCAATTATTGCTACTAACCAAGGTAATGTTCGAAGAGGAGCAGCATCTGTTAATTTAGATATAGAACATGGAGATATAGAAGAATTCTTACAAATTCGTAGACCAAAAGGTGATCCAAACAGACAATGTCTAAATTTACATCAATGTGTTGTTGTAGGAGATTCATTTATGAGAAAGCTAGAAGCAAGAGACCCAGAAGCAATGAATAGATGGGCTACTGTTTTAAAGTCAAGAATGGAAACAGGTGAACCCTATATAATGTATAAGGATAATGTTAATAAAGATAACCCAATAGCTTATAGACTAAATAATTTAGATGTAAGTATGACAAATATTTGTTCTGAAATTACATTATTTACAGATGAAGAACATAGTTTTATTTGTTGTCTATCTTCTATGAATTTATCTAAATATGATGAATGGAAAGATACAGATGCCGTTGAATTAGCTACTTGGTTCCTAGATGGAGTAATGCAAGAATTTATTGATAAATCAGCAGGTAAAACTTCATTAGAAAGAACATATAACCATGCTCGTAAAGGTAGAGCTTTAGGTTTAGGTGTAATGGGTTGGCATTCTTTCTTACAACAAAAAGAATTACCCTTTAATTCAATAGCATCTACAGCACATACTCATAATATATTTTCAGACATTAGGAGTAAAGCAGAAAAAGCATCTATGGCCTTAGCTCAAGAATATGGAGAACCATTATGGTGTAGAGGTACAGGTATGAGAAATACACATTTGTTAGCAATTGCTCCAACAGTATCTAATTCAGTTATTTGTGGGGGTATTAGTGCTGGTATTGAACCTCTACCTGCTAATATTTACACTTTTAATGGTGCTAAAGGTACTTTTATTAGAAAAAATAAAGTATTACAATCCATTTTAATTGAAAAAGGAGAAGATAAAGATAAATGGTGGGATCAAATGTTAGCTGAGGATGGTTCAGCACAAGGTTTACCAGATAATATTTTGTCTCCTGATGAAAAGGAATTATTTTTAACGTTCCCGGAAATTAACCAATTAGAACTAGTACGCCAAGCAGCAATTAGACAACGTTATATTGATCAAACACAATCATTAAATCTATCTTTTGATGTAAATGATTCACCTAAATGGATAAATCAAGTACATTTAGAAGGATGGAAGTTGGGAATTAAAACATTCTATTATTTAAGAACAGATTCAGTAATTAAAGGAGATTTAGGTTCTCGTATGGCAGACTGCGTTTCATGTGATGGTTAAAAATATTATGAAAGAGAGATTAAGGAGGGTGCATTAGTACCCTCTTTTTTTATATTTATAAGCAAATAAAGTTGTTAAAGAATATAGTTATCTACATAAATAAATAAATCAAACTATATGAAAAAAATATTACTAATATTTGTGCTTTTAATAGCTTTACCCTCCTATGGTCAAGAACCAACTACACCAAATAAAGGTAAATTTTTTAAATCACTTTATAAAGATTTTCTTAAATACGGAACAGTCTACGGAGCTGGAGATATAAATAACTCTGTAGAAGCAGCAGAACCTACTTATTTTTTAAGAACTAACCCAGATGGTAGTATTTATTCAATTCCAGATGTAGTAGATAATACTCCGAGTTTTCCTTATGACTACAGATATGGGTTTGGGATTAGAAAATTAGCCAGATTCGATTACGAAAGAAAACCAAAAAACTATTATGATGGTACAGAAGAACAATTAGTATTTGGTGCACCAACATCTGCGGTACAAGGTTTAGAATATCAATTCCATTATGAAAAAGAAAGATGGAGAGGTGAAGATTTTACTAATTTTAATTATTTTTTAAAACATACAGGTAAATACCATATTGTAAAAGTACAATCAAGAGAAGTAGGTAAAATTAACTTAAATTATAAATCAGCAGAAGTAAGAGCTAGATTACCTATTGGAAAAAAATTCTCATTTTCAGCTGGGGTAATAGCTAGAGGGCATGAAAGAGCTTATGGGTATAATCCTATCGAAATATGGTTAAATGAAACTGATGAATTCGGAAACGCAATTAACCAATGGTATACATTAGGATATGAAAATGGATACACTGATGTTTTCTATACATCAACAGATGCTAATGGTAATGTAACTAACGATTGGTGTTGGATAGATGAGAATGGAGTACAGGTAGCACACTCTGACTTAAGCTTTAGAGAAAATATAATGCCTATGTTGATGAATGAGTTTAATGGGAGAGCTTGGGATTTATTAGATCCTTGGATTGAAGTTGCTCCTATAGTAGGGTTTGATTTTTACCACTACAAAAGAAATTTTTGGTTACATGCTTATGGAAATTTAATTTTACCATATCACAAATATGTTGCTGGAGAAGAAGAATTCAGTTATCTTAATAGAAACAATTGGGGTAGGGGTGGATTAAGACAAAATGCAGAATTAGAACAATGGACTGATTACTCATTTGGGGCATCATTAGGAACTAAAATAGGAAAAAATTTAGGAATTTTCATAGAAGGTGAATATTCTAAAATGTGGGATAGCAAGTTGTATCAAACAACATTCGGATTAAATTATACGTTTAAATAATTATGAAAAAATTAATATTACTTTTAGCACTTGCTATTTTCTTTGGTTGTACTAAGGATGAGATAGTAGTTAATGATGGACAACTAGTATTTGAAATTGCATTAGATGGTGATTCATTTGACCCATACGAAAGATACTCAGTTGTAACCTCTTATGGTGGAGAAACATTAGGAATTGATGGTAAATTAAAAAAAATATTTATACTGTATCTTCAAATAGATGATGGAGAACCGAGATTAGATAGACAACATTTTGCAATGTATTTACTAGATTCAGATGCAGAAGATAATGGTTTATTATTGGATACAGGTACATATACTTGGGAAAATCCTAATAACAAATATGCTGGAGTAGAAATACCTGGTAACGATGAGTATATAGTTTGGAACGAAGTTATAGTAGGAGAGATTATCGAACCAGATGCTCTTTATGACCCTTCGTTAATTTGTTTAACTGCTGAGGGAGAATTTTATAACCCCTACATTCAACGAACTATGACATTATCAATGAGATTAGAAAACTTCCCAATAGGGCAAGATGTAACATCAACACCTTACGGGTATTTATTAGATTAAATAAAATGGCAAAACAAATAGGTGAGGATACTAAAGTAATCCTCGATTTAAAAACAATAGCAATGATAGTAGGATTTGTAGTCTCATTATCTACAGTATGGTTTACATTAAAAGCAGATATTGCTAGAGCAATGGTTCTACCAGAGCCCGTTATTGAAAGAGTTGAATACGACTTAAAAGATGAGTTGGTTCGTCAAACCATAATGGATACTCAACAAGATGTAGAAATGCTTTTAGAAAAATTTGACAAACTAGAAGAACGTCTATATGAGTTATCTAAAAAACCATAAAATGAAAAACATTATTTTTCTATTATTAATAACCCTTCCTATATTTTCTATTGCACAATCTCAATATGAAGTAAC
>Ga0209632_10000551_pt1 | contig 39114 bp, 17 predicted proteins | sample COG_10_FD_184754 | JGI IMG/M metagenome (GOLD analysis project Ga0209632, IMG submission 184754) | Pelagic Microbial community sample from North Sea - COGITO 998_met_10 (SPAdes) (version 2) | ecosystem: Environmental > Aquatic > Marine > Neritic zone/Coastal water | place: Helgoland, sampling... | reverse complement strand
CGATCTTGCGGCTAACTTTAAAGGCGAACTTCAAAATATTGTTACCGACGTGTCGCCCGAGGGCTTGTTGTCTGCGGGTAAAGATTTGGCTGCCGGTAAGATTGGTGCGTTTACTTCTACGTCGATCAGTGAACTTTCAACAACAGCGTTAAAATCAGTAACAGATGAAATTAGAAGCACCGTGGGTTCTGCGTTAGCTAGTACCGCAAACTTAAATAGAACAATTACGTCTATTAATCCTGCCTTGGTTGATATTACCAATGAAGTCTCCGATGGGATGGGCGGCTTTGTAGTTTCTCCTGATGAAACCTCAGCGGGAGTCACAACTGTCGGCGTAGCTGGCGGTGTCGGATCTATGTTCGAAAAGGACTCAGACAACTTTAATCAGGCTATGAGATATGTAGACAGTGACGCGATTTCTGATATAAGTGGGCGCATAACAAAGGCTAATGAGATCGTTCAAGATCTTGAGGGTGCTAAGACTGATTTGACTACATTGTCAGGCGGCAAAGACGGTGCGACAGTATTAACTGCAACACAGAATGCTACATCTGCTAGGAATGATTACGCCGCAAGTGTTGTAGAATACAAAGGAATGGTTTCAAATAAAATTGCCAAAGGTTCTCAAGTTGGAATGGTGCAAGGTTTAAGTACTGAAACACTAACAACTATCCGACAGAAGATTAAAGAAGTTGCACCAAAAATCTCTAATGAAAATGTAGAACAGGTTATACTATTATCACAAGGCGATGCTGCTGATGAAAGTGCTGCTATTAGAATCCTACAAGACAATAGTGGTTTAACATATCCAGAAATAGTAAGATTTATTAAATCTATTGATACTACAATAGCAAACTCCACAAAATTGCCACCCGACACAGTAATATTTCCGGATCCATATCAGATCGGTACCTATCAACAATATTGGAATAATGGTGAAGGTAATCCTGTCTTTCCTTATATCTCATCTGTTGAAGAACTTCAGGCTGAAATTGGAATTATTAAACGAGAAGTAGATACGGTGATTGTTCATTGGACTGAAACTCATACTAATAAGAACATAGGTTCAGAAGAAATTAATGGATGGCATCTCGCTGCTGGATTAGCTGGTATTGGTTATCATTACGTATGTCGTAGAGATGGTTCTTTACAAAGAGGTCGCCCAGTTAGTTTAGATGGAGAACATACGCCAGGATTTGATATTAATACAATAGCATTTGTTTTTGTTGGTGGTATCAATGCACCAACCGGAACACCTAACGCTGCTAATTTTATATCCGCACAATCTTTGACACGCAGTCAAATAAACACCTTTGATCATTTCTGTAGATCGTTCTATAATGTATATCCGGGCATTAAAATTGTAGGGCATAGTGACGTAGATGAAATCGGTCAGAATGTTGATCCTGGATTTGATGTGCCTGATTATGTATTAACTAGATTTGGAAAAAACAATGACTAATACGATTGACGACCTCTCGGGAAGAAAACGATATCTAAATGAAGGTCAAGAAGATACCGAAGGTGTTACTATAGATGGAATGGTAGATCCTACTGGAGAATATCCTAAGAGAGATTATTTTTTTGGATCTAGTGTTAACAAAGCCGCTGTAGGTTCTAAAGTAAATAATCTAGGATTAGGTGGTAGTGAATTGGGCATAGATTTGGAATTGCCAGATCAAAAACCTTCTGTATACCCTTTCAATCAAGTACAAGAAACTGAGTCCGGTCATGTCATTGAGATTGATGATACTCCTGGAGGTGAACGCATTCTTATCAAGCATCGGTCTGGTGCTGGTATGGAACTTCGTGCTGACGGTAGTGTTTTGATATCATCTCAGAAGCAGACAGTTCAAGTCACGGGCGGTGACGCAACGGTGATAGTAGAAGGTGAAGGCAATCTAATCTACAAGGGTGATGTTAATTTACGTGTTGCGGGCGACTTCAATGTAGATGTAGATGGCAATTATAATCTAGAGGTGGCTGGTGACAAGATAGAGAACATTAAAGGGCGTCACACCAAAGTAGTCAATCGTGATCAGAACTACACTGTCAGAGGCTCACGAGGAGCTACTGTAGTCGGTCCTAACTCGGAAACTATGTTAGACACACATAATGTACTAGCAAAAGGCAACACCAATATTCGCAGTGAGGCTAAAATAGAAGTCACAGCAGGAACAAATTTGGTAACATCTGCTGTCGGAGAGTGGACAAGTGCTGCTGGTACTGCTAACATTACTGCACGACATATCAGTATGATTGGGCACAAAGGCACCATTGGTGGTCCTCTTATTGATTATTACGGAGCAACATACGGTGGTTTGCCGGGTGGTGTTACTAATCTAGCCACATTCTACGGATGTTTGGTGGGTAAAGCAAGCGAAGCATGGCATAGTGATTATGCAATGTATGCGTCAGGCGCAGGTTATTCTACAAATGCGGGTGCTGCTTTGACTGCTGTTAAGGGTGGAGGTACTACACCAGGACCACCTCCTGCCGGTGTTCCACCAAAACCTGGTATCATGCCGTTCATTCCGATACCTCCGAAGGCTCCTCTTCCTAATCCTGCTGTTGTTGAACTTATGTTAGCCACTGGCTCATATGGTGTTAGAAACGTACAGGTGGATCCTAAACTGAAAGAGAAGATCATGAAGTCTGATGAGTATGAGGAGCTGTTCAACTTTGATCCTGATATTCACGAGATTCGGTCTAAGCTGCGATCACCAAGAAATTTAAACAATGGTAAGTTTACGGGATATCTAGTAAGCGAAGGGTTGTTAAACAAAGACTTTGCTAAGACTATGCCCAAAAATATTGGACGATCTGCAAACAAAGAAGGTACTATACGCTTTGGCATAGAACTGCTCGGTAACAATCCAGCAGACAATAGAAGTAAAAGGTTCAAGGTGAAGAAGTCATGAAAGTATCAATTGATCCAAAATATGATCCTACAGGTAAAGAGATTACGTCAAAATTAAAACTAGCTTCTGGTATTAGTCTGGCTAAGTTTTTAGGTGCAAGAGGATCTAGAACCCAGATCAAAAAGTTATACAATAAAGGATTTAATGGACCACCGGATCTAAATCAGATTGCACGAAACTTAGTGATTCATGCACAAATTATGCAGTCTATTATAGGCAATAAAGAATATGCCAATCATAGATTGATCGTTTCAGAAGGCATCTACGAACCTAATCCTGCGTTTGATCTATCAGGCAAGTACATTGGTGAAAGACCTAGTGGTATTTTAGACTTACGTAGAACTGGGCAAGCGATTGTGTATCAGCTAATTGATCGCGCAGGTGCAACTGATCCACAAAAGACCTTTGATCTAGCAGCCTATTGGAAAGATTATATTGACTATGATAAACTCACACTAGATTATGACACGTTTGATCCTAACGGCACTCTTACTTGTCAAATCGTTATAGAAACACCTAAGGTACCTGAATCATATGAGGTATCATACAAGTATGCTTTAGAAACAACTTATAATGGCGAGCTACAAACCAAAAACGAGTTGTTAGAAATACTTCCAGATTAGTATAAATAAAGAGAAAATAGGCGAACAATGGCTGGCAATTCAAACGAAGACGGTGATCTGTCGTTCAGTAATCGTGTTACTAAGGAACGCATTTACTCCGACATCGATTTAACTTTCGGTGCTAGAACATCCACTGATGGTGATGTTTTTAAGAAGACTGATGCGGCCTCTGTTAAACAGGCGCTCAAAACTTTAATATTGACCAATAGATTTGAAAAGCCATACAAGCCTAGTTTTGGTGCAAACTTATCAGGTTTAATATTTGAGTTGGCTGATGAAGACACCGGAGAAGAAATACTTTCGCGTATTAAAGCTGTTATTCAAAGATACGAGCCTCGTGTAAAGATTTTAGATATAAAGATTACAGCTAAACCTGATTACAACACAGTTAATGTAATCATAGAATTTAGGGTAGTTAATACAGGCTTTGTTGACGTATTAAAGGTCGCTCTAGGCGGAGCTGAAGAATGTGATCCACCATTCGCAGTAGCACCTCCACCTTTACCGTTCACAGGAAACAGAATCAACACGGAATTTGCAGAAGGTATTAAAATCGAAGGCGGTGCCTTTTTAATTATAGACACAGGCCCGTAACAGGAGAAGTTAAATGGCAACGACCATAAAATCTACAGAGTTAGATTTTGACCAAATTAAGAATAGTCTGAAATTATTCTTAGCACAGACAGATGAATTCGGAGATTATAATTTCGAAGCCAGTGGCATGTCTAATATATTAGATGTACTTGCTTATAATACACATTACAACTCTTTGTTAGCAAACTTCGCTTTGAACGAAAGCTTTTTGTCTACAGCACAGTTAAGATCTTCTTTAGTAAGTTTAGCGGGTGGATTAGGCTATACTGTTAGATCAAGAACAGCCTCGTGTGGTATCATAACATTTTATGTAACCAACCCTTTGATTCCTGCTTCAATGACCTTGCCCGCGGGTTTTAGATTCAGTAGTACTATTAACAACAAGACATATACATTTAAAACCAGACAGACCTTAATTGCAACCAATAACGGTTCTAATCAGTACTATTTTCAGTTAGGGGAAAATCAGAACTTTGCAATTTATGAAGGCAAACAAACTCGGAAAGTGTTTATTGCTGGACCTGCGGGTGAAAATGTAAGTTATGTCATTCCAACAGAATCTTTAGATTTGAATACAGTCAAGGTTAACGTCTATGCAGACACTTCAACCACGTTCTATGATGTATATACAAACTTAAACGATACGGTTAACATTGATAAGAACAGTCGAATATTTGTAGTCAAAGAAGCACCTAACGGCCAATTCGAATTGTCTTTTGGTAATGGAGCACGATTAGGCAAATTCCCTTCAACGGGTAACAAGATCGAAGTTATCTATGATGAAGTTGCAGGACCATTAGCTAACGGAGGAAGAACATTCACTCCTCTCGACACAGTACAAGACGGCAACGGCGAAGCACTTACTGCTAATGTAACGACGATTGTTGGTTCTATGGCAGGGCAAAATAAAGAGTCTATTGAAAGCATTCGAAAGAATGCGCCATATCTCTATGCCACACAGAACAGAATGGTAACCGCACAAGATTATGCTTCGCTTGTACTAAGAAAATATTCTAATCTCATTACTGATATTAAATCGTGGGGCGGTGAAGACAATCTACCTCCTAGATACGGATCCGTGTATTTGTCTATTGTATTCAATACTCTGGATACAGAAATACAATCGGCTGCTAAATCTGGTATACAAGCATTAGCAAAGAATCTTTCGGTTGCGTCTTTCGACGTTCAATTCACAGATCCTACGACCACGTATCTTGAAGTGCAAACGACCTTCCAATGGAATCCTAATCTCACAACAGAATCCCAGACTGCTATTGAAACTTTAGTCAATACTACAGTTGAGAACTATTTCAATGAACAGTTGGGTGGCTTTGACAAATCGTTTAGGCGATCAAACTTGTTGACTGTTATTGACGATGCTGAACCATCTATTCTCTCTTCAAGAGCAGATGTGAAAATGCAATATCGTTTTATACCTGTAGCAGGTACAGTCAACTATACAATCGACTTTCCTGCTGGTATTGCAGATCCAGACAATACCACTTTTATTGTGAGGAGTGACAATTTCTACATAGGGCAAAAAGTTTGCTACATTAGAAATAGACTTAATACCAAGATCATTGAGGTTATTGATATCAGCACTGGTTCTCCTTTGATTGATAACATTGGTGAGTACAATGCAACTACAGGGCAAATTACGTTAAGTAATTTTACCGGTGTTTTGATTGCAGGAACACCTTACATTAAAATTACTGCTATTCCTGCTAATCAAGCAACCATTAACGCATCGAGAAGTGATGTTTTGGCGTTTGATAATTTTGCTTCATCAACCAACGCTATCATCACAGATACCGTATAAATACATAGATTGAAACGAGAAAAAACTTATGACATCTTCGGTAACAAATAGTTTTAATGAGGTACTGCTAGGTCTTTTTAAAAAGGATGTGGACAGTGCTGCTGTCAACTATTATGTTGGGCTTGCAAGAAGCGAAGTCTTTAGTGAAACCGAAGACTATTCTTCTCCATATTTTCAATCGCAGTTAAGGCACAGTCTTCAAGCAGTTAAAACTTTAGCATCAAGTTCTTTTGTTGTTCCTTACACGGAAAATATTCATCAGTGGAACCAGAACATCATATATGATGAATACGACAATGGTGTTGGTACTAATTACTATGTTATCAATTCATTAAATGAAGTCTTCATTTGTATTGAAACAGCTAAAACAATAGGTTTTCAAACAAACGATAAGAGACCCTCTACAGTAGAACCTACTTCTGCTTTAGCCGCGGCGTTTGGTTCTAATGGCACCTTAGCCAAGACTTTTCGAACTACTGATCAATACAAATGGAGATATCTCTATAAATTAAGCAACTTAGCTATAGCAACGTTCAAATCTAATGCCTGGTTACCAGTAAAGAAAATTACCGATCGTGCTGCTCAATTGCCTATTCCTGAAGAACAAATACAAAGAAACGTTCAAGACAGTGCAGTGGCTGGGCAGATATTGTCTATTGCAATTGATAGCGCAGGTTCAGGATATTCTACTTTATCACCGCCCACTATCACCATAACAGGAAATGGAGATAGCGCATCATTTACATGTGATATCGCATCCAATGGGCAAATAGCAAGGGTTCGCGTAGATTCAAACGGCAACGGCGTCTTTGCTCACGGTTTTGGATACGACTATGCAACAGCAGTGCTTTCAACAGGCGACGGTAAACTTCGCCCTGTGATTGGACCTAGAGCAGGTGTCAATGCCGATCCTGTTGATACGCTGAAGACACGCTCCTTAATGCTGCAAGTAGATTTTGCTAACGATGAGTTTGACACTATTCTAGCTCAGAATGATTTTAGTCAAGTGTGTGTGATGCGAAACATTAAGTCATATGCTGGAGCTGATTTTACGGGTAACACAGGATTAAGTGTAGCCAATCTTGATGTGAACAATACGGGTAATCAGTTAACTAACGACGAGGTGTTCAAAGACGGCGCGTTGACGGCTGTTGGTAAGACAATGTATCATGACACCACAACCAACAAACTCTATTACTATCAGGACGAGACTACTAACTTTATTCCGTTTACCTTGGCTGATCCTAATCTTACGAGTGTAGATAACGATTACAATCTAACATTCACAGCAGTCAACAATCCTGATATTGACAAATATTCGGGCGAAATATTGTATATAAATAATCTCGGTGGTGAAGGATTAGGCACTACGACAACCAATATTACACGAGATCCAAATCAAACCGAAGATATCAGAATAGTTATTCAATTAGGATAAAACATGGCAACGAATTTTACTTCCACAACACTACCCGGTCTCTACAACGATGACTGGGACTCGGCGAGTGGTTATCATCAGGTCCTGTTTAACTCAGGTCGAGCACTTCAAGCAAGAGAACTGACAACTCTTCAAACCATGATCTATAAAGAAATGGGGCGAATGGGAAGTAATATCTTTAAAGAAGGTTCTACTGTAACTAGTGGTGGTATGTCAGTAAATGCTGAATATGACTACGTGCAGATTGATACTTCTAATGGTGTTTTTTCTGATTTGCCTGTAGGCACTATATTCACGCAAGCTCAGACCGGTGTTCAAGCTAAGGTACTTCAAGTAGAACCCACTGCTGGCGTCTTTACATGTGACACTATCTATGTACAATATATTAATAGTGGGCAAGCGGTAGTAGGATCTTCTCCTAAAACATTTTCTGCTGGTGATACATTAAACGGTGGTGGTTATGAGTTAACTGTCAGAGCAAATCCTGAAGCACCTGCTTTAGCAGTTGTAGGCAAAGGTGTTCGTTTTGATGTCGCTGGCGGTGATTACTTTGTTGTAGGGCGATTTGTACATACTACACAACAGTCAATCATACTCTCGCCGTACTCTCAAATAGCTAATACCAGAGTTGGTTTTGCTGTTAACGAAGAAGTAGTTACTGTAAACGATACTCCTCAGCTTTATGATATATCAGCAGGAGCTGCCAATCCTAACACAGCCTCTCCAGGTGCTGACAGATATCGTATTACATTAACTTTGACCGAACAATCTGCAATTGATTCGTTGACACAGACCTTTGTGTTTATTGCTGCTGTTGAAAACTCTACTATTGTAGAAGAAGTTGCGGCTACTGATGGTTATAACACTGTCAACGATCTGATGGCTCTTCGAACAAACGAAGAGTCGGGTGATTATGTTATCAACCCGTTTGTTCTTGATTTTGATTCTGCTGATGCAGATAATCTTAGTGTTAGTGTATCACCTGGATTAGCATATGTCAATGGTTATCGTGTAGAAAATCCTTCTTCGATTGAACTTCTTTCGCCAAGATCTAATGCTGTAGAAACTGTTGACAATGATGTTGTCTCGGTAATCTATGGTAACTATACTTTAGTTACGGCTACTAAGTACTTACCCGATTTAACTTACAGTGAAATTAAAATTTCTACTAGTACCACAGATCCATCCACTGCTATTATTGGTACAGCACGAGTTCGCGCTGTTGAACAATCAGGTGCTAAATGGAAGTGGTACTTATTTGACATTAATTTAAATGCGGGCGCAGACTTTGGCGAAGCACGAACTATAGGCACATCATCAGCTTCTTTTGCAACCCTTGATATTGGTACACAAGGCGCAGGTATTACACCCAAGGCTCAGTTGTTTCAAACTACAGACAATGATCTGTTCATGCCTACCTCACGCGCTAGGGTACAAAGTTTAACTGACATCAATATGACAGTGGCTCGATCCTCATCACTTCAAGCTACGGCTGGTGAAATTCAAATGCCTGGGCTGAGTGGAGCAGGAGCATATACAGACACAGGATTGTGGATAGCAATAAACGAAAATGGTTTGACAACAGCGTTTGCTCCTACAGTGTCGGCTGGCTTCTTGATTAGTGGATTAAATGCTACTGATACATACACGATCATACACTATGTTAACTTAACTAGTACTGCGACGATAGCAACAAAGACCATAACTAGTTCCACAGCAACAATAACAGGCGTTGCTGGTGTTTACACCTTGGGTGTACCAGATGTTATTGACGTATCGGTTATCAAGAAAGACACCACTGGTGGTATAGATGTAAGCGAACGATTTGTTCTAGACGATGGGCAAAGAGACAACTTCTATGATGATGCTCAACTGACCCTTATTGACGAGTCTACAGATCCTGCTGTTATCTATGTAGAGTATACTCACTACACGCGCGGAGCTGGTGATTTTTATGCTCCTGAATCATATGTGAACACTCCTTATGCTGATATTCCAGAGCATACGCTTCAAGACGGAACTGTAATTAGTCTAAGAAACTATCTTGACTTTAGACCCGACAAAAATGCTGGAACATATAGCAACATTAAGCGGTTACCTAGAAACGGTTCTTCTATTACTGCTGATATCTCATATTACTTGCCAAGAGCGGACAAACTTATTGTCACGCAAGAGGGCGACATTCAGTTGCTTATGGGGCAACAGTCTCGTGATCCTCAATTAAAGCAGACTCCTGACAACGCATTAGAGCTATATCAGATACTAATGAATGCCAACACCGCTAATGGTGATGATGTTCAGATTCGTGCTATTGAACATAAACGATATACAATGGCAGATATCGCAGCTTTAGATAATAAAATTGAAGCTTTAAAGGAATACACCGAGTTAAATATTGCAGAACTCCGAGCATATCACACTCCTGCTTTAGACAGCGATGGGCTAGAACGCCCAACAGTTGGTATAGTTGTCGATAATGGAGATGATCAGTCGGGTGCTGCTACTGACGATGACGATTATGCCGCCTCTATAGATCCAGAAAACAATCTTATTCGACCTATGATCGACGAAGACAATGTTCGTTTGATTCGTGATACGGATTTGTCGCAGGGTGTCGTAAAGAAAGGTGATAATATTTATCTTTCTTATGACAGTGCTGAATGGCAGTTTCAAAACCTCGCTTCTCGCACAATTAAAGTTAATCCTTTCGGATTAGTAGACAATGTGGGTGTTATAAAACTCTCACCGTCTAGTGATGAATGGAAAGATGCGAAGGCTGATGCGATTAAAGCTATTCAAGGTAGTGCTAAACTCGATACCAAACAAGCTTTCTTGTGGAACAACTCGCAGTGGAACTGGAAAGGGCGAGCAGACGAAGACTTGTGGCAAAGTGATGTCCCAGGTAACTGCGGGCGCCCTGAGTCAGGTCTTAGACAAAGGCAGTTTAGAGATACTGGTGAATTTTACTCCTCATCACGAGGAACAGGAGCAACAAATGGTTATGTTCGCCGCGTAGTTCAGCGGGATACTCTTCGTAGGACAGTAGGTAACAGAGTTATTGATCTAGCATTGATCCCTTGGATTCGTTCTAGGAAAATATACTTTCATGCAAAGGGTTTAAAGCCCAATACTAAGTTTACACCATTCTTTGATGGAAAAAATGTAGCCGCTTGGTGTAGAGAAGAAACTTCCTTTGTCAAGTTCTCTGACAGAACCGATGATAATGGTAACGCCAATACTTATAACTCACTTGCTAATCATCCTAAAGGTTCTACTGATCTGATTGCAGACGCTAGTGGTGAAATAATAGGCAGCTTTTGGATTCCTAACTTACGACCTACTTACTATGCTTCTAAGAAGAATAGGGCTAGGAGGATTAGATCCAACTATCTGAGATTTAGAGCGGGTATTCGTGAATTTAAACTGCTTGATATTTCAGAGAATAACTGGGCGAAAGCGGACAGTAAAGCCTTTGCTTACTACACAGTTGCTGGCGCTTTGTGGCATAAATGGAATGGCATATTGTCTACACGAGGGCAGCAGTATAATTGGCCTTTAGGTAGAGGCTCTGGAACTTTTCCTTCAGCATATTCTCCTGCAGAATTGAAGAAAGTTCTGGATGCTACTTCTGCGACTTATAGTGCTATTTCTAACACAGGGCTTAATATTGTTCAAGCACAGTTAGCTGGTAAGTATGGTCCTAATACAGACTACCTGAACCAAACGGCTCTTAATACGTTAAGTGCTGATGGGCAAATGTCTCAGGTATTGTCTGATTACATAAATGTAAACAACAAGCAGTTTGCAGGAACTTCTGTAGGACCTATTACTTTACCACAGAATCCTCTTGCTCAAACGTTCTATGTAGATAATCAGTACGGGCTTGTGCTTACCAAGATCAACTTGTTCTTTAAGTCTAAGGATTCTGGCAACTTGCCTGTCTCTATTCATATACGACCAGTAATTGACGGTAAGCCTGCTACAAACGATATCGTACCAGATTCGCACGTATATCTTAAGCCTAACGAAGTAACTGCTTTAGGTGGTTCTTTAACACTTACAGATATACGAAGTTCAGCCACAGAATTTGTGTTTGATGAGCCAGTATTCTTGCAGCCTTGGACACAATACTGTGTTGTGATTACTTCTTCCTCTACGGAATATGAAGTATACAGTGCTAAAACTACCGAATCAGTTCTTGGTGGTGCTGGTACTACTGTAACGACACAACCCAGTGCAGGATCTTTGTTCTTACCACAAAATGGTGTGTTCTGGTTCGAAGCGAAAGATCAAGATCTAATGATGAAAATTACACGAGCTAAGTTTAATACTGGTGGTGGTAGTTTAGTGTTGAAGAACGCTCCTTTATCTGCAAAGGCTTTAGATGATAATCCAATAAGACTAACGCTTAATAGCCCGACTGTCTACGTTAAAGCGCCTTGTCACGGGCTTGCGGTAGGCGATACTACTCAGCTAGATAGCTGTGAAGCGATATCTAATATCGGTGCTGTTCTCTTGAATGGTGTTAATCATACGATTACCGCAGCAGACATTAACGGATATCAGTTTGATATTGGTACTAATGCTGATGCAGACATTAGCGGTGGTGGTGAAAAGGTTCTGACACAAAGAAACGCAGTATTTGATATTGCGAATCCTAATATTGAATCAATCATACCCAACTTTACCTCTCTTGATTTTCAAGCGAAGTTTTTAAGTGGCATACATATTTCTGGTGACGCCGCTGATAGGTTCAAGCCTAATGGTGAAGCAGGCACTATGGTCGCTGCTAAGTATCAGAAGATTACCGCTGATCAAAATATCGAGTTTGATACGCCTAGAGCAATATATAACAGCGATGTAACGGATGGCGGTAGTGGTTTAGGGAATGGTAATCCTGGCGAAACAGCATCATGTTATGTCAAGGTAGATTTTAAAACATCTAATGATTATGTATCACCTGTTGTTGATATGCAAAGAGCCTCGTTGAATCTAACTGGGCAATGTATTGATGATGGTGATACTAGTGCTCAAATCTATGGTGTTGCAGAAACAGAAGCGAGCGGTGGAACAGCGGCTAGTAAGCATATTACCACGCCAGTTACCCTTGAAGTACCTGCTACAGGATTTGAAATAAACAGTCAGGTTAGTTTACCTAACGGTTCAGATGTTGATGTCTATTTTAGAACAGCGGCTTCTGACCAATTGATAACTGATCAGAATTGGGTATACAGAGCGCCAGTGAATGCTATAGCAAATACTGCTACTGGGCAATTTACGTCTGCTTCGTATTTACCTGGTGGTCCTGGTGGTACATTACCTCCCTTCAATCAAGTTCAGACCAAGTTTGTTTTCAAAGGTGTGACTGAATCTCCTACTTTAAAAGGTTTAAATATTAAGTTTTTAGCTGAGTAAATATGAGAGAAGACTATATTGAAGTCAAAGGTTACCCGGGCTTAGTTCGTGATCCAACCAACAATGCTATACTAAATGTTGATTTTGGAGCTATCGAACAAGCTCGGGCTCGCAAAAGAGCCAAGCAAGAACAAAAAACGAAAGATAAGGCTTTAGATGAGCGTCTAACTTCTATTGAAGAAGCTTTGAAAACGATAATGAAAAACTTATAAATAAAAGAAAATGTTTATAAGCGTCAAATAATATATGTCATCAAGACCCTTTCGTTTTTCTGATGATCTCGCCAACAGCGGTGCGATTAAAGAATTTCTTCTCTCTGAAGAAGACTATCTCGCATACCGTGCGGGATTGTATATGAGCAACGCTTTAAAAGGCGAAAGCGGAACTCTTATCGACAGTAATACAGCCCAGCTAGGTACTAACTTAGTAGGTACTTATGAAGACGAATATTACAACGAAGAAGTGCCTAGCAGAGACTTTAAAGCTTGGGCACGAGACTATCCAGTCAATATCAATTCTGATCCCGCTAATGGCATACACACTAACGAGTTCTATCTTCCTGTAAGTCTACCCTCTTTAGTTTACGAGGACGATACACTTGCTATTACGTTTAATATCACTGCGACTAACACAGGTCCTGGATTTAGAGAAATTCAAGCGGCTTTAGCCTTTAACCAAGGCAATAATTATGCTGTCACTAGCATCGATACTACTCCTACTGCGAGTTTTATAGACGATAATGTTGTTAGCTGGGAAGGTTCTGGTATAACTGGTAATTACAGTGTGACGTTTAACTTGGCTTTTACCGATACTGGATACTTTCAAACAACACTTAACGTAGCTTCTACAGACCTTAACAACCCTTCATCAATAGGAGAAAACTCATCTTTCTCTTCTTTTGTTAGAGTAGAGCCTTCTAATGCTTGGGGTTGCTCAAGCATCTTAACTCCTTTGTATCAAGCCAAAGCTTTTATTCTAGAAGATGGTCCAGATAAAAGAAATCCAATTTACTTTGATCGTAATAGGAACGGTCTAAAGGAAATGAACAATCAAGAATTGGAGGTTCTCTGTGAACGCATTCTTAAAAATATCATGCTCAATGAAAGACCAGGAACATACCGGTTAAATTCAGATTCGCCTGGTGATGATTGGGTTGTATATTTAGAAAACATATTTATAGATACACGAGCCGATGGTTCTTCTATTGCATATAGCATCTGGCTTAGAACTGATGCACTAGCACCTACTGAATATCGCTCGCTAGGTATAAAGCGAGACGCAAACAATCTGTTTGGTGGTTTGCAAGAAATGACAGAACCTCAGATTGACTTTACGATTGGCGAAAGAGCCAAGAAAGTCGTAATGAATTCTGGCATAGGCACTTACGAACTTCGATCTAGTGACCAAGGGCGCCCTACATCGCCTGGCACATGGGTCGCAAGAGGTGTTGCATTAGATACCAAGTTAACTTTCTTTACGAGCGAAGGTTATACTGGTACAGTTTCTAATGAATTTGAATATAGTGGTAATTACATTGCAACATATAGCGCAGAGTATGTGTCTGCATATGAAGGTACTTACGACAATACCTTTGATCAGCAATACATCGGTACTTATGATACCACATATACTACATTTTACGATGCGTCTTTTACACAAGAATATTCCTCAACTTATATTCAAGATTATGAGGGCGATTACGAGGCTAGCTATCAAGCTGATTATGAGGGTGAATTTGATCGTGCATATGAAGGCACCTATGATGGTGCATCTCGATCCGAATTTTATGAGACAATATACAGTGGCGCAACCTATGACACTGACTATGAAACAAATTTTGAAGGCTTGTATACAGGTACTTACGGCACAGAATATATTGGTGACTATGAGGGGCTTTACGAAGGCAATTATGCCACCCTTTATGAGGCGCTTTTTCAAGGTGACTATGATTCAGGCTACGATACAGATTATCAGTCGGATTATACTACAGCCTACGAAGAGCCTTATACAGCGAACTTCCTTACCACATATTCTTCTTTATATGAATCGTCTTATGATGCTTTGTATGTTGGTACATATTCAACAGATTTTGAAGGTAGATATGAAGGTGATTATATTGGCGATTATGAAGCCGATTTTGCTACTGTATATGAAGACCAAGACTATCAAAGCTCATACGATACCGATTACTTAAGTGATTTTGAAGGCGTATATGAAGGCAATTACCAAAGTGATTATGAACACAATTACGCTACAGTATATGAAGACCAAGACTACTTAAGTGATTATGAGCAAAATTATACGGGCACATTTACTGCTACGTATGAGGGAACTTACACCAGCACTTACACTACAGATTACGAAGTGGGCTATGACGACCAGGATTATCAAAGCACCTATGATTCTGATTATGTGGACGAGTTTACGGGTGTTTATCAAGGTAACTATCAAAGCGCATATCAGTCCATCTACGACACTGCTTATGATGGAACTAATTACGCCACCGATTACGCAACAGATTATGCTGCGAATTATGAAGCGAGTTTTGATACCGCATATAACACTGATTATTTAAGTGGCTATATCACTGATTATGAAAACACCTATGCATCTTTGTATGAGACGAACTTTGTCGCTGGTTATATTACAGACTATGATGGTAACTACGTTTTTGATTATACTGGGTTATATCAAGCTTCTTATGAAGGCATTTACGTTGGAGATGATTTAGAGGAATATAGTACGAATTATGAAAAGACCTATGTAGGAACATTCGTCGGTGGATATACTGGCGATGTAATTAAAGATTATGTTAGCCAATATGAAGGCGACTACAACGAAAGCTATGACGGCGAAATCTATATCACACAATATCAATCTACATATGTTTCTCAATACGAGGGGCAAGATTCTGAGATATATGACGGCACTGTCTACACTGGAGATTACAATACCGCTTTTTTTGGCGATTATAATGCAACATACGAAGGCAACTACACTCAAGGATATCAGACGCTATATGATGCGTCTTACACCAGTCAGTATTCCGCTCAATATGCGACTCAGTATCAAGCCACCTATCAAGGCGATGATATTGAAACATATACTACTGCATATGGCACCGATTATATAGGTGACTATAATGTAACGTATAACACACAATATATTACGCAGTATGAAGGATCATATGAAGGTGCATATGCAAGCGATTACGCCACAGGCTACGATAGCGAGTATGTAGGAAATTATACTGGTGCTTACGCTACTGATTATCAATCAAACTATGTTACAAACTACGACACAGACTTTGCGGGTAGTTACACCGGTCAATATATTGGGGAAATAAACAGAAACTTTTTAGGCACTTATGATGGGCAAGTAAATCAAATCTATGCCGGTACTTATACAGGCGATGTAGGGCAACCTTACACCGCAACATATACAGGTGATAGAACAGCAAATTATTTGGCGCTCTATTCAGGCGTTGATGTTGAGCCCTACTTAGGCACTTATTCGGGTACTGCTATTCAAGTTTATCAAGGCACTTATAGTGGTGACGATCTTCAGCCTTACACTGGTGATTACGCAGGGCAAGTACTAAAAGTCTATGCTGGTAGCTATACGGGTGGTGTTGATAAGAACTATATAGGTGATTACGCAGGGCAAGTAGAAAAGAACTATGCTGGTACTTATGATGGGCTAGTAGAAAAGAACTTTGCTGGTACTTATACTGGTGGTGTTGATAAGAACTATATAGGTGATTACGCCGGGCAAGTAGCAAAGACGTATGCTGGTACTTATGCTGGGCAAGTATCTAAGAACTATGCTGGTAGTTATGGTGGGCAAGTATCTAAGAACTATGCTGGTACTTATGCTGGGCAAGTAGGTAAGAACTATGCTGGTAGTTATACTGGCAGTGTGCCGAGAAACTTTACCGGTGATTATGCCGGGCAAGTAGGAAAGAACTTTATAGGCGATTATACTGGTGATGTACAAAAAACTTATGCTGGTAACTATCTTGGCGTGGTCGATAAATCTTTCGCTGGTAGTTATAGTGGGGCAGTAGACAGAACTTTTGCTGGTTCTTATACAGGGTCAGTAGACAGATCTTTTGCTGGTTCTTATACAGGATCAGTAGACAGAAACTTTACAGGTGATTATACTGGCGCAGTAAACAGAAACTTTACAGGTGATTATGCGGGGCAAGTATCCAAGGGTTTTGTTGCTAGTTATACTGGCAGTGTGCCGAAAAGCTTTACTGGTCCCTCCTCGCCCACCACTGGCAATTTGCCTTCTATCAATTTCGTCTCTACCCCATATGTTGGGGCTTATCATGGGCGCTTTTATTTCGCCGGACCAAACAACGCAGGATTGCCCGAAACTGGTGTTTTTATCAATTCTCCATTCTGGCCGACGAACACCCAATCACTAAGAAATATGTTCATGTTCTATCCGCAGGCGGCCTCGCCGAACAACGTGTTCACCTTTAGCATGATGGGTCCACAGCTCCCGTCAAATGTATTTACCGCTATAACCTTCACCAGAACGAGCTATGGTACTATGATAGCTCCTTCCTCCACTGCTTCTTATAGCTACGGAACGGATCCGTTCAACGGTGTACCGGTCAACACTTGGACTTGGAATAATCTGGATAACCCACCTTATGGTCCTATTAGCGGCCCAGGTACCAATCCATTTTTGTTGCCCGGCAGCGCCCAGGTTAACTGGAGTATGAGTTTTCCTGCAGTAGCCTATACTGGTGCGTATGGGCGTACTCAAAATATTGTATATACTGGGTTGTATGGAAGATCACAGGCTATTACATATACTGGGCAGTATGGTCGTACTCAAGCTATTGTATATACCGGTCAATATGCTCGTACTCAAGATATAAACTACACCGGTCAATATGCTCGTACTCAAGATATAAACTACACCGGTCAATATGGGCGTACTCAAGACATTACATATACTGGGACATACGCAAGCTCAAGAGTGATACCATATACAGGAGCATTTACAAGAACACAGCAAATCGCCTACACTGGATTGTATGGTCGTTCTCAAGCTATTACTTATACTGGATTGTATGCACGTACTCAAGATATAAACTACGGCGGGGCGTATGGTCGTACTCAAGATATAACATATACTGGCTTGTTTGGTCGTACTCAAGACATTACTTATACTGGATTGTATGGTCGTACTCAAGATATAGCTTATGGTGGATTGTATGGTCGTTCTCAAGCTATTACGTATACGGGCACGTATGGTCGTACTCAAGATATAATCTACGGTGGGCAATACGCACGTTCTCAAGATATAACTTACGGCGGGCAATATGGTCGCTCTCAGGCTATTACGTATACTGGCACGTATGGGCGTACTCAAAATATTTCTTATGATGGTCTTTATGCACGTTCTCAAGCTATAACTTATGTAGGAAACTATACTCGGGAAGAAGATCTTCCTTATGATAGTGGATATAACAGAGAACAGAACATACAATATGATGGAGAGTATAACCGCGAACAGACCATAAACTATACAGCAGAGTACACTCGGGAACAAAGTATAGACTATATTAGTGCTTATACTAGATCACAGGATATCCCTTATACTTCGCAGTATACCCGCGAACAAAACATAAACTATGATGGTCTATACGAACGGGCACAAAATGAAGCATTCGGAGGATCATATGTTGGTGCATATAATACCGATTATGTGAATCAATACAACACTCAGTTTATTGGTGATTATGCGGGTGGCTATACCAGTCTTTATGCAACTGCTTATGAGTCTGTATATACCGGTACTTACGACGGTACAGATTACGCCACAGGATATACGCAAGGATACGTGGGTACTTACAACACAGATTATTCTGGAGAGTATGATCAGGCTTATCTAGGCAATTACACTCGCCAGCAAAATATAAATTATACATTCCAATATGTTACGCAATACTCTTCAACATATTCTGAACAGTTTGACTCTAACTACGATACTGATTATCTTTCTGATTTCGAAGCAACCTACGTTACAAGATATGATACTGCTTATGTCGTAGAGTATGAAGCTTCATATCAAGGCGAATATAACGCAATTTACGAATCAGTCTATGACAGTGATTATGAAGCACAATATGAAGGCACTTACAATGTCAATTATGTAGGGCTAGATGATCAGCAATACGCTGGTAATTACGAAACTTTGTATGAAAATGTTTATGGGGTTGATTACAACACAAATTACAACACTGAGTATGAAGGTAATTACGAAGGTGGATATATTGGAATTGAAGAAGAGTTAAGCTATCAAGGCAATTACTTGACCGATTACATAGGTACATTTGATACTATCTATGGCACAGACTATACTACTGGTTATGAGTCTAATTATGATACGCTCTACGAAACAGACTATACTACTGCTTATGAGACAGCCTACGATACGGTCTATGATGGAGCTATTTACGATACAGACTACCAAAATGATTATCAGACACAGTATGAAGGAACATATGAAACTTCTTATGACAGCGAGTATGAGTCCGATTATGAAGGTGCATATACTGACGATACCTATACAGGTAATTTCGTTTCTTCGTATGACAGTGATTACTTAGGGACCTATTCTACGATTTATACCACAGATTACGATAGTGACTATGACAAAGCCTATAATACAGACTATGAAGGCAATTATCTTGAAGTATATACTGGCAATTATCTAGGAACATACGGTACAGAATATAACACCGACTATGAGTCAGATTACCAAGGTAGTTATGTTGACGATGTATATGAAGGCAATTATGTTCAGACATATGACAGCGATTATCTAGGAACATACGGTACAGAATATACTAGCACTTACGAAGTTTTAGACGTAGAAGATTATATTGACGATGTTTACTCAAGCATTTATGAAGTGGACTATACTTCAAACTACGAGTCTGTGTATGACAGTGGATATGAAACGGACTACATTCAGCAAGACTATGTGGCTACATTTGAAACAGCATACGGAAGTGATTATAACACCGAGTATACTGCTGAGTTTGTTGGCGAATACACCGGTGCTACCTACCAAGCAGATTACATAGTTGATTATATTGGTAACTACACCGTAGAATACGATACTGTATATGAAACAGATTTCATTGGTGATTATCAGACAGACTATAACGCTGAATATGAAGGCGATTATAATACTGTATATGAAGGCAACTTTGTTGGAACATATGACGGCGAAGGATATGTTACTGTGTATTCCAGTCTTTATGTAGACGATGTATATGATACAGATTATTCTGGCACATATGTAGAGGAAGCATATACTACACAGTACGGAACTGACTATGAAGATGGTCCTTATATTCAAGACTATGACACTAGTTATGAGGGGGCTGAGTTTGCTACTGATTACGATTCTGTGTTTGATGGTGCTCTATACGAAGCCGGTTTTACTGGAGGTGAAGTCGGTGGGCCAGATGCAATGTCGCCAAACTTTGACGGGGATGCATACGAAGGAAATTACTCTGGAACAAATGTTATAGATATAACATACGGGGCTAGAGATAAATTGGAATTGCCCCCTTTACAAGTAGAAACATGGACCCTATATGTGAGGGTTGCATAATGAGGAATGATAATGAGTCACAAATATCTACCCAATGCATTTTGGGAAAAGGACGATAAGTCTCAAGTAAAATGTATTCGCATCACCGATTTAGGTGGTGGTAAAGAACGCAAAGATGTCTTGTCTTATAAAAATACTGATTCTGAATTTCAAAACGTACTAGATGCTATCGGTGTAGATCAGATCGATAGGTACTCAAAGGAACGTTGGGAACAAAAAAAGCGAGAACAACAGAATCACTCAGTCCGTGAAGAGCAGAAACAGAAGTCAAACGAATTAGAAATGCTGTTTGCAAAAAAACTGAAAGCGTTTGAAATCGAAGCGATTAAGACTACTACAAATAAAGATCTTAGAACTCGCCTCAGACGAGCTACTAACGAAATTGAATTGAACGCATTATCTGCATTGATTATTGGAGAAAGTCTTGGATTATTCGGAACAAAATCAACCGACTAAAGGTTATGTTGTCGTAGCATCGGGTAAGAAATTCTTTTACTTATCCGCCATCAATCTTATTGAAAGTATCAAGTACTATAATCCTGAAGCTAAGGTGACTTTATTTACAGAGGCACATTTTCTTGATGGGCAGGAAGTGTGCGCTAATGTGGTAGACACCTCTATTGACAGCCACGCTCGCGCTAAACTTTTAGGCATGGCAAAAAGCCCGTACGATCTTACATTCTATGTTGATGCAGATTGTGAATGCGAACACGAAGACATTGCAAAGGTATTTGATGAGCTTGGTGATTATGATATCATGTTCACTGGCTTACCACCTGAACGTCATTATTGCTATGCAGAAGTTTTCTTTGAAGGTGCAAGGAAACCAGATGGTAGTGAAGGAGGCTTTGAATTGTGTGGTGCAGTCTGTCTATATGATATGAGAAAGCCTCTGGTTAAAGAGTTTATGAAAGAATGGCATCAACTAACTGTAGCTCAATACAATCGTGAATGGTGGCCATTAAATGCAGAAGGGCAAGAAGATTATCATAACTACCCAGCATCATTTAAAAGGTGGGATCAATTCAGTCTCTGGTGGTTAGTTAATAAAGTTGATAAGTATAAAGATCTGAAGATAGGTATTATGGAAGATGACGCTCGTTGGAATTTCTTCAACGGTTACAGGTACGAACATAACAAAGCACCTGTAGTATTAAGACATTATTCAAACACAGGTGCGAAGAAAGCAAATTATGACTGATAAACATGATCACTGGCCGTTCAAAAAAAGATACGGATTAAGAGACATACCTATAGGCGAAGATACATTAGAAGTTTTAAACGATCTTCCTATGTGGTTTACAAAAGAAGAGTCTTATAAGAATCTGTTTCTTGGATACGAAGATCAAAAGGATCGGCGAGACCACTGGACAAGTGAAGAACTTCGTATACAGATAATGAAATCTGAAAGATCGCATGATGGATTTCCTGATTGCCTTCATGGATATTCTTTTGGTAATACCAACATAAAATTTTCTCCTGATATTCCAATAGATGATCTGGTTAGCGTAGCTCAACGCACAAGTCACAAACTGCAAGAAACAATCATTAAATTTCAGACCTATTTTGGATTCAAAAAGAACGCATTGTTTTGTGTGTATCCACCGGGCGGCTTTATATCTTGGCATAATAATGCAAACGCTCCTGCATATAATTTCATTTTTACTTGGTCAGAGAAAGGTGAAGGTTGGTTTAAATACTGGGACACAGAGAAAAAAGAGATTGTCACATTTCAAGACAAAGCAGGATGGCAGTGTAAAGCAGGATACTTTGGTCCTTATGCTGAAGGCGAGGATGGGTTGTGCTACCATGCTGCTTCAACAGACTGTTTAAGAATGACCATAGCATTTACATTAGATCGTGATGAGATGTCTAAGGGATGGCAAGATTGGATTATTGATGATATAAGTACTTAGTTCACTGTCGTTATCGTATAAATAACTCCATAAGACGAATATGGAAACGATGACATATGGCACACTATGAAGATCTTCATATTGATCAAGGAACTGATGTATCAATTGAAATATATCTGGTAAATCCAGATGGTTCTGTTAAAAATCTAACAGGATACAGTGTCGCTGCTAGTCTAGCCACACGATACGATGCACCGACTGTTGAGAAAATTAACTTTACAGCGGCCGTTAAATCACCAGCCACCGATGGCATTGTTGCGCTTTCATTAACAAACGCGCAGTCACAGGCTCTTAATCCTAAAAAGCGTTATGTTTATGATGTAGAAATCTCTGTTCTCGATGGTGCAGTTACCGTAGTAGAACGAGTTCTTGAAGGCAAAATAACAATATCACCTTCAGTGACAGAATAATATGGCATCTATAGACAAAATACTTATTGGTTCACCTACTTATAAACAACTTGTTGGCAATGTAACAAGGGTTCATAAAGTTGTTACGGGCATACCTCTTACCAGTGTTACGATAGGACCTTACGCAGACATAGACAATATAGTCGGCGTTGATACTACAGGTAAAACTGAAGGCTCTCTGCTTTCATATGATTCTGATACAGGTAACTTTTCTGTATCACAAGCACCTACAATTGAAGTAGATGGCAAAACTTATCCTAGTGATTCAGCACACACTAATATTCTTATTAGGCGTTCTGGCACTCAAGGTGAACCTCTTATCTTACAACAAGGTGAGCTTGCGTACTCGTATTTGTCGGATCCTAGCACCAACGGCTTTGGCAACGGTGGTGATAGACTTTATATCGCTATTGGCGATAATGATGTTGATGGAAACTCTACAGAGATAGATGTTATTGGTGGTACTTACTTCACCAATTTGATGAATCATCAGCAAGGTTTATTAAAGCCTAACAGTGCTTTATTGACAGATGCAAACAGCCGACTGGATAAATTACTAGCCGACAGTGCTGAGTTTATTAAAGTAACAGCTACCAATGCGTTTTTTGATGTTACGACTACACCAATTATTGAATCGCCTATAATATCTCTTCGTAGTAATGACACTGAGACTGGCCTATTTTTTCGAGCCGCCGGCGACAGTGCTACTAAAGTATTCCATCAAGGCGGAGAAGTTTTTCGAACACAGGCGTTCGGCGAGACTGGGTTAGATGCTGCACCTACTAATGGTAAATTAACAGGTGGGCAAGGCTTAAGATTAAACTATGCTAATAATTTCTTTGTTAACAAAGGTTTAACATACTTAGATTCGACTTTCGTTACTGGCGATGTTGAGATTATTGGTAACTTAGAAGTTATAGGCACAACAACTTATCTAAACACTAAAGAACTTCTGATTCAAGACAAGCGTATTGTTATTGCTAGAGGCGTTCCTAATGCTTTAGCAGCCAATAACTCCGGTATTGCGGTTGGTGATTCAGATACTCCTATAGCAACAATAACCTATAAGAACAATGGTGTTGACTCAGCTTGTTGGGATTTTGATCCTGGCATATGTGCACCGTCAATTACTGTAACAGATTTAAAATTTGAGACAATAGACTGCGGAATTTATTCAGCATAAATAGAAGTAGATTGTAGAGAATAGACGAATTATGGCATCACGCAAAAAAATATTACTTCCTAGAAGCGACATACCAAATCGTGCACCGACGGTAAACGAGATTGATTTTGGTGAAATTGCTGTCAATACGCATGACGGCAAGGCGTTTATTAAACGCCAAGCTAACGGCGAAGTAACGATTCAGTCAATAGGATCCGAAGAAGTAGATAATGTCTACTATGTTTCTAAATCAGGCGATTATGGAAACGATGGGCGATCCCTAATGAACTCGTTTAAGAGTTTGGATTCGGCTGTCGCCACTGTTCTTCAAAAGCAGGGCTTCAAATTCGATGAGGCCACTTGCGAGCGTGATCTACATCTTATAATGGACGCTGTTCGTTATGATATGATTCTAAACACCAACTTCAACTCTGTCACCGCAGGGCAGGCTTATAAGCGCGGTAATGCGGGTAAAGTAACAGGCGAGCAGAAATATCAGACTAGGCGCTCTATTAACGAAGAACGTGTTGGCATGTTGTCTGCTCCTTTGGTGGCTTCTAACCCCACAGCAGCAGCACGAGTAGGCGCAGGATTCACGGAACTCATAGACATTTTTTATGATGGCGAGCCAGACGATCTTTATTTTGAAAATCCACCTATCGAAGCGCAAACAGATTCCAATGCAGCAGCCTTAATACTTCAAGACAACAAATCAGCTATTCAAGATGCTGTTTTATCTTATTTAAACACTGCTTACATTACACCCTATGATCGTGTTAAGTGTTCAAGAGACGTTGGTTTAATTCTAGATGCTGTCGCTGATGATTTAGTAACAGGTTCTAATTATGCAACGACTACCGCAGGCTGGGCTTATAAGAGAGCTAACTCAGCTTATGTGTTGAGTGACCAGAATGCTATTACCGTGGCTGCAATTAATTATGCTCGCGGTTTAACACAAAGTTTGGTAGCTGTGACTAGTGATGCTACAGTAGCCAACCTATTTTTAAATGTAACAAATGTTATTGACGGTACACAGACTGTTTATCCTGCTATTAGTTATCCTACTGAAGCTGGTGCAACATATCAAACAGCAGATCGAATAACAGCCTCTGCTGCCATTCAAACAAATCGTGCTACATTAATTTCCGACACGACCGCATATATTAATGAAAACTACACCGGGATTGGTGTAACATGCGAACGTGACTTAGGGCTTATTATTGATGCAGTTTCGCGGGATCTTCTTTTAGACGACGGTGCTGGTACGCAATCTGATTTCTGGTCTAAGACTGCTGGTAATGCATATCTGCGAGCCAACTCCGCGTATGTACTTTCTGATCAGGTAGAAAAGACTGTAGGTGTAATTAATTATGCCCGAGATCTAATCAAAGCACTTCCGGGTGTTACCTCTACAACCAGAATTGATACTCTATTTAAAGTAGTTACAGACGTTGTAGATGGAACAATTACTTCACTTCAGCAACCAGCATCGTTTCCTGTTGTAGGAACATATGCTAATGTTGTCGGAAGAGCCGCTCAATCAGCAGGTTTACTTGCTAACAAAGCGTCTTTAATCTCGTCTGTTACTACATTTATCGGTACTGCTTTTCCTAGTCTTTTATATGATATAGCAAAATGTGAAAGAGATACAGGATTCTTAATTGACGCACTCTCGGTCGATTTATTGTATGGTGGTAATACTGCCTCTCGACAAGTGGCTTTTTCTTACTTTGTAGGCGCTGCGAGTCAATTAGGTGGTGCTGAAGGCGGACCTACAGTCGCCGCCTTCAGCGATCTAGCGGATAACATTAAAGCACTCGTCACTTCTACAGAAGATGCGCGAATAGACGATCTTATTGATATTACCACGGATGCTATTTCAGCGGGCTCTGTTATTACTGTTCCTGCTGAAATAGAAATTAGTGTTGCGGGTTTGACAACTACTGAATGGGATGCTATCAATACAGCGCAAGCTACGGTAACAGCAGATACACTTACATATGGCAGAACTCGTTATTCTTTTTATGATCAAGATGCTTGTGCCCGAGATGTAGGTTACATTGTTGACGGTATATCATATGATCTAAAATATGGTGGTAATACTGCTACTATAATCAATGCAGAGGCCTACTTTGTAGGTACTGTAAGTCAATTGGGTTCTGATGAAGTTGACGCTACTGTAGCTGCTTACAATGATTTAAAAGTACGAATCAATGATTACGTCACGACAACACCTGAGCAAGATGTTAAAGACACATTTATTGATGCAATCACAGGTGTAATTACTGCTGGTAATATTTCAGGGCTAGCGGCTAAAGTTAATATTGACTTAGATGGCCTTAATGCCGGATTAGTTATAGAAAGAGCCGCAATCATTGCTTCAAAAGGCGATACTCAAGCAGACGTATTAGTTTACGTAGACGATAACTGGGCAATTAAAACTACCAACATCGCCTCTTATGATGCTGGTAAATGCTCAAGAGACGTTGGTTTAATTCTAGATGCTGTGCGTAGAGATTTTCTTTTAGGCACTGATTATTGGACTATCACAGCAGGCAATTCATATCTTCGGGCTAACTCAGCCTATGTGTTGAGTGATCAAAACTTTGCAACAACGTCTGCGGTAAATTACGCTGCTACTTTAGTTAAACAATTGCAGACTGTAGACGCTGGTGCTGGAACATCCGATGTTTTCTCAACTGATGATAAGACTGCTTTAGATGTTTTGTTTAAGCGAGTTACTGATTGTATCGATGGCACAATCACTACTCCTCAGAATCATGTAGATGCAGACTTAACATCTGATTACTCAAATGTGGCTGTAAGATCGCCGAACTTTGATGCGGTTGTGCTTAATAAAGCAGCATTAATTTCTTCTCTTACCTCTTATATTGGCACAAATTATCCTACTCTTGTATACGATAGCGCCAAGTGCGAAAGAGATGCAGGATTCTTAATTGATGCTATCAATATTGATCTGTTGTACGGCGGTAACAGTGCGTCAAGACAAGCGGCCATGTCTTATTTTGTGGGTGCTACTAGTCAATTAGGCACTGGTGAAGCACCGGCTACAATAGCAGCATTCAACGATTTACGTGATAATATCAAAGCTTTAATAACAGGCGCCGCAGAAGACGCTCGTGTAGATGAATTGATGTACCTAGTTACTTTTGTCATTGATAGTGGTGATACAGTAAGTTTATTAACAAATGAAGAAGAACCTTCAACTTTAGGGTTGACAACCACTCAATATGATGCTATACTTGAAGCTACGGCTGATACGAAACAAGATGTAATAGAATACGTTAATAAGAACTTCAAGAGTGAGAATCCAGACTACGACCAATTAAAATGCTACAGAGATGTTGGATTAATTCTTGATGCAGTCCGTAGAGATTTACTCTTAGGTACAGACTACAATACTATTACTGCTGGCTTTGCATATAAAAGAGCTAATAGTGCTTACGTTCAATCAGATCAATTAGTTAATACTTTAAAGGGTATTCGCTATGCACGAGACGAAGTTAAAAAATTAGTAAGTGCTTCTGATACAGATATTGATGTTCTTTTCGCTCGTGTTACAGATGTTCTCGAAGGATACGTAACCACTTATACTACTCCTACATTCAATAATCCTGCAGGTACTTTCCAATCTACAGAAGGTGGGATTAGACCAGCAGTGGTAGCCTCTATTCAGGCAGTTCGTGGTGATTTGATTAATGCCATGATCGTAGAAATTGACCGTGTTAATCCTAATCTGCAATACAATTCTGACAAATGTAGAAGAGACGCTGGTTACATTATCGATGCGTTCTGCCATGATATTCTTTACAGTGGTAATACTGCTAGTAGACAAAATGCAGCCTCTTATTATGTTGGTGCTGCTAGTCAACTCGGTGCTGCTGAAAGTGCAACTACAGTACTGGCTTATGAATTCTTGCTAAGTTTAATAATTGATCCTCTCACTGCATATACTCAATCGAATGTTGCTATTAATGATGAGTTAACTATTCTCACAGCGATTATTACTGATGTAATTTCTGCTGGTAATCTAGACAGCCTTGCAACTGAAATTGATGTTAACGGCAATGGTTTAGTTACAACAGACTATAACGCAATTAGAGACAACACCTTACAAATTCAAGATGATACAATATCATTTGTTAACGACTTGTTTTTCAATGTGGCTTATGATCAAGATAAGTGTGCAAGAGATGTTGGGCTTATTGTTGATGCAATTGCATTAGAATACATTGCACGAAGCACAGCACCTTCACGGTTAGTCGCGCTTTCTTACCGCAGACCACAAGCACAAGAAGTATACGGTAAGCAAAGAGCAGCAACATTAGCCGCTATTAATTATCTCGAAGATCTTTTGAGTGGATTAATAGACACTGCTGGTGGTAACGAATTGGGTTTGATCGATCCTTTCCAAAGAATTCGTGATGGGCTTAATGCAGGACCATATACTTCGGGCGTTGATCGTACTTGGGTAGCTCCTAACACTAGTCTATACAACGGTACTGAGGGTGGTGTTGATAATACAGGATCTACTGCTAACACCATGGCAGCACAAAATGCTCTTAATACATTCGGTACCACTTTTGTTACTAACGTTCTTGATTATGTGAACAACACATTGGGTGTCACCTCGTTCGACAATCAAATATGCGGAGAAGATCTGTTATTCGTTATTAATGCTTTAGCTTATGATGTTGATACCGGCACAAACTGGAGTATCCGTCAAGTAGCGGAATCATATTTTTCGGGTGTTGTCAATCAATTAGGAAATGATTCAGCAGAGGTTGAAGCTACCATTTTAGCCTATGAGCGTCTTAAGGGCTTGATCACTCAAGACTTGCCACTTTATGCGACTCTCGGTAGTCAAGAAGCCTCAATCATTGCATATATCAATGCAGAGATTGACATTATTATTAATGCAATTAAAGCCGACTCTACCGCAAATATGCCCGCACTGGTTTATCCTTCAACAGTAGGCGAGAATGCAACTGACATCATCGGCTTTAATACATGTATTAATAACAGAACAATACTTCAGAATAATGTTGTAGATTTTGTTAATGACTCTAATCCAGTTGACTCTTTTGATGATGAGAAGTGTGCAAGAGACACAGGATACATCATCGATGCTATCATGGTAGACTTGGAACATAATACTAATTACAACAGTATCACTGCTGGATTAGCATATCAAAGAGGCAACGCAGATAAAGTTCAATCGGATCAATTAAAATATACAGTACAATCTATTAACTATCTGGGAGACTTGATTAATGGCTTGAGTATTAGTGTTGATTCAAAGGCTTTTGTTACAGCTAGAATTAAAGAAGTAACCGAACTTCTAACACAGGGTACTGCTTTTGGTACAGTAGACGGAACTCCTATTGATTACACTGGGCGAGGCTTAGCCGATAGATTCCAGGTTGACGCAGCTAACGCAATCAAATCTAATCGTAGAAATCTTCAGAAATCAATCACCAATTGGATTCAAATCAATTACGATACGTTTGAATATGATCCTGACAAGTGTGAACGAGATGTTGGCTATATTGTCGATGGTATTGTTCATGACATGTTGTTTCAAACCGGTAATGAAAATGGTGTTGCTGCTAGAAACATAGCACGATCATACTGGGTTGGCAGAGATCTTAACATTGAAGGTAATGCAAATCAAGCAGAAAATCTAGATGGTGTTGCTGATGTATGGGCTAACCAGTTAGGGCAAGATGAAGTAAACGTAACTGGCTTTGCTTATACACAGCTAGGTGTATTCATAAAGGGATTAATTTCTACAACTGCTGAGAAAGATCGTGTTGATGCGCTCTTGTTACAAATCACCGATTCAATTGCAGCGGCTGATCCCAGTGGGCTTTCTACAGCAGAGCAAACATTGTCCAACGCTGATGCTCAAACTATTTTTACTTCTAAGACCGAGTTTACTAATGATGTAGTTAGATTTGCAAACAAAGTATTCCCAGTGTCTTCATACAATCAAGCCAAGTGTCGCAGAGATGTAGGCTTTGTTATTGATGCATTGACATATGATATTAAGTATGGTGGTAATAGCGCAACATCTATTGCTATGCGATCATACTTCTCTATCTTCAATAATGGTTATGGCGATTTGTTAGGTGATAACGAATACACCATGACGATTGCAGCCTACATGCATTTAAAGAATACTATTCTTAGGCAGTACTTTGCAGGATTAGAAGCCGGTGTTAAAGATACCAAAAACGCTTTATTGGACATTCTGCTGAATGCAATTGCACAAACAACAGCAGGAACATTCCAGATAGGAACGTTCTTTGGTGTTGACAAATCTCTTGATTTGTATCAGTATAACTACCCTACTGGATTAGCTGCTGGATATAACGTACAGACATTCCCCGACCTTATTACTCTTGGGCACAAAGTTGTATTTAATGAATTATATAACGCACACCAAGAATTCAACGTCGGCGAATCTCAACGCCTTACTATCATCCGCTCGTCAAATGCTGTTGCAAAGAACCAAGGCACAGACTCAACGATCTTCTTGAAGTCTGGTGATTATATTGTTAACAATCCAATTAAACTACCGCCCAAGACTTCAATCATAGGTGATGCGCTTCGTTCTACGACCATCAGACCTAAGAATGTTGATAGCGATATTTTCTGGGCAGATAACGGCGTATACATTAAAGAAATTACGTTTCGAGATCATCAAGACGGCGCTGCTTGTTTGGCATTTGATCCGCGTGTTGACTCACCCGGAGCTGGACCTTTTATCACACAGTCACCATACGTACAGAACTGTACTTCATTAACTTCATCTGGTATCGGTTTACGTATCGATGGATCAAAAGTATCAGGTCTTCGTTCAATGGTACTAGACGCATTCACACAGTTTAACGCTGGTGGTACAGGTGTGTATCTCCTGAACCGTGGATACTCACAGTTAGTGTCATTGTTTACAGTATCAACGACTACTTCTGTCCTAGCGACTTCTGGTGGTCAGTGTTCATTAACGAACTCTAACTCCTCGTTTGGTGAACGTGGTCTTGTAGCAACAGGTGGTAGCCCATCGCTTTATAACGGTTCGCTACATGCCAACTATATCACGAATGATAATGTTATCCGAATCAATACGATTATAACTCAAGATTCCGCTGACTACACGTTGAATATAGGCGACTACAAGAAGCCTAACTATAACGATGCTATTCGATTCGATTCTGATAATTACTACTACACTGTATTAGATGTATCAAAAGAATTGACTCAGGATTGGGCAACAACTGGTAATACTACAGAAAATGTTCAAGGTGTGTTTGACTCTGCGATACCTTCGTTCCCACAACAAACTCTGACTGCTAATGGGCAGTTTGGTTATTCTACTCATATGAGCCAGAACGACCTTTACCTAGTAGTTACTGAGCCTAATGACGGTGCAGGTAAAGCTGAAATATATCTGAAAGATTTTGTCGGTGGTATTCCTCAGTGGGATTATCAAGCACAGATTGTTCCTACTCCTGTAGCACCTGGCGTTGTAGATGTTAACACCGATTTTGGTGCAGTTGCATTATTAAACGCAACTGGTGATTTTCTTGCAGTATCAGCGCCAGCACAGCAAAAAGTTGATGCGACTAATAGCACTAACAGAAACGGTGCTGTTTACATGTACGAAAGAACGGGTACTACTTGGGGGCAACACTCTGTTGTGTTCTTACCAGGAGTAACTGATAGAGATCGTAAGTTTGGTGCATCAATGGATCTGAGTGAAGATGGTTTAACTCTTGTCGTTACGACTGACAATGATACTGGACCTAACACACAAGGCGCGGGCTACTTCTATCTAAGAACATCAGTGTTATCGTCCACGTGGACGATGCAACAAAGAATAAATTTTCCAGATGGAGCAGGGATTCAGACTACTCAACCTGATGTGACTATTAGTGCAGACGGGCAGGATCTTATTCTGCAATGGGGTGGAGCGATTAATAAAGCTTACTACTACCAGAGAAATATTGATAACGTCTTTATTCTTGCACAACAAGTATTCCCAAGATCTAATTTCTTCCAATCACGCGATCCAATGATTCGAATGAATCCTACGGCTACGCATTTTGTCATGGGAGACACTCTGACACATCGTGGATACATCACTAATCCATTAACTGATAGTGATAACGGTGCACCATTCTACGTGGCTAGAAAGCAAAAACTTGATAATGCGGTATTCTCTAACAGCCCTGCTAAGATTACTAGTACTGATACAGATCGTTGGTTAAACTTCGAAAATGATTTTGCTATTGGATCTATAGTTACTATCGAGGGTGCAGGAGCTAATGATGGTGACTTCTCGGTTTCTGCTGTTGCTCAAGATAGCGTACAATTCTCAGGCACTTTCGGTGCACCAGGTACTCTAACTGGCGTACAAATGTATGTTCAAAATGTCGGTGTAGCAGAATTCTTCGTGTTTGAAGAAGGGCAGTGGGTCACTGAAGATATCATTCAAGCACCTGTTGATGCTGAAGTAGGATTTGGATTTGGTTCAGGTGTAGATCTCAACTTGCGCGGCGAATTAGCCTCTGTTGGTAATAAGTCTACTGGCAATTTGCAAAAAAGCGAAGTTTCTATTATTGAACGTGCGCGTAGTGATTGGAGACGAGTAACAAGACTTGAGCCGGTGACACCCACAAACATTGTAACCAAAGGCAGTAACGATGGTTACGGTTCTAGAGATAAGAGTACTGCTGCAACTGTAGGTGGTACAGGTGACTTTATTGTAGTTGGCGCACCTGATAGGAGACAAAATGATGCAGATGGCGCCACTGAATATGGTGCAGTATTCTCATACTATTCTATTCTAGAAGAGACCGGTTCATACGAACTTACGGTCGCTCCAGCACTAAATAAGAACTTGAGATCATTGCAAAACGCAAGCTTCCACCAGCGTTCTTTGATTACCGCGTCAGGGCATACATTTGAATACGTTGGTTCTGGTACGAATATGTTTACTGCTATTCCTCAGAATGGTGGCGTACCTAAGAAAGAAAACGAAGTTATATTTGACTCGGCAGATGCTGTTACTCCAAACTTTGGATTAGTATACTTTACTGCAACAGACGAACTTGGTGATTTTAGAATTGGTGAAGACTTAACAATTAACAGAGAAGAAGGTACAATTACAGGAGTAACGTTCGACAGATCGTTGTTCGCAGTGTTGACACCATTCATATTAGCACTAGAGGGATAACATGGCAACTCCATTAAATGCATTTAAAACTAAAGTCTGGACGTTAAGAGACTCAGCAGCCTCACAGGGCAAATTGGTGTATAACACACCGCCCGGAGTAACGGCTATTGTTTTGATGGCGCAAATTTCTAACGTGGATTCTGCTTTAGGATTTCCCTCAACAGACTTTACCTTTGTTCATAAAGATGTAGGTAGTGGTATAGAAACTCCTCTTGTAAAAGAGTTTCCTGTTAGACAGAATGATGCTGTATCCCCTTTGACGGGCAAACTTATTATTCAAGAAGGTAATCAGATTTATGCTTTTTGTCATAAGAGAATCTCTCGAAGCGATGCAGGAGGCGTAGGTACGAATGACGGTGATGATAACTTGAATTTAACTTTGTCATTACTAGAATCATTAAACGGATAAAGTAGATGTCGCTATTAACAACAGTATCAGGATACGTACAGGTCAGACCTTATGATGAGTTAGATTCTGATCGATATCAGTTTATCACTTTAGATCAGACGGAACCTAATCCAGGTCTACCTGATTCTGACGGCGCTATTTTCACATCCAACGCAGACGGAACACGTGGTTTCACTACAAAGCCTCGTCTCAGCGATCTAGCATTTAAATCAGGATCTTTACAGCAACTTGATCCTCCTACAGTACCAACATACTTTCTGGTCTTCAAGAATGAGCCTGGTACCGGTGCTGCTAATGGGCTAGACGATAGTGTGGCTTGGTCTTTAGGTGAATTTGAAGAAATAGATACGCTTCAAACTGTTACAGAACGTGGTAATACTACTACCGAGGATGTTACTGTAGCTAATTTCTTTGCTGACAGTGGTGTGTTTTCGGGTGGTCTTACTATTCAAGGCAATCTGATTGTCAATGGCACCGAAACTATTATCAATTCAACAACCTTAACAGTTGATGATAAGAACATTGTTATCGCACAAGGCGCGCCTGACGCTGCTACAGCAAACGGTGGTGGTATTACGCTAGAAGGCGCAAATGCTACCATGACGTATAATGCCTCTGATGATCAGTGGGAATTTAATAAAGGCATTCAGGCTGTTGCGTTATCAGAATTTGATTCGGCTAAGATTGAAGTCTTAGACGTTGAGGATTTATTTCTAGGCGGTAGATTCGTATTTGATAGTGCTTCTGATCAGGTCATCGAAAAGCCCTTTGGTTCTTTGTCTATTCAATCTTCTATTCTTAAAGTTCAAGACGCTGCGGGCACAGACGAGTTTGCAACTTTTCAATTAAACGACATCCGTTTAAATGAAATCCTATATGTTAGCGATAGCGCCAATCTGCAGGGTAAAGTATTCTTAACAGATGTGCCAGAAAAAGAAGACGGCACTAGAATATTATTTCGTCGAACCACTGACGGGCTTGTCATGGAAGGCGAGATTGAAACCGAATCTATAGGTAAAGTCAATACTAAAAATACTAATGAAGACGAGATATTCTATCCAGTCTTTACTCCTGCAAACGCAGGAGCTGGTGGTGTAGACAGTGCCCTTATTGACGCATTAGACCTAACATACAATGCCTTTGATAACTTACTCAATGTACGAAACATCGACGTATCTGGAATTGCAGAATTAGATTCTACCAACGTAGCAGGCGATCTTCAGATCAAGACTACAGCCTCTTCTGGTGGCACAGATACGGGCAGATTGTTAGACAGTGCAGGTAGATCGTTTGTCGTATATGACTCAGCAGGTAATCTGCTTTGGGGTAACAATGGTGTATCAGCAGGCAATTTAGGTGGCCCTCAAGCCGCTCAAGTATTTTTATCTGGATTAGGCGATGTTGATCTGCTCGATCCAGTAGTTTCTGGGCAAGTACTCAAATATGACGGAGTTAATTGGACTAACGGTGTCGATCAAACTGGTGGTGGTGGTGGCGGTGGTATCGCTTTAACAGACTTAAGTGCTGTTACTTTATCTCCAGGCACTCCATCACTCTCCTATAACGAACTTACAGGTGTGTTTAGTTACACGCCTTCGGCTCTTACCACAACTCTGCTAGGGCTTACCGATGTTACAGGAGATGGTACTAACGGGCAAGTTTTAGCAACAAACGGAGCGGGTAGTTTTAGTTTTGTCGATCAAACTGGTGGTGGTGGTGGTGCTACAACTTTACCCGGGCTTACAGATGTCACACTCACTAATGCACAAAATGGAGAGGTTCTAAAATACAATGGGTCTGAATGGGTTAATGGAACAGACTTAACTGCTACTAGCGCCGTCGAAATTCAAGATGAAGGTGTTTCGTTGACTACTGGCGTAACATCAATTAACTTTGTAGGTGCTGGAGTTACTACGACAAACTCTGGTGATGATGTTACTGTTACAATTGGTGGTGGCGGTGGCGGTGCTAACGACACAATGGCAAGTATTATAGACACCGCAATTACTTCTGCAACTGACGGAGACATTTTAAGATATTTTTCAAGTAATCAAACATGGAGAAATGTTTCATTATCGCCAAACTATAGTTCAATTGCTGAACAGCCCGCTACAAACAAATCGTTATTTGAAAATATTTGGCAAAACGCATCTACGGTTCTAACTGTAACAGCCAATGGTTCAAGTGCTTATCGCTTTGATCAATATTCTACAACAGATAATCCAACAATCTATGTTAAAGCAGGTACTACGATTGGATTTGATTTATCTTATGATGCTGGCGGTAGTCACCCATTTAAAATTCAAACAAGTGGCGGCGTTGATGTATCAGAAGGCATTCTTGAAGTAACAGACGGAAATGCCTATACTGACTTTACACAAGGCGGTGCATACGGCGGAACACTTTATTGGAAAGTCCCTGCATCCTTTACTGGTAATTACAAATATCAGTGTACTGTACACGGCGGCATGACAGGTACTATTGTTGTTGAAGCTGCTGCTGGTGGCGGCGGAGGTGGTGGTGGTGCTAGTAATGTTTTTGCCACTGTTGCAAGTACAGCGCAATCTAACATAGAAGCTTCTGGTTCAACAGACACCTTGAATATTGAAGGTGGTACCAACATTGATGTTGTTACAACACCAGGAACAAACACACTTACTGTCAATTACTCGGGCGCAAGCCCTGGTGCAACACTGACCAGAACTACAGAAGCCGAAGGCACAAGTGTAGGACCAGGCGCGAATGCTAACTTGTTGTTCGGAGATTTAGGTAAAGCTTATTCTCTCTTTAGCGTAGCAGTTGATGAGCCTTCTAGAATTAGAATATACAGCGACATTGCATCAAGAGATGCTGATGAAACTCGCCCAGCCTCTCAAGATCCAGCAGAAGGAGCAGGTGTCATTGCCGAATTTATAGCAACAACAGCAACGACATTTAAACTTACTCCTGCTGTTATTGGGTGGATAGACAACAGCGAAACGAATATTCCAGTTATAGTTACCAATACCGGGGCTAGCACCAGAACCATAACAGTCACACTGACTGGCTTGGTGATGGAAACATAAATGACTACAAAGTTTAGCGTCATATTAGTTGAAGGCACCGATAAAGCAACCTTTCTAGCCGAACACTCTGACTGCGATTGTTGTGCAGAGTGTTCGTTTATTCCTACCATGTGCCAAATGAATCTGTCGGATGAAGAAGTTGATACGCTCCGGGCGCTTCCAGAAGTTGCAACCATTGAGCCTGTATTAGACGCTTCGGTTTATGCAGCACCTCCTGTTTGGCAAAGTCAGTCTTCGATAAGTGGAAAAGAAATTAGAGTCAAGTCAGCACCGTCTACAAGCGGAACTGGCGTGGATTACATGTCAGTCACAAGATTGTTACAAACTAATTTAGAATCTGATGAAGCAGGTAACTCCTATCCAGTAGGAGCTTCGCCGGATGATAATGGTACAAGTGCTAATGAAGGTACATTTCAGAATTTTTCAGGAGAAACTGTAGATATTGTTTCTTGTGAGGTAGGAGCTATAGGTTCTACAGTATATCCGGTAGAAACTCATCCAGATTTTAAAGATTTCTCTAATAATACACGTTTTGTAAAAATGGATTGGCAAGACTACGACAGTAATATTATATCAGTTGACAATCAACAGATCACACAGAATAATACTTACGTGTTCAGTCATCCTATGGGCGTTCTTAGTGCCTGCGGTGGATTGATCAATGGATGGGCTAAAAAGTCTACTCTGCGCGTTATATATTTGTCTGATGACCTAGGAACATGTTATAATGCAGTTTTAGCATGGCATAATTCTAAGCCTGTTAATCCTACTACTGGTATTAGAAACGCTACTATTATTATTGGTGAACATCAATGGACCTTTGCCGCTCCTACTAGATTTATACCTTGTGATTTGATCAATGCCATCAATTCGTATGATGACGATGATAATCTAACTATTACTACAAGACCAGGATCTACTTGGGGATCAGATTTGACTCCTTTTGTAAATGCAGGAATGTTACCTTTCAAAATTTGTTCGAACAATGCAGCAAGCCAAAATATCGCTGATGCTGACATATGGGCTATTGGGCGATATTCTCGCTCGCGTTATGCTGCTTATGATGCAGCAATAAATGGTCTTAATACATCTACTGGAATATATAGTTTTAAAGCAGCCGGTAATCAAGGTTGGTTGGGTGCTGGACCTGGGCAACCTCAGTATAAGAACACAGTAGATTATGATGCAGGTAATACTTACGTTTTTACGACTAGTGGGTTCAACTACACTTACAGTGCTTCGTCTATAGCTGCATTTAATGGCAGAAGAATTAATCAAGCTTGGGAAAATGGTGGCGAAAACGATATTACCTGTGGCGCTTCCCAAAACAGTACAGTGAATATGTATGCTGATAGTTATAGTAATAAAGGTAAAGCTATTAATATTTTTGGAGGCGGCTATCAGACTTGGGGTGCTTATCCGGATCTGACTTATAGTGATGGATTTCGATGGGGTTATTTCAGTGGCACTTCGGCGGGCACACCTAACGTTGTTGGTGTAGCAGCAGTCGTTCTTGATTGGTGGTTGTCTTATTATGGTTCATGGCCTACAATAGCCGAACTTAAGTCATTTATGATAAATGAAGCTGGGCAACCTGTAATCAAAGAAACTGACGGCACCGTCGGTATTTCAGGTCCTGCATTTAATTGGTCAAATGTGCCTAGTCTGCCCGCAACTGGTATACGCAATGATAAAGGTGTTTATACTTCAATCGAATTACATCAAATACCTAATCCTTTCTATATCTTTGGCGCTAACGATCATTACTCTTTGCCGCAAACGACAACAACATTTAGCTTTTTACCATGGAGAATATATCGAGGTAATGGGCATAATATATCTGTAGGTACTCAAGAGCCCAGATATACTGAAAGACCATCGTCCGGGCAGGCGTATCCTCGCAGAAAGATCAAACGATAACATATAAATAAAAGAAAACTGGAGACATTCACATGGCAATGCCCGCAACAAGACAAGAATTGATTGATCATTGTCTACGAAGACTCGGATCACCTGTCCTTGAAGTCAATGTGGACGATGACCAGATAGAAGATAAAGTTGATGATGCGATACAATTGTATCAAGAATATCATGCTGATGCAACTTTTAGGACATATCTTAAGCACCAGATAACGGCTGCTGATGTTACGAACGAGTATATCGATGTGCCTGATACCGTATTATATGTTACTAAAGTATATCCATTCAGCAAGACGTTTGGTTCTGTTAACATGTTTGATATCAAATATCAGATGATGTTGAACAGCATGGGCGACTTCATGAACTTTGCGGGTGGTATGTCATACTATTACCAGATGGAACAGTACCTAGAGTTTCTCTCTGATATTCTAGACGGTGAGCCACGAGTTACACACTCAAGACACCAAGGCAGAATTTACATCTTCGGCGAGTGGGCACCTAATCAGTATAACA
>Ga0209632_10000550_pt1 | contig 39133 bp, 34 predicted proteins | sample COG_10_FD_184754 | JGI IMG/M metagenome (GOLD analysis project Ga0209632, IMG submission 184754) | Pelagic Microbial community sample from North Sea - COGITO 998_met_10 (SPAdes) (version 2) | ecosystem: Environmental > Aquatic > Marine > Neritic zone/Coastal water | place: Helgoland, sampling... | reverse complement strand
TCTTGTTCTTTTTCTTCTATGATAGGTTCTTCTTTCTCTTGTTCTTTTTCTTCTATGATAGGTTCGTCTTTCTCTTCGACTATGGACCCAACGTCCTTATCACATGCGTCACCCGAACACTCGTCCACTTTCAGCGTGCTTGCCTTTTCTGGTGTAATGAACTTCACTTTCATAGGAACTTTCTCCCCACGTGCGTCATATCCAAGTGGGTCTAAAGTCTCCACTTCTGACATCATGTCCTCAATACTATATTCATCGTACACATTTGTGGGAACAAACCCACGAAAAACGCCAAAATTATTACCACTTTCAAGCCCCCGATTGCCAATATACATTTCCAGATCTTTATCCATCGATTCCAACTTCGATAATACCTCCAACATGTCGTCCTCCTGTCGGCGCCGCTCGGTAACATCGAACTCTGAACACATCTTGATGTCATCCTTTGATATTTTGACCATGAAGGGTTTCGCATTCTTTCTAACTTTATCAGGAACATCCGAAAAGCTCTCAAGCTCGCGAATCATATGGTTTTGCTGGGCACATGTATCAGCCTTCACTAAAAATTTGTCGTCTAATTCCATAATATAATGTACATACATTAAAAAACTAAACCATTCGTATTCCTCATTTATTATTTTTTATACATATATAAAATCTAATCTGTATATAATCTAGGATGGCAAAGAATGTTCCTGAACCTTTGTTAACAGAAGACGATAGTCGCTACGTGATGTTCCCAATCAAAGACGAGGAAGTATGGTCAATGTATAAAAAGCAAGTCGATTGTTTCTGGCGAGCGGAGGAAGTTGACCTTTCCAAAGATCTCGTCCACTGGGAAACATTAAATGGTGACGAAAAACATTTTATATCAATGGTTCTTGCATTTTTCGCAGCAAGTGATGGAATTGTTCTCGAAAATATTGGGACCAGATTTATGAACGAAGTTCAACTCGCCGAAGCACGTGCTTTCTATGGATTCCAAATAGCAATGGAAAATATACATAGCCAGATGTATAGTCAACTAATTGAAACCTATATAAGTGACCGAGAACAAAAACACAAACTTTTCAACGCTCTCGAAAACTTTGACTGTATTAAAAAAAAAGCCGACTGGGCAAAAAAATGGATCGGTGATAATCGCAGTAGCTTCGCTACACGACTTGTCGCATTCGCATGTGTCGAAGGTATATTTTTTTCAGGCTCATTCTGTAGCATATTTTGGCTCAAAAAACGCGGACTCATGCCCGGACTTACATTTTCAAACGAGCTTATATCCAGAGACGAGGCCCTCCACACCGAGTTCGCAGTACTTCTCCACAGCAAGCTCAACCGAAAATGCAACAAAAATAAGGTATATGACATTATAAAAGAAGCCGTCGAAATAGAGAAAACATTCATCACCGACGCTCTCCCATGCAGACTCATCGGCATGAACGCCGACCTTATGAAACAGTACATCGAATTCATAGCAGACCGCCTCGTGGTACAACTTGGATTTGACAAAATATACCGATCCACCAACCCATTTGACTTCATGGAGCTCATATCCGTAGAATCTAAAACAAACTTTTTCGAGAAACGTGTATCCGAATATGCTCTTGCAGATAAAACCAAGACTAATGACATATTCGACATGACCGAAGATTTTTAATCCACTTAAATTGGTGAAATCATACCAAATAATCACAAATAATATGGGTCTGTACCCATATTATTCACTTTCGAAACATACGTTCTAGTCTTCTAGTGAATTATGTTAAAAAACTTCAATAGGTCAACCCCTCAACAATCAGGATACCCAAATATTTCACCAACACAAACCCATCACTTCACTAGAAGACTAGAAAGGAATCATATATTACCAACCATACCGTCTTATCGCGGGAAAGACAAAAACACTTGTCACAAATCCAATATAACCCCCTATCGCTGCTCCATTCAGGAAATATTCGACTCTATTAGGATCATCTATAAGGAAATGCATATGTCTTTGTTGTCTATCAACCAAAGTCATCTCGCCTGCAACAAATGCTATATACGAAACAACTCCTCCCATCGCAGCACACCCGATCGTGAATGAAACAATCCGGTCCATGTATACTCATATAAAACCCTTTCAAATCGTTTCAAAACTATATAATTTACGTATATTCCGTGAGGTTTTGTAGAGATGTCGTGAAAATTTCCACCCGTAAATTTAAATAATTATATTTGGTTACTCCAAATAACAAGTGGGAATGGGTAATATTGCGTATTCTTGAAATGTTGATTTTTGAAAGGTGTAAAAAAAAAATTAAAAGTTGAGCATCATATTCTGAAATGGACATTTTAAAAATGTCCAAAACGTATATATGCCAGAGCTTTTGAAAGAAAAAAAACGCACTTTTTCGATTGTGAGCATAATGGTCTAATTTCGATTTTATAAAAAAACGGTTGTTACCAACAACTTTTTTTTAAATTCCGATATTTTGCAAAAAAACGACTGAATCGTTATGCTCAAAATTGTATAAAATTCGACTATTATGCTAAATAAATGATTATATGTATTACATAATATATTGTTACGTTATTTAGTAACAATATTATTGTGAAATTAGATACATGAGAGCATATATATATTGATGCTTATAATAACGATTCAAAATATTACAATATAATCCGGGTGTTTAGAGAAATTTCTCCACAATACACTAAAACGATTCATGTATTATGGATATATTATTCGCATGATAAGTGAAGTAAAAATATATTGATATTAATTGACATCACGTGATGTGATACATATGCTTATAATAATGTTTATATTTTGATTAGATGCTTACATTTAGGATACATTTGAGAATATTAAAAAAAACGATGTGTAAAAAATGTCATTCCCGCGCGACACCTATTTATGGTAAGGGATACGGTTTGTCACAATTAAAGTATAAAAATCCCAATTAAAATAAACAAAAAATCTCCCTAATATATGGATTGTTTAATCGATAACAAATATAATTCTCTTTTACGGTAAATCATATAAAAGATAATAGTATATATATATATGGAATTTCAAAAAAAACAATACATATGTAAATTATGCGATTATACAACACCAAGTCTTACAGATGGCAAAAAACATGAAAAAACGAAAAAACATCTAAAAAAAATGGATGACAACCCTTATTCTAAGCACCTATATACCTGCGATAGGTGTGAATATGGAACCGATTATATATCAAACTATAATCGTCATATGAAGTCAACCAAGCACATAGATAATAGTATTATTGTGCTAAATAATAATTGTGTAAGTTTCATCTGTGTATGTGGAACCGAGTATAAACACGGACAGTCTCTTAGTAGACACAAAAAAAACTGTAAGAAGTACCTAGAGCTTACAAAATCCGAAAAGAAACATAATCATGTTAAAAAGAAACAACAATCAAATTGGTGTGATGATGGTTCATGTGACGATAGTGATGATGATTCTAAAACAGCCGAATCTCTTCCACCAAACACGGTTTCCAAACAAAAATATCTGGCGCTCGCCACCAAGTTTATAACGGCTGAGAACAAGATAGAGGAGGCGGAGAACAAGGCAACGGAGACCATGAAACAGAACATCAGGCTCATAGATGTGGTCGCAGAACAACAGAAAAAGTTGAATGACATCATCCCCAAGATCGGTAACACCACTAACAATAACGTGAATATAAACGTCTTTCTCAACGAGAAATGCAAGGATGCGGTTAACCTGATGGACTTCATTAACTCCATTCAGCTTCAGATGTCTGACCTTGAGGGAACGACTGATATTGGTTTTGTGGGAACTATTAGTAATCTATTAATTGACGGTCTTAATCAGATGAATGTAACTGACCGTCCCATTCATTGCACGGATGGAAAGCGAGATGTGATATATGTGAAAGACAACGATGCGTGGGAGAAGGATGGGGTGGGTCACCCCAAGATAAAGCGTGCGATTAAGAGGATCAATAGACGAAATTCATGTCAGTTGACAAAGTGGATGGACGATAATCCAGAATGTAATGATCCGGAGAGTCACAAGAGTGGTAAGTATATGAGTATATTGTCATCGATTGTGCCGGATGATGAGGATATGAAGGTGAAGAAGATAATAAAGAATGTTGCTAAGTCGGTAATATTGGATAGAGATACATGTATGAATAATGACGTTTGATTGTATATTTACGTGATTTGTAAAAGAAAATCATGTAAGTTATTGTATGTATGAATGGATTAGCTGAATAACCTGTTCATGTTAATGACTTCAATTTTGTCATTTTCTTCGTTGAAAAGTCGGGTAATCATGTCGTTATTTCGAAATCGTACGCTGTATTTTTTTTGGATGTCACTTCTTCCGATGCGACCGATAGCCTGGATGATTTTTTCCTGTGTCATGTTGGTTAGGTCTTTGCTGAGGAAACCGTGGCAGAATTGGTAGTTTGTTCCATAAATATAATCACCTTTTGCGATGATGAGGTATAGTCGTTGTTTTTCAGCGAGTTCTTTGACAATTTCAGTATATGCGATATTATTACTATTTGAGAATAGTCCGACACCCATGATGAGAAGTACTTTCCATATGTCGTCAACTCCGTTGATTGCCATGATGCGTTCTACGTCATCTTCACCGATGGTTGATGTGAATGGTGTTGTGCTTGCGATTTCATCTTGTTTATTGAATTTGTCAATATGTGCTTTTTTATTTGGTATATATACATCTGGTAGTTTGACTGATTTGACGGAACCTCTATATGTTTCAATTTTTTTCATTAATTCTTTTACTTCTGGATCTCCTCGGGTATCAATATTGGCAAGTTTGTTTTCCATGCCTTCATATTTTTTCATTTTATCCTCGAGTGATTTTTCAAGGACTACAATTTTCCCGTTGAGGGTATTATTGAAATCGATACACCTGTTGATATTTTCAAGATATTCTTTGGGTATTTTGGCTTGATTGAGATAGAATTTGCCGATTTTTTCGGGTTCTTCTGTGATGAATATGGTTGGTCCATCGGTGAGTGTTGCTGCGTGGTCGCTGGTGACCAATACACCTCCTCCGTCGAGGACAACTTTAGTTCGTTCTTTAAAATGGTTATATATATTTGTCCATAGATCATCGCATGTGTTTTCGAGGATGTCGAGGTAGTACAATTTGATGCTTTGGACGTTAACGTTGTCAATATGTGGGAATACATTATTTATTTCGATTTTTTTATCTGTGAATATTTTTTCTTTGTTTGCGTAGATGACAAATTCGGATATGCTATCAAGGTCGAAGTATCTTAGGAGGGTTAGATTTTGGCGGATATGTTGTACGCTTCTCAATAGGTCTCTGTAGTTATCGTATAGCATATGAGGGACAATAATATTACCGGTTGAGTCGTAGATGGGTATTGTTTTTTTACAGTCATGGCTTACGATACTTGTGATTTGTGCTTCATCGCCGAATTTTTCTTTAAAGCTGAGTATAGTCTGTCCAATTTCATGTTCTTTTGGAAGGGTTGCTGATGATAGTACAACATTTTGTACAACATTTTCGTTCCAATTTTGTTGGATAATTTCATGACATGGGTGGTCTTGATAGTCCATAGTGATTGTTGGTTCGTCCCAAAATGTGATGATGTGTGATTTTTTATCGCTTGTGTTGTCAGTATTTGTTGTGGGATTTCGGTGGAATGAGGTCATATAGTACATGGCGTATCTATAAGATTGTATGTCGCATATCATTATTTCAACTTTGTCACCGACTGTGTTGTCTACTTTTTTGGTTCCATCTCTATACTTTATGACGGAACCATCTTCTCTTTTCACGAATTCACTTGCGGCAAAGTAATGTAATCGAATATCGGTTGCTGATTCGCAACCGAATCCAAATGCGACTTTTTTCCCTGCGCTGATTGCTGACTTGGCTAGATTTATACCGACGTGTCTTGCTGCGCAAACGAATATGACTCTATAATTTTCTGCGAGACCGATTGGAGTGAGTGTTTTACCGGTTGATGTGGGTGCTATGTATAGGACAAGTTTCGGTATATTTCTTGTAGTGTCATCGTTGAATAGGTTGAATATGTCGCGTTGATGGGAGTATAGGGTTCGGTCGGTATGTTTTGAAATCATTTCATTTTTCTCAATATAGTTATTAAACTTGTGAACAAGTTGTGGTATTGATACGGAATCCATATTGGATTCGATAACAAAGTTGACGAGTTTACTTAGGTATTTGTTAATGACTGTTGTAGATTTATTGAGTATATAGATGGTATAATAATAGAGCATCCACCTTGTCTTTGATTGGCTTTTTTTGTGTTTGTAAAATTTCTCGATCATATAAATATAAATGAACTCAATTATGACGTCCTTTTGTGACGAGATTGTCTCGTATGTATTTTGACTTAGTCGTATCATATCGGGTGTGTTGATGCGAGCGATTTTTTTGGATGTGGTATCGATAGAGTAATTGATTGAATATTTTTTGATTATTTTGTCAACATCCTTTCCAAAGTATGTATTATATAAGTAAAATTCGATTGCCTCATTTTCTGTGTTAATTTTCAAGAATGAAGATAATGTGAGGTTGTCATTATGTATGATAGATGGGTTTGTGTAACCGTTTACGATCATTTTGATAATTTTCATTTCATGTGGTGGTACTGAGACTTCGATTGCGTTCCATTCTGAGCGTGTTAGTTTCGATTGAACAAGGTCCATTTGTGTAATATGTTTAATAGTATCAAGTAGTTTATATATAAATCAATTTTGCTTAGAGAATTTATACTAGTTATACTAAATGGTTAATTCCGGTTTGATAACAGTTTGTTTATCTTATTATAATCAGGTATCGGTGCTTGTAGAACAGGTGCGTTGTTGGCTTTCTTATGAAGATGATGTTAGGGATAGGTTGTCATTTTTTGTTATAGATGACTCGAGTAAGGTCGATGCTTTATCGGTTCTGGTTGATGGTGGGTTAAAGGATGAGTTGTCAAAGATTAATTTAACAATATTTCGAGTGAATGAGGACAAGTTTTGCAATATTGGTGGTGTGCGGAATCTTGGTGCGAGTGAGTGTAAGACACCTTATATGGTTATACTTGATATGGACACTTTTATATCGTATACGAGTGCCCAGCAGATGATTGATGTTGCTTATAAGAACGTTGGGAATAGGTATGCGTTCACTTTCAACCGACGTATAATGGATAATAATGGACACAAGAAGCATGGAAAGATGCACCCGGCGGTATGTTTGGTGCGTGTAGAAGACTATTGGGGTGCTGGTGGATGTGACGAGGACTTTGTGGGTAATTATGGGTATACAGACCCACACTTTTGGTGGAGAGCCCAATCGCGTATAAAAAAGAAGGAATGTCATGACATTTATTTGGACTATCGGGATGATGGCGAGTGTGATATGGTTCGAGATACAAATAAAAATAGGAAGTTATTTGAATCGAAAAAGAAGAGTGGTGAATGGTCTTCTGATTTTATGCGGTTTACTTATGATAAGCTATATGAGAGCTAATTGATGTCAAGTAAATCCACATCAGGACGATGTTGTATTTTATCTGTGCATAATTGATGTGTTAGATAATCAATTGTTCTTGATTTGTTGCTTACTTCATTTTCCAATCTTGATATGATTTGTTTTTGACTTTCATGTATATCTTTCATTTGTTGTAATTCGATGTAATAGTTGGCCTTGTTATGGTTCAATTGTTGTAACCATTTTTGATGAATTTTTGTTTTACAGTGGGTTGAGAATTTTGTTTGTGTTTCATATACTTTTTGTCTTCTGGAACCACATAAACATGATATACCATTCATCATTTGAGGTCTCCCGTCAATATAATTACCGTTGTCATCGATAGAAGGAGTATATGTGTCAGGCACTAAAGAGATATCCATTTGTATTGTACAAAATAAGATAAATAAACATGTATATCAATTTTATAATATATACATTTTTAGTCGGTGCATCTTACATCTTTATCTTTCTATTTATCTTTCTCTTTCGTTTGCTTTTTCGTAGATTTTTAGGTGAAACATGTGATGGTTGTCGGTTGATTTTTCGTTTGCATGTCCGTTTCCGCGAGTGGTTCAAGGATTGGTCTCTTTTTGATTTTATCACGAGTTTCATATTACTAAGCGCTTTGGTAACCTTTTTTATATCTGCAACCAATTCATTATACGCGGGATTATTCTTTTTACCACCACCAAATGTACTGATGGATTCGTTGTCGGTCGGGTTGGAGCCGTTGGAGCCGTTGGACTCTAACAGAATACTCGCCATACTTGTGCTGCCGAATGATCCGATTGGTGATAAGTCCTGGTGCAACACATCGTTGGTTACGTGCACTAGTTGGCCTAATATGTCTGCTAAATATACCATGTGAACTCCAAATATAGTATCATCATCATCTTCTATAAAAGCATGATTCAACACATCATCACCTGGATTTGCTGCACTATTACTCCCACTATCTCCTGAATAAGTCAACGAGTCTGTTCTACCTGAACTTATATCGGCACCTTGATTGAACATATATATATATACTTATAAACAATTTTCTCCATATGCTTATTTTTTCTTATTTGACTTACGTTTCCTTCGTTGGGTTTTTGTTTTTCTCCTTGTACCTCCTCGTCGGGTTGTTTTTGTTTTTCTCCTTGTACCTCCTCGTCGGGTTGTTTTTGTTTTTCTCATTGTACCTCCTCGTCGGGTTCTTTTTTTATGTTCGCGGCGGTTTCTTGGTTTCCCATCCAAACCAACACCAAGTGGAAATGTTCCAACACCGGATGGCTGTGTAACTGTTCCAACACCGGATGGCTGTGTAACTGTTGACTCTCCAAAGTCAATAACAACAACTTCATTGTTACCTTTAAGTATATTACGCATTCTTTCATCATTGTGCAACAGACCCAGTTTTTCTTTCAACTGGTTAATTGCTGCGTCCACATTACTATCACCATGACTCACAGAGTCGAAAGCTCCTTCACCCCGTTCATATACTTCTTTGGCGGGCCCGTATTCTGTTTCTCTGAAATGTTCCATTTTGATATAATACACTTCTAATTCTTCTGGTTCTTCTACTTTTACCAATTCTATTCCTTGGTACTCATAGCCGATAGTTCTTGTTTGGTCGCTATTAACAACAACTTTTCCATAACCCGTTATTTCTGGAACTCTAACAATTACATTATCAGGATCAGGATCTCCTGGTATTTTTTGTAGTTTATTCATAGGGTGATGATTAATTAAAGAGGCGTACTTTTGAAGAACGAGCTCATGTATAAATGTGTTTCTACACACACCAGTCTTCTGTCCATATTTAGTAATGAATAATTTATAACCTGTGTTGGTTTCTTTATCGAAAGTATATGTGTTTGACAATATACAACCCGTATTCTTTACTATAATTGCTGAGTCTTTGATACTTGCTATGGTAGTTTCGTGTATAATTTTTATGTCCGTGTCGGTTGCGGTGTCTGGAATTTGTATCGCTGGAACACTATATAGTCGAATCATTTCATTAATATCATCAATTTTTTTCTTTTCACTTTTGTATAATGTTGTCAAAGGTTCCGATTTTAATCTCTCTTTAATATTTTCTATAGTGACATCACGGATTATCTCCCTCTCTGGTATGGCTCTTCTATCTTTTTGGTCACCATCGGGGATGAGGTGAGTTAGCCCAGGTGGTGGTCCTGGACTGAAATGTTCAGATGGTCTTTGATTTCCAAATTGTGTTCTTGGCGGTGTTGTTGGCGGTGGTGGCGGTAGGGCGAGCGATGAAAAGACCATGGGAAATGGAGGAGTTGCTGATGTTGACATTATAATGTGTAATAATATATATCAATATAAATTATTTATCTGTGTGTATGGTTGTGATGTTTGATTACGTATGTTACCGAATCTGGTTTTCTGGATATGGAGCTACCTTGGTTAATCCTAAAGATTCCATGTGTGTATTTCGAGACACAATAATATTGTCTTGATGTTCTTTTCGTTTCATTATATATGCTTTGTATGATGTAATAAATACGTCATCGAATGACACTCTGTTGATAATGCTGGTAACATTTTGGTCGAATTGTATGGTAATTTGTTGGAGTACGTCTGGTTCATGTATTATATTATGTAAATTACATATTTTGTCAAGGTTATGTAATGTTGAATTGGTTATATTGAGTGATGAGTTTTTCATAAACATTTCGTCGATTGGTATATCATCACGTATAGTGAATTTGATTACGTTACACGAAAATATACATTCGCTGAGGTAGCATGCTATTTGGTATGCTATATAATCATTTGAAAACCCGGTAATATTTCTAATGTTGATACTATTTAGTGTGGTTACTTTGCATATATGTTCTTCGATTGATTTGATATGATGTTGATATAATTTTGGTTTCCATTTGTAGGTTGAAATTTGGTTTATTGATGAGAAATGATGGTCTTTCATTACGTTACTAATTGTATGTGATAGTTGATGAGCAAATTCTGTATGTCCAAATAATGATGAACAACATAAAGCACCCATTATACGTGTTTGTTTACAATACGCGTTGTATTTTTAATATGTTTTGAAAATGTAGTATTTACAATTTTCTTACTTCTTACCACTTACCACTTTGATTTTTTTACGTTGATTCGTTGGGCGCTTTTTTTCTGTGATGCTTTTGGGTCGTATGACTCTTCTTCATCGTCGGATCCCATATTTTTGGAAAGGTCCCAGAATTCTTTTGATCCCATTTTGAAGTCTCCGTGTGGTTCTGCTTTGTACCAGAAAATTTGGTCGTTGAGTTTATTTGATTTTGAATTATTATTTATGACGAGACATTCATAGTTTTCTGTGCACTGGTCCATGACTTGACAGAATGATTCGAATGTGGGAAACATACCGGCATAGTTTTCGTATATACGTTTACGGTTGGCTATATATGGTTCGCGAAGGATAAATACGTAATCGATGTTGGTTCTTAGATTTGGTGGAACACCAAGAGGATATTGCATTGTGATAATGAGCATGACTTTCCAGTGACGTCCGTTCATGAATAGTAGTCTCATCATTTTGTCTTTTGTCCAGCTTGCGTCGTATAGGCAATCATCAAGTATTACAAATGTGCGAGGGTCGATTGTTGACCGTTTGTATGTGGCTACATCCTTTTTCACTTGTTTTAGTACTTGTCGCTGTCTTTTAAGGACATTTTCTATGATGGAAGTGTTATATTCGTTATGTATGAATAGTTTTGGTACATGTGTTCCGTAGAACCCGTTACCCTCTTCAGTCCCTGAGATGACGGTCCCAATAGGTATGTCCTTTTTGTAGAATAGTAGGTCTCTTACAAGGAAACTTTTTCCTGTGTCGCGTCTACCGATGAGAACAACCACGGGACCCTTATTTTCATTAGGTTGGAATGTTATATTTTTCATATCAAACTTTTTCAATTCGAGAGTCATACAAAAAATCGGTATATTAATATAATTTATATTACGCAACGTGATTGAATATATAAAATTACGACATATGGATTTATTTAGTAATTAGTAATTAGTAATTAGTAATTAGTTTAATAGTTCAATTAATTATTTGTGTTTAACCTAAATGTGGGATAACGCTCTTAATCATGGATTTAAGGATAGTGGGCTTCTTAATTTAGAAGATTTCCAAAAGTATGTTCCGATTTACAATAGGTTTGCGAATATAACGAGTGAAAATGTGGCTACTTTTTCACCTCCAACAACAAAGAAGTTAGTTTCTGTTGAGTCAAAATATGAAAATTCATTCAATAAATTTTCAGCAAAGCTTTATGGAGTTGAAAGTAAGGAGACTACTACAGAAGATGTTTTTTTCAAGTTCTCTCCGTTGATGAATCCTATAAAATACTCGACTGGAAAATATGTTGACGTTGTTGACAAGATATTGGTTCTTCCTGGTTTAGACAATCGCGATAGTGTTCATGAAAACATATTAGATATGAATAATTCTGCGTATGTGGATGGTTACTTTACGTATATAACGAGTGGTCTCCATGATATGGGTTTTGTGCATGGTGTGAAGTTTTATGGAACTCATTTGGCTATTCAAAACAATTACAAGATAAATGTATCTGACGATTTCGAGTTTATGGCATCATCTGAGTATTTTACCAAAAATGTAGGTAAGGATTTTGATGTTGTAAACTATGGTAACGAAACGTTGAGTGGTAAATCGAGTACAAGTAAATTTAAGAATAGGCTTGATATAAGTGATATAGTTGATATAAGTGATAATATAGTTGTTAATTCGAGTGAAATAAAGACGGTATTTTTGAGCAACGCTAAATCTGGTGTGGATGGTCGTGTTCATAGGATGACGAATGATTTGGATAAGATGGAAACGGTTGATATAAAGGTGGTTGATTTATCGGAACCTGTTAATATTGAGACGGATATGGATGGTTCTGATACGGATAGTGATTGTGACGACTCATCGTGTTCGTCGAACACTACCCAGAGTGGTGAAGAGAGTGAAGAGAGTAGTGATGGTGATAGTGACGATGATTGTGATAGTGAGGAGGATAGTGATAGTGAGGAGGATAGTGACAGTATATTTTTACATATTAATCGGTTTCCGGTGATGCTTATATGTATGGAAAATTGTGATAATACGTATGATAATTACATTTCTCAAACAAAATTATCACAGGACGAGTGGTCGAGTTCTCTTATGCAGATAATAATGACTATGTTAACTTACCAGGAGTTATATGGGCTTACGCATAACGACCTTCATACGAATAATATAATGTATGTCAAAACGGAAGAGACATATTTGTATTATGTATATGGGGGGAAATCGTATCGTGTTCCCACGTATGGTAAAATTTTCAAGATAATTGATTTCGGTCGTGCTATATACACGAGGAATAATATGACATTTTGTAGTAATAGTTATTCGAAGGGAGAGGATGCGTATTCTCAGTACAATATGGAGCCGTATATGAATCCCAAGAAGCCCGAGGTTCTTCCCAATATGAGTTTTGATTTGGCACGTTTGGGGTGTTCTATATTTGACTTTTTGGTTGACGACATCGATTCTTTGGGAGAGTTGATTATAAATGATCCTGTTGTTGAGTTAATTGCTGATTGGTGTAATGACGATAGTGGGCGAAATATATTATATAAGACTTCTGGTGAGGAGAGGTATCCGGAGTTTAAGTTATATAAGATGATAGCACGAACGGTTCATCGCCACACTCCTTTGGCTCAGCTTACTCGTCCCATGTTTAGTCAATATTTGGTTGAATGTGAAGAGATGGATGGTTTGGGTTCTGGGTGTATAGTAATGAATATTGATAAGATGAATAAATTGGTGTCGGGTGACAAATAGGTTGGTTGGTGGTTATATCTGTCGAAACGTAAAATTGAAAACTAAATACACATGGTTGTTGTTTGTATAAAACAAGTTAGACGTTAAAAATGACAGATATGAATAACATTAATACTGGTGTAGATTCTACTTCTTATGTATATGAAGAATCACGTTCACAGCGGATGGGTCATGTATATGACATTTCTGGAGCTGCTACGGAACATGAAATTCATCGGTTGTTTGATACGTTGACTATTGAGCGTAAGCAATTGCTTTTATATGAGTTAAATGGTCAGGTGGATTCATATAGTTCATCGTTGTATGAACCGAATACATCTCGTATGGATATGAGTGAATTGGAAGTGGAGGACGCGGAAGTGGATGACGATTCGATGTCTATTGATGGAGATGTTGATGTTGAAAGTTGTATTGATCATCATGATACTGAGGATGTGGTGGGCATGATGGAAATGGAAACGCAAAGAATGGTTGATGGGTGTGCGTCTTTATTGACGTCAAATGAGTCAAATAATTCTCAATACGACCCACTTCCTCTGGTACGTGACCGTGTTATGAGTGATTCCGCATATATTGGTATATTGGGTAATGAATTGGGTGATTTTGGCGATTTTCAAAGTATTGGATTTATTCAACATGACCCGTTTTCATCACATCCTCACTACAATAGCAGCCATCTATCATCACTTGATGATATTGCTATGTCGCGTTCGTTCCCAAACGTTACTATTCGCAAAAAAAGATAATGATGTGTGTTATTGTGCGCCGATGTATTTGATATTACAAACTGGGTTGGTTTGATTTATATGGAAAAAATAAAAAATAAAAAATAAAAAATAAAAAATAAAAAATAAACTGAATTACATGTTTCTATTGAAATATGTAATTTTGTGTCAATAATTAGAAGTCTGGATTATCTACAAATACGTTTGTTGGTGTATTTTGTGACTTTGGTGATATATCTATTTGGTCCATTATGAACATTCCTGATAGACATGACATAAAAACGATGATGGAGTCCTTAAACACTGGTTTGAGAGGACGTTGTTTTTTATCGACAAGTTTCATCTCGACTGCTTTGAATAAAACATATACGATTGCAATAGTAAGTGATATTGCAAAATTCATTTCCATATTATATATTATTTATTTCAAATGGTTTTGTGGTATACTACGCATTAGGTATTTTTTCTAATACAAAAATACACTAAGATAATATTTGCACATCGTCAAGAATAACATCTGGTTCGATCCTCACTCGGTCGTTAACATTATGAACATCAAGGTCACCAAGGTTAACGTTGTCGGTACCAATATGTAGTTTAGGCATGTCATAGTCGTCATCGCTGTCATAGTCGTCATCAAAAACCTCTTTCTCGCGTTGTATCTTATCAAGATTCTCTAATGTTTTTGGTACGTTAACTAATGTTTTTTCATCGGAGCGTGTTAGAACTTCATCGTTATTGTTAAATGAAATGGATCCGGTTTTATTTGAAGTATCGTTATTTGGCATAATGAGTTCGTTGGTTCGGTTCTCAATTTCTTTTTTAATTTCTTTTTTGACATCTCCTGTTATGTCGGTTGGTGGTTGTATAGTTGCGGTTTCTATGATTGGTTCTTTGCTAATAATCTTCTCTTCTTCTATGGTTTCTACAACGTCATCTTCTTCGGTCTCGTCCATATAGCCTCGAAGAATGTCTTCAATTGGTAAGCTATCTCGGATTGCGTTCAGTATGCATTCTTGAATGATGACTTCTGTTTCTCGTTTATATTTTTGTATTTGCAGGGAGTGAACATTTGTATCGTATAGATATACGTTGGAATACATTTTTCGAGCGCTATGAATATAACAGTTGTGAATAAACCGGTCAAGTTTGGGAATATTAATGTCAATTTTTTTTGCTTTGTTTCCTACACGAATACATGTGAGTGCCTTAAGTTGGATTACGTGAACACATGATATAAGGTCTTCGATATAGTTACAGTTGCTTCTACTCGTTATACGTTCGCATTCGGCGTTGATGATGTTTGCGTTCCATTTTGGTATGCGAGTAATTAGGTTTTGAAATGTCATTAGAACTTTATCATCTTCACCGTTACTTGTGCATAGTTTGTTTGATTCATCGTATATTGATTTGAATCCTTCTATAAGGAGGGGTGTGAGAATATTTACGAGTCTTGCGCACCATTCGTTTTTTGATTCCTGTAAGGTAGCGATTGTGAAATCGTCCATTTAAATAATGGTTATATTTTCTAATTCGGTATTCCTACGAAAAAACAAGAAGTTTAAAACGAATAGAATGAGTGTTTTCTCGCTTCTAAATTCTCGTTTTATTTTATGGAATATAAATGACAATTCGTCCACAATTTTGTTGGTGGTTCCTACAAGTTTGTATGTTTTTGAAAGTTCAATAAGGTTTTGTGCTGAGAATCCTTTTCCATATATGGTATCTGTTAGTTCCACCGTATTTTGTTCGTTCATGTTTGTGCTTTCCAGTATTTTTGCTAGTTTTCCGGCGTTTTTGGATGAGTTTCTGTAAAAGTGTCCATTTTGTTTTATATTTGTTTGGTAAAGACTGGTTGATGTTCCCCTAATAGTTGGGCGTGGTATGTATATATCACAGAATCTTGATAAGATTGGTTTCAGTAGTTTATGTATATTTTCGACAGATATAAAAAACCTGGTTGAATGACTAAACAATTCTATACACCTCCTTAATGCTGACTGTGCGTCGATGGTAAGTTTGTCTGCGTTGATTAGGACGACGGTTTTAAAATTTGTGAGGTTGGTTGCGAGTATGTTTGTTTTTGAGAAATGTTTTAGATCGTCGCGTATAAATTTTATACCCTTTCCGTGTGCGCAGTTTACATACATCACGAGACCATCTATGTCGGGTGTATCATATAGTTTGTCGATGATTGTGTTTATTATAAATTTTTTCCCTGCGCCGGTGGGTCCATGAAAAATAATATTTGGTACGTTTTTATTTTTGATATACATATCAATATGTTTTAATATATCGGCGTGTATATCGAGATGGGGTATCATAGTTAGTTATTATATATAGTCTTCTTCTTTTAAACACAAACAAATATATATTTAATATTTACATGTTTGTTACTGTGTAATATTATACGTGTGTATACGCATTTATACTGATGAATTAAGCGAGTGTGTGTATGGATTTTTTTTGAATGCGTCGAGAATGTCTGGTTGCATCCGGTCCATACTAAGTGAGCTATTTGCTTCATGTGAAATGCTGGTAGTTCCTATGTGTGTGGTTGATGGTGGAAGCATTTGTGGTACACCTGATGGGATATATTCTCTTGTGCTTTCGAGTGAGTCAGGTCGTCCGATTGACATATTTATGGTATTGTTAAACTGTGCTGCGTTACCGAGGTTGGTTCTTGCGTAAATGGTTGTTTCTTTGGATTCGTTGTTTGATTGATTGTAATTGGCGTAGTAAGAGGTCTGTCCGGATGCCTCTGCGCTCCCTGCTATACCGCTGTATGGGGTTGTTGTGGTCTCGCGTTGTTGTTCGGATACTTGGTGGTTAGCGTTGCTTACGCTGTGTATGTTTTGTTTCTGGATGTTTCCAAAATATTCTTCTTTACTTATGTTCATATCTCGGTTGGTTACATTTGGTGTTTGTACGGTTCCTTCGGCTAATCTTCCCTGTGCCAAATTGCTGGGGTTTCCGTATTCTCGATAGTTGTTGATAATATCTTCTTTTCGCGATGGTCGCAGTACGCTTGTTATTGGTGCGAATAGTGCTCCGACGGTTTTCTTAATACCGTTAAATATTGTGTATTGTGGGTTACAGTCTCTGTTTGTTTTTCCGAGGTTGATACTATTTAGTCCGTAGTCTCCCTCTCTTGGTGCTCCTCCTGCTTGTGTTCTTTGTTTTACGAGATAACCTTGTTTTTCGCCATCGCATCTGTCGGAAGCTTTGTATGTCTGTGGTGCTGATTCTCTTTTTGGTCCGTTGGATGATTGTGTTCCGCTGTAGAAATCCATGTTGTCCATCGTTTCGAGTGTTTTACTGTCGTTCAAGCTTCTCACGGTTGGTCTCTGTTCAACGCCGGTTGTTGTAAAATATCTTTCGGGTCCGCTTTCAAAATATGTGTCGGGTAGATTCTTCTCTACTTTTCCGATGGATTGAGTTGTTGCCGAGCTTTTATTATAGTAGCTGGCGGGTCCTTCGTGTGTCGATAATTCAAATGTAGTTTTTGGGTTTGTTTTTACACGAAGTTCGTCGACGCCTTTGGGTTTGTATGAATCTCTTGCGGATAGAGCTGAGTTAAATCCACCGGAACCGGTTGATGTGAATCCTTCTCCTAAACCAGGTCCCACTTGAACTTCTTCCCATGGTTTGACGTTTGCCATTCTGTTACTTGAGTTGACGCGTGATTGGTAGAAATTGTTCATATTGGGTGCCCCATGTGCGTGTTGAATATTATCTTCTGGTTTGAACATTGGCGCGTTTTCACGTTTTTCGATTGTCTGTGAACCCGATCCCACCATGTTATCTAATATTTGTTCGTGAACATGTGAGTCTGCTGTGCGTCCCCGTATTTTTGCCCCGAAATATGGTACCATATTGTTATGTTTGAATTCGGTTGTATCTAATTGCTCTCCTGTTAGTGAGTTTACCTGTGTTGTTTTTTTGCTATTGTTGATGGTAGTGTCGTACGAGACACCTTTGCTGAAATATTTATCTGTTCGTTGGTTAGATAATGGATATGAGCTTGTGCTTGTTTTTCTCAATTCTTCATCAGTCGCCACGGGATAGTTTCGAGTAATTTCTTCTGGTGATTTGAGCTGATTGCCCATTTTTTGAGTGTTGTTGGTCGCATGAAATCCTTCGTTTTTTCGTTTGCTTTTATCTGATACATAGTATAACCCCCCAAGAGCTACTATAGGTATTGCCAATTCCATAATATATATTATAGGATATAAAATATATTATGATAAACCACCTTGTATAAAAATGTAATTACTTAAAATCATTTCGGGTGCACGAATTAACTTTAAAATGATCTTTTTCAAGTATGCGTGTGCTGAGATTGTTTTGAAATTGTAGACAAACGTTCTCTTGTGGGTCATGGTGTAAATATTCTGTTCGTATGTTTGGTTGTTCCCTTATTTCCCATGCGGGGGTTTCTGTTCTTGATTCGTGAACGATGGTTTGAATTGTTGGATAGTTTGGTAATGTCTTTGATGGCTCATTTACGAGATGGTAGTTATCTTTAACAACATCTCTATTTAATTTTCGATTGAGTCCCCTTAATTGGTTATCTATTGACATCGAGTTTGTTGTTAGGTTTGCACCCCAATTACTGAGTCTCAACTGGGGGTCAGCGATGTAATGTGGTGTATTTCCGTTACCAGGTACGTTCATTACATACTTCCCGGGTCCTGTGGATTCTTCTAATTGCTTTATAGTTCTTGCCTGGTCATAATTAAAACGTGTGAACATGATTATTATATTAACAACCGATAATATAATATGGGATAAATATGAAATAAATATGAAATAAATTTAATTTAATTTAATTTGTTTGGTCGTTGATCTTGTTCCAATACAAGTGGTTCGGGCATGATTATTGTTTTATTGAAAGTATGTATTGAACCGTGTGACATGTATACGTTTGTTGGTGATATTTCTGCAATGGGGTTAACTAAATTGGAGCTTCCTATCCCCATAAGTTGTGATTCCAGGTTTACTGAGTTTCCGTTTAGTTCAAATCTGTCCATTCTTGCGCTATTCATTCCAAAATCGGGAAGAACTCCTTGACTTGGTCGTCCGTGTTGGCTATTTTGATAAAGGTTATACGTGGTTCCATCTTTGTATGATTTTTGTTCAATTGCGTAGTCATTTTTCGAGTTTTTATTCCTGGTTGATGCCATTATATATTATACTTTGTTATTTTAAATAATTATGGTATATAAATTGTATAATTATGTCGAACGTTTCAGTTTTTCGATAAGGTTGTCTATATTTTCGCGTTGAATTTCGTTGTTGTTTATGTATGATGAAATTATTGTGTGAAAATCGCCAAGGTTTTCATAGTTAAATAAGTATACTATACAGAATTCATCGTCATTTGACATGGAGTATGTGACTCGAGTTTGTGAGTACAATTCGGTGAATCCTGGTAATATATGTGTGATGTTGTATATTTTTGTTATTGTATCATCTACTGTGTTATCATATGACTCGCATTTAAAACACTTCAAAAAATCGTCCCTATATGCGTCGTTCATTTCGTCATCATCATCGTTGTCCAGTTTGGTATATTCAATAATATGATTGGAATTATACTTCATGTATAAGTAATCATTTATTCTTTATTAGTGTTTCCAGTAAATTCTCTTAATCTTGATATAAAAAAGTCGATGAATCCGGCACTTTGATGTTTGATAAAGTATGAAACAAATAGAATAGTGGGAGATATTACATAAACAAATGCCCAGTGAGGAAGTTCGGAACTAATACCGAGACCTTTTTGAAATGCTTTTAAATTTTCGTATGGTATAAATACGATTGATACACCAATTGCTATTAATATGGATACAATTACGTCACTAACCATATGTTATATTATACAATCATATAATATTTGATGGTCAAAAGTGTTTTTGTTTGTATGTTTGTATTTGTATTTGTATGTTTGTATTATATGACAACCTTGTTATCATATCATATCATATCAATAATATTATTTTACTTATTTACTTATTTACTTATTTACTTATTTACTTATTTACTTATTATCGCGAACAAGGTCTCTGGACGGAAGCCCGCCTCGTATCCAGTTTGCGTCTGCATTGTCCTCAATATGTGCGGATGGGTTGGCGAGTGATTCGGCAACTGACGGAATTAGTGGGTAATTCTTATAGTCGATGTGGGTTTGCTCGCTGGATGGATTGGTGCTCTTCTTATTTATGAGTGATTCGCCCTGGGTGAGTTGTGATTCAAGATCAACGTCTCCTCTCCCTTTTCCAAGGTATGGAACTGTTCTAAAAGTTCGCTCGTTTAAGGTTATTTTTTCGTTACCGTGTGTAAGTTGGCTTCCAAGAAGCAATTGTGAATTTTCATCGATGTTGCATCCACCCATACCGACCTGATTGGAGCCTTTGTAGTTCATGTTGGGCTGTGAAAGGGCAAGGTCCATAGGTTTTGACATAGAACAATCACTTAAGAAATGATTCATGAGTGTATAATCTGCGTTTTTTACATTTTGGGTCTCGGTTTCACTTAATGAAGATGCGTCCATGCCGATTCGTCCCATATTTAAGAATGTATAATCATTAACGTTAGCCATATAATATTCGAATATATAATAAAATTCTAATAATTTATATATCGTGAATTATTTTTGGAACACGCAAATTCGTTTCCTTCCTTACATGACGGCATATTTCCATAGCAATATTGTGCAAAATCTTTTTGATTATTTGGTATTTGTGAATTTGCTGTTGTATAAAACTGTTGCATAGATTCGTCGAATACATAGTTATCGCCTAAATCACGAAACAATTTGTCGCTAATATTTTTATTGCCTAAATTTTTTTCGACTACCATCTCTTTTGTAACCTCTGTTATTTTGTCTGATACTGTTTTATCGTATGCAGGTGGAGCGGGCTTTCTCTCGGGGTTATTTGAGTAGTCACCAGGAAGGACATTTCCCATTGGATTGGAGTGGTTGATGGGGTGATAGTCTTTTAGTTGTTTTTTCGATAGCTTTGTCTCAACAATTTCGGCACCCTTCACATCGAATCCATCCAAGTCACTTTTCTTCCTTAAGTAATATACGGATGTGAATGCGACCAACGAAAACCCACCCGATAATAAGATACTCGTGTTTCTGGTGAATGCGAAAGAAATAATTGTTATATATAATATAATCTTGGATAGATTATTAAGATTCGCAATAAATGTTCTGTCCGATGATATATAAATATCATCATACTCTTTGATTAATATGATAGGATCTGTTATCCAGATGCTTTCGTTCATTATACTATCTATATATATGTATCAATACAATTTTTTAATATTTTACTAGCTCTCTTATTTCTTATTTCTTATTTCTTATTTCTTATTTCTTATCCTTATTCTTTTTCTTTTTCTTTTTCTTTTCTCCTGATGAATTAACATTTGGTCTGCCTTTTGAATCCTCTTGTGAGTCACCGTACATTTCTAACATTTCTTCCATTCTCTTTGAATCGGTTGCCATTAATTCTGCTTTTAAACGATTCACTTCTTCCTGTAGTGTTTTTTCACGCTTACGAGTATCTATTTTTTCGACGAGGCGTTCCCGTGTCTTTGCTCGTTTAATATTTTCATCGAGTTTTGTTTGCATTGCACCCATGTTTACTTTTGTCTTTCCACCCATTCCTGGCATTCCCGGCATTCCCATGGAACTCATCATTTTTCCAATATCGCCCATCCCGGGCATATTTTTCATATTTTTCATCATTTCACTTGCTTCTTCCATGAGCTCACTCTCCTTTAGTTCGCCTGATTTGATTTTGTCCTCAAGTTTTGTTCCGATCGATTTTACTAAACCCATTAATTTCGTGGGATTTTTTATAACTTTTGAGAATATGTCTGTCATAGATTCGGGGTTTGACATATCGACATCGAGTTCTTTTGCTGTTTCTTCTGCTATTTCGTTTGCCAATTGTCCAATTTTTCCATTTAGCATGCTTTGTAAATGGTCATGTATATCATCACGATTAGGTATGTCGGTTTCGCTGAGTGTAGGTTCTCCGTTTTCATCAACAAATGCGCTTTGGATATTATTGAGTGTTTCGCCGAGTTTTTCTTTGAAACTATCTGAATTAATGGCTTCGAATAACTTGGCTGTATCACCAAAGTTGACATCTGAATCTATCTCTGAAACAACCGAAAGTGTAATGAGTTGAAGATACTTCCAAATGGTTGCTTTGGTAGTATCACTAACACCACTAAACCCCCATAGTTTCTTAAAATCTATATTTGGTATGAAGTTTGTATTTATTTCTGGGTCGGTGAATATTTCCTCATTTTGATAAATAATATCAAAAAACCGTTCTGGGTATACACGCTTACAATATTCTTTCATTTCCTCTGGGTTTATTTCACACGCTGTGTTTATTTGAGCGGATACCTCTGGGAACACGTCTGAGAGGCTGTTAAGAAATTCTGACATAATTTTACTAAAATCCTTCTTTTCGTCCTTTTGTTCTGTTGTTTCGTCGTTACGAGGAACATCGTTGGTTGGGGTATGTTCCATTAATATAAAGATTCAACAATATTTAAATGGATTATTAACTAAAGTATAAAATAGATAATTTGGACATGTTTAACATGTATACGCTGAGTGTATTCTTGATGGGTTCATCCAGTTTCGAAATCGGTTCTTTTAACCTAAATATTGCGTCTCTCACCTTTGTACCTCCGTTTACTCCGTTGAGAACGCTATGGTCTCCATCTGTAATAAATGATATATCATTACTATGTATCTTAACCTTGTTTGGTAAGTATACATAGTTCAACCAGTATTCAATAAGTATTCTCGGGTTTGATTTTTTAATTTTTTCAATACCATTTCTGGCATATGTGACGTCAACGTCGTTGGGAAACTTGTTATCGATAATGTTGATGAATTCATCCAAGCATTTTACAAAATTTTTCATATATATTATTTTTCGGCTGACAGTTGTATCCATATTATAATGTATACTTCCATATTCTTTATTACAAAATTACACATTATATTATCAGTATTGTTTTTGGGTGCTATATATACCCTGTATTTCACTTTCTCTTTTTCCCTGAAGATTTTCAAGGGTTCCACCGGTGTCGTTAGCGATTGTATCTGCTTTATAGTTTTCTTCGGGAGTTTGTATTGATGACGTAGTTTCCATATTTGTATAATTGTACATTTGTCGTTGACCGCCTGAACCCTTTGCGGTAAGGTCCTCTGGATCAGTATCCAAGAAACTGAATGAATCTGATGAAACTCCTGATGCCGACATCCACTCGAATGTGGTAGGTTCACTCTTTGGTGATTCAAAAACGTCCTGTTTCGTATCTACTTTGGTGGTTGAGTATGCCTCTATATTTAAAAACGATACAATTTCGTTTCCGAATACCACTCGGTAGTTTTCGTTGAGTAATAATAGTGCTGGGACTTTTGTAACAGACGATGGCATAATCACTTGCTGTCCGGACTCTAGTTTCAATATAACATTTCCAGATGCGTCCTTTTCTCGTTTATCTATGTTTATGAAGTGTGTATCACTCTTATTTGTATATTTATTCAGTTTCATTAATAAATTCTTACAGTTTTGACAGTAATTACTATAATATAAGATATTGCTCATATATTTAGTATAATATATCCTATTATTTTAGATGTTATTACGAATTATATATAATATATATTTCAAAAGCTAATGGCGTACGAACACCTGGATGATATATGTGTATTATTGTAAAATTAAAATTGAAAGTTTCACCATATAAAAATAAGTGCACATAATAACTACAAATGGATCCTGAAATTTCCAACTTAAAAGAGAGCAACGATATCCTTGGGTTTACTTTGAATAATGTTAACGTTAGTATAGCAAATTCACTTCGGCGATGTATTATATCGGAGTTAAAATGTATTGGATTTGTTACGATTCCGTATGAAAAAAACCAGGCAACATTCCACAAAAACACAACCAGATTAAATAATGAGATACTAAAGCAACGTCTTTCGTGTGTGCCAGTTCATATAAATGATGTTGATGCGTTCCCGATGGATCAATATATAATCGAGGTAGAAGAGACAAACCGCGATTCTATTATTAAATATGTTACTACTGAACATTTTAAGATTAAAAATGTTCTAAATGATACGTATTTGGATAGGACCGAGGTGGAGAAGATTTTCCCTAAAAATCCTATGACCGGCTATTATATCGATATTGTTAGACTTCGACCACAAATTTCGGATACAGTTAAGGGTGAATCCATACATTTTACATGTAAGTTTTCAACGGTTACACCAAGGGTTGATGGATGTTCATATAATGTGGTGTCTTCATGTACATATCAAAATACGAAGGATGAACCCAAGAGTAAGACTATTTGGGATAAGATTGAGACAAAGTTGCGTAATGAAAACGAGTCGTTAGATTCGATTCGTTTACAGAAGACCAATTACATGGCGATTGAAGGGAGTCGCCACTTTATTAAAGACAGCTTTGACTTTACCATCGAAACTGTTGGTGTTTTCAAAAATAAGGTAATTCTCAAGAAAGGTATTGATTGTATGATAAATAAGTTTAATACGTTCATCGGTCTCCTTGAGAAAGACGAGGTTTCGGTTGTTCCAGCCGAAGTGAATGTTGGAAATGGTCATGATATAATTCTTGATAACGAGGATTACACACTGGGAAAACCTCTTGAATATATGCTTTACACAAAATACTTTCAGAAGGATAAGCGTCTTATATTCTGTGGTTTCCGTAAGAATCACCCTCATGACAAATATAGCGTTATTCGCGTCGTTACTGCCGAGCATGCTGAAATTGTCGATATTTACACTATGTTACATGATATTTCGAATGACCTGATTGAAACATATACCAAGATGTTGGGATATATCGTGGGATAAAAATAAAATAAAAATAAAAATAAAAATAAAAATAAAAATAAAAATAATCTTATCTGTTGTGAGATATGATTATTTTCTATATTACACGATGTATGGATATTTATGATTGTTATTATAGATCAATAGATTCGGAAACAGCTTCATTTTTATTTGTTTCTGGGCGGTGTTTGCGCATATTATAGTTTAATGAATACATAATGATGTGACTTTCGAGTGAATTTACATAATCAACTACATTTTTCATACGAATGTATTGACCACTCTCTTTGATACGTTTGTACTCGCTGTGTATATTAAACATGTGTGTTCGGTATTCTTTGGGAAACTCATGTAACGGTTTCATTTTTTTAATGTAGCACTCGACGTAGTTTGTATATAATTGCTTTCTAAACATATCGAGCTTTGTTTGGTATGTATTGAATTCAACCAGGTGTTCGGGGTAGTGTGCCAGATACATACCAACCGAGCCAGTTTTTAGAAGGTCTAAATAATGACATTCAAGTTTTGGTTGATTTCCGCGCAACATGCGAATATATTGGAATGTAGAAGACCTAACACGCATGCGATCGCCGGTAAGTTTTGAAACGAAATTAATCCCGATATGTGACATCCATGACAACCCACCCCGTTCGTTTGGCTTTGTGTGAATAGATGAATTTAGGTAATATTGTCCATAATCTGCGTTAGGGTGGTCGTTGGGTGAATGTCCGAACACCGCTTCATTTAACTCGCGAACTGATTGTAACATATTTATAGTATATAATTTACACATAGATGAATGTGATTTATTATTCGATATAATATTGACGTCACCATATAGTTCACTTTGTGATACACCAATCTCGTCAATATCAATACGATCTGGTTTTGCCATACCGTGGGTGTCCAATAGTTTCACAGAAGTGGAATTATTATTGCGCTCGCGTGAGATATGATATGCCTTGATAAGAATCAACTTATTTGAGTCGAACTGACTAACCAGTCTATTTTCGACATGCTGAATAACGAATGAATAACAATATTCGGTGTGAAATGATTCAATATCAACCCCACAGTTTGTAGCACATTCGTTGAACATTTCACGGAATGTTTTGCCATGTTTACCCATGCTGAAGAAGCTGTGTGTTGCACCTATATTACCCTTAGTTGCGCAAATCCACTTTCCATTCCGTTTATCATAGAACACATTAATCATAGTGCCCTCGATAAGTGGTTCGATATAAACGTCGGTTTGATAAAATTTCGATGGGTTATCGATTGTTTTATCGTCGGTGCATACTTTTCGAAAAGTGTCGACATCCAGACTCTTGGGTGGGCTAATACATAGCAAATGTCCATAATCATCAAATATGAGTGACCGAATGTTTCTTAGTGCTTGAATATTTTCAGGTAAGAGTGATTTTTTATCATACTGAACAATTGTGTAACTCTGTCCATCATATTTTACTTTTTTAAAATTTAAGCGGTATTTAGATTTGTCATACGTCCCATCACATATGTCATCGACAGTAAGGTCGCTCGCAAAAGATAGTTCTGTTGTGTTCATTTTATATACATAATAACATGGTGTATTTGTTAAGTCAATTTTAAAACAAATTTATATGGAGTACCGAATAATAAAAAATATTAGTATTTGTATATATCATGGACAGCAAAGATATTGAGTTGCGACTTGGTGATATTATACGATTACATAGTCCAAGCAACAAAGATTACGACGACAATACATTTTTTATAGAATATATTGATGATGATGTCATCGTTATTGTTAATGATACTGAAAAATATGTTCTAACGCGAGATGGTTCAGCGTTAACCGATGAATCGATAGATGAAATACATATAATTTCTAGGGCGAATAGTAACTCATATGTTAGACAGAATGGAATTGAGACGGGCGACTATTTGAGTATTTATTTTTCTGGAAAAGAGCCATATGTTTTAAACGGGACAATTACAAATATAGAGGAGGACATGATAGAAATTTCTCGGGTGGAAGACAGCGAAAAATTTTACATAGACTTTGCTTACCAGGGTATTCCACGAGATTCAAATATTGAACGGATTGATATAAAACATTTGGATAGCATGGATTACGTAGAGAGTGTGAGAGAACGGGATGAAGCGGAATCTATGGGAAGTGTATCCGGACCCATACCCATACCCATGTCGGATGGGGATGAAATGATTAGTGATGAAGTGGAAAAGAACGATGGTGTTCTCGATGATGACCAAGATGAAGCAGGTCCAGACAACATATTGGACGAATATATCCACATCGAACCCGAAAAAGTTGACCTAACCAAGATTGTAAAGAAATCTGGTATACTTGTGTTTGGGGAGATGGTTGATGATGTCATTCAGAAATTCAACGTTTCCGAAAGTGAGACCCGATTTGGAATTGACAATCAGGTGGGAGATATGTTTAATACGATGAAGAGCGATGTGAATGAGAAGAGGGACGATCGAATATTGAAACAAATTGTTCAACGCTATCAGGAATTGAGGAGTGAATTTTCAAAATTCAACGAGTATGGGAACATAATCGGGATTGTAAAAAGGGACGATTCATATAAACCGGTGGTTGAGTCAATAAAAAAAATGGAGAAGAATATATCGTGGCTATTGCCTATTGTAAAACAAAAACTCAACGTATTTATGTCAACCGTTGGTAATGATGATATTGACGATGCGCTTCTCGCGGATGAATTTGGCGATGTTGTTCCCATTTCAGATAAGGTGCTTACCGAAGACAAGCGACGATTGAAGTCGTCGAAAGAATTTAAAACCACATCAGAAACAAATGGGTACTATGCTTATTTAAACGAGCTTCACAAGTTTATGTTGCCATACTCTCCACCAACGTCGGACGGACTTTATGATATTGTTATTTCGACTAATGCGATTGAAGCGATGGTGGACAACGATGGAAAATATGGGATGACTGCTTATATGGACGGTAGTTCGGTGGGTAAACTGAATACTCATCGATATGGAATTCAACGGTACTCTACTTCTTTGGCAAAAAAACGGTTTGTTGAAATGAAGAATCCTCTCCACTCACATACTATATTGAGTAACAACGACCCGGAAGAGACGATGAAACTGGGTTCATTTGTTACCCTCCCACCCCACACCGTTTTACATGAGCGGATAAATTGTGGTTCGACCTCGATAAAGGACAGAGTAGATATGTCCCAAGCACCATTTATTAGGTCGTTCTTTATGAAATATGACGTTGGTAGAGACCTTCACATTATAGATGACTTTGGAAAGAAGAATCGACAGAAAAGTTCTTTTTTCAAAAACGCTACTGAGCATGTGAAGGAAGTTATAGTTGATATATCTGACGTAAATGAGGAGGAGAGTTATAATAAATATTTCGACTATATATTCCCAACCACGGCGGAATTTTTTCAACAGCACCAGAAAAATATGAAAAAGGTCTACAACTTAAACCACCTTATTTCTGAGTTGGAGGTTTTTAAAATAAGTAGGGAGTATCTTACCTCAGAACAGTATAAGCTATTTTTGCTGTACATAGATAAACAGTTGATAGAATATAATAAACGGAAGAAGACCTATAAAGAGGATTTTAACAATTATAAAATTGCATCTACAAAACTTTCCCAGACGATTCAGCGCGATAACACAAATGTCGAAAATCATATCGATAGTATATTGGGAAAACGTTGGGTCGATCAGACACTTCATGAAAAAGTAGGCATGATTGGCAAATACGACAAGTTATTTTATGCTGGAATTGATAAGAATAATATGAATTTGAATTCTACTAAAAACATAAACGAGTCACTCGAGTATTTTGTGGGGAAGCTTGAACGAATGAAACAAGGGACCGATGATTGTGACGATGAATTTATAATTGCGCGCGAATATGTTACTGAAGAAAGTCTCCACGATGATGATGAGAATGACGTATATTATGACAAGAAGTTTGATAACACAATCTATGACCTATTGGATGTTTATAAAACTGAGCAGATGTCGATGGAACCAACCGCATTCAAAACATTTATGACTAAAAAGCTTATGGAAGTAAATGGTATAAGTGAAGTACAGTCTAAATACGATACCGAAACACTCATATCTGGTAAGAAGAAGGTTAATGATGGAGTGTATGCTATACTGCAAAATATGACGGGAGATGACGACTTCAAAGTGGAATACTCATTTTACAAGCGTATAAATGACAAATGGATATTGGATAGTAAAAAAACGAATGAATATAAGGATGATGGTCCTATTATAATGGAGAACGGTTCGAATTTTGTGTGTAATATGAAAAAGGGTTGTATTAAAAAAAATGGTGAGTGTGGTCCAGTTGATGGGGTTACTACTGATACCAAGCGCGAACTGATTAGACGAATGATGGGTGAATTTGAACACCGATTTTATATGGAACGGGGAGAGTTGGTGAAATATTTGGATGAAGAGATTATCGTTGGGGAGAACAATAAGTCCCGGGTTGAACAATTATATGAGATAAGCGAACTAAAGTATGTCAGTAACTACAACGCGATTGCTGCTCAATATGATGATACCAAACTTCTGTCTAAATCTCCGTATTTGGATGCGCTTGATTTGGTGCTTGGAATTGGTGACTTTGCCTTAAAAAATGAGCAACTATTGGAATTTTCAAATACACTCACCCGTTCGCCCACACACACAGAGGACAAATACTGGCGATATTGTATTGAAACGAATCTAAAATTAATGCCCATGTTTTTACACAGGCTTTCTCATGCGTATCACATCGGTAACTATAGTGTGGTATTGGACGCAATTTCTGCCAGTCAGGGTAAAATAAGTGAGGATGGTGATGCAATTATTGATGAACATTCAGGACGGATAATACGACATCGGGAACTTACGCGCGACGATGATTCGGGGATTGCTGTATTTTTGAAAGATGTTGGTATTGGGTGCATGGGGGGTGGTGATGAGTTTGTCCGCGAAACTGAAGTTGGTGATTTTGAAACAGAACTGGAGATGGATGTTTTTCAGGATGATTGTGACAAACGTATTGTAAATGGCGACGTTATAGACGTTACCGATGCTGGGATACCTCAACGATGCGATGATCTCGTTAGTGCTATAATAAAAGAGATGAAGATTAATATATCCAAAGAAACACAGCGGTTTGTTGTATATCATGCCACAAATGCGTTTTTGCGAAATGTTGGAAACTCTGCTACTACCACTAAGGAAATGTTTCAGCTATTGGTTATGGTGTGTTCGGCACTTTTTATAGGGATCCAGATTTCCCGCACCAGAACAAGCAAATCTTTCCCTGGGTGTGTTGTAACATTCGATGGATACCCACTTGATGCGTCTGGTGGAACAGATGGAATTGCCTATATGGCTTGTTGCATATTAAAGATTTCGGGGATGCGTCGAAAAACAGGACTATTTACTGAACTGCGTGGCGTAAAACATGAGAATTTAACAAAGTTAATAAGTACCTATATATCTACATTATTTGTGACGAATATCGATATTGGTTTGAAATTGGATGAGAAGCGACGTATGGTTGAACGCGAAGCCAAAGTTGTATGTGATATGGATTCGTTTGTTTTCATGCCGTCTCTATATGTATCAGATGTCAATATTGTAAAAACCCTCCCTGTGTCATTTTATGACGAAATGAAAACCAAACGACTCTCCGGAAAGGATAGTATTTATGTATACCTGAATCGACTTAAGTCCAAAAATATTGAAATCGGTCACGGGTTCGCAAAAATAATAAACGACCAACTCAAGATGACCGATGCTATGCTAACTCGAGCAGATGAACCTTATACCGAAAACACATGTTGTCTAGAGGTGTATAACACACAAAATGTTCTAAACTATTTCAACCAGAAGGATGGGGCATTATTTAAGTATGCTGAAATGTCCAGAACAAATTCCAATATATGCGACGAGTTTGTTCGCGACGTTCGTGTGTCAGTCCTTGCAACGCGTCGGACACAGGTTGCTATTTCACCATTCATACAGACGCAGTTTGATGAGAAGACAATTTATACATCATTTATAAATTACTGTAAGTGGAACAAAACCTCAAATATGTTCTCTATTCGTGGTGATATTCGTGATATGTGTGAGTTTGATCGCGATGAGTTTGTCGGTGCGACGACTATCGATAAAAAAATCCGCGTATTGAAGGATGCAAATAAGAATCTAACAAACTCCATGTTACTGGTCCTTATCAATAAAATAAATAAGATGAATCTTGTTGAAGTTGAAGGAAAATCGTCCTCGCGGAACATGGTCGAAGTATATACTTCGTTTTTGAAAGACCATAGTGACCATCGGTATGTTTCCAAAATATCAAGTACTATTATAGATTTTACAAACACATTTGATCTATCGAATCCACCTATATCTGTATCACATAACGGGAGAACAAAGGCGAGTTTTCAAACTGATTCATTAATCGTGTCAGAGACAACCAAACTTCAGACGGATATTCTTAGTTTCATACGAGACAATTCGGAGATGCTTGATAAAAAGGACTATAACTCTATAAAAAAATTCATGGATGAATTTGATACATACAAGATGAATGGGTCCAAGGTGTTTGACGGTGACGTATTTTTGAATAAGATACGACACTATCGGAATATGATTTATGAAATGACACGGGTCATTCCCAATATTATAATGAATAAGAAGGTGCATTATGACGACGACATGTCAAGCTATAGTCTTATCCCAAAATACTGGGACCTGTCGAACACACACACGAGTGATTTAACCAAGTTTAACCGAAAATATTATGAGTGGATGAACCGATTTCATGATAATATCGGGATACGAGACATATTCCAGGAGTGTTCCGATAGTGATACGGTTGTTTATCGAATGTCTGAGCTCACACCTCTATATTCACCCACGGTGAATGGTAGTAAAGTTATATATAGTGTGTTCGACGATGTTATTGTGAGTAATCTATACAAGTTCTATATGTTGTCTATATTCGATAATTATATTAAGGTCGCGTCTAATATGGTATATGACGAAATACATGAGAGTTCGCGCGCGAAACGGGATATATCCACACACATCAAAGATGTGATGCTTCATTTTGCGGAAACAAAACAGATCGTTGATAATGACTATTCATTTATTTCTAAAAAAATTCTTCATTACAAGGAGAACGAGAAATTGCGTATCACAAATAAATTGGAGTCAATCGGTGACCAAGAGAGAGAGGTTCAAAATGAGCTGAAAAACAACCGGTTGGGTGAAAAGTGGGGGAAGGGACTTGAATCGGGACTTGTACGATACGACCCAGCTGTTTATGAACGAGAACGTACTGAGGAGGGGTCATCCGAGATGTTCACGGATACGGGATTGGAAGATGTAGACGCATATATGGACGATGACGACAAAGAAATTAACGATTTATCCCACCTGGGGGATGACGATGAAGGAACGAGTTATGACGAGTATTAATTTTTTGTTTGGTAACTATATGAGCAAGGCATATATACGGAAAAATATCAAACATATATCGATTATTATATTTTTAGTCAGTTTTTATGCGATTATATCGGTGCGTCCGTTGTTTTTATTCGCAGCGGATGGATCAGTTAGGCACTTCGGGTTCGGAAACACCACAAGAACGATTCTTCCAATATGGTTAATTGCTGGTATTTTAGGCATTTTATCGTACATGGTTGTATTATATTATATTATATCGTAGTGTGGTAGATTACAAAATGGAAGATGTAAATAAATTATATTTCGACAGTATAATTTATTTGTATGATATGTCATCATGCAGATGAGGAGTAACGCATGAAGAATCCAAATTACGTTTTATATCAATCCCGCGTTGGGTAATGGTAATGGTTTTTTCATAGTATCGTCAACCCGACCTTTCGCCTCAACAACTTTATTATATGATTCTGTTGCCTTCTTTTTAATTTGTTCCACGCTGACATCACATTTGGGAGTCATAATAAGAGAGTGGGTAAATGAAATCGCTGTACATCCAGCCAATATATACCACATAAATCTAGCCACATTATCTTTGCGGTGTAATACGGACTCCATGTTATTAACCGCAGCTTTCTGTGTGTCATTTATAATTTTTTCATATGTATAATTATTGAAATTTGGGTCTGTTATAATTTGTTTATGTCCGGTGGTTCCGACCATCATTTCAACCAGGTTCTTCATGTTTGATGGTGTGAGTTCATTTAAAATAAGTGACCTATCTCTATATATCATATTAAATATTTCCTTTTTATCGTTAATCGAGTAACCAGTGCCAGACATTATTTCGTCGAAAAAAACATCAATCTGTTCTTTAGCGCCCATAAGTGAAACTATCATGAATCCAAATGTGTTTGAAAAACAGCCTTTCCATCCATCGAAATATTCTATCAAAAACGCAATAACCATGAATATTAAAATCCAGTATAAGATCCCGACTCCTATGTAGAACGACATGCTTAGTGGGTACTTACAATTATTTTCCACCAATATGGTTGAATTGATCAAGCTTTGTATTGATATTACAGTAAAAATATATAAATAAAATTTAGCTGTGTTAACCGACCCGACTGATTTCATAGCATCATTTAATATAAAATAAATCGCAGTTATTACAGCGAATGATGTGTATGCGACTGTCGTGCTCTTCATATAGTTAATGCATATATAATTCTATTTTTTTATCGCCAAATAAATAATGGATATGACCCAATATAGTAAACCAAATTTGACAGAACCGGGGGCGATGTATTTTCTAAGTGCATCATTACTTAAGTGCGGTGAATTTAAAAATAAACATTACAATTTGGTATTTAATGTATCTGTATTCACAGCGCTTGTATGTATCATATCGTTGGTATTGTATTTTAAATACCGTGGACGCCTATCGAAACATGAACAAGAGATAAAGGAGAACAAAAAACGTGAATATGTCATGTCAAAAATAAAAAATTACCAGGATACAAGACGTAAAGAGCAGCAACAAATAATAACGAATTTGCCTAAATGGTGACATAATTATATATATATATAATATGGATACCACAGTAGATAGTGATGATAATAAGATAATAGATGGTATGAATGATAGTGATGGTGTTGTAACTGACACCAACGTCATATATGATAAACTCAAAAAAGATGAGGAAACCCTCGACGAGTATGTAGATAATTATTATAAGATAAAGAACGAGTATGAAACGCGACGCAATCTTGCCATCGAGCGAGTAAAGAATAAACGGATGAAGAATGGTGAACGGTATCCAAACGCAAAAATACGAAAGAATTTAGAGAAGTTGAATGGACAACACACATGCGTAAACTGTTCTCGCAAGGTGGGTATGTTTTTTTCCGAAAAAAACAACCGTCTTGAAGCAATGTGTGGGTCAGCTTTATCGCCATGTAACTTAAAAATCATTATAAACAAGGGGTCGTACTATCCATATTATAAGATTATTCGCGGCACTATGGACCATGTGGGAATATTGAACGAAATAAACATAGTTAAGTTGAATATAATACAAATGAAGCTTGATATGGTATTTGAATTCGAGAATGTCCGCGATACACTTAAAAAATTCAATAATATTAAAGAAGAATTGTCCAATCTATATCATGCTTATTCAGGTCGCAGCGACGTTCATAATATTATGATTGATAAATATGATAGCACCGAACTTTTGAAAATGGAACTTAAGCGAGATGAAACTATAAATGTCATTAAACGAATGATCACCGATTATGATACAAAGGGAGACGCCGAGAAAGAGACAATTAAGAGGTCAAACTTCTTTTTAAAATTGGCTGATATTTATATACATGACCTAAACACTTTAATAACCAGTATAAAAGATGTCAAATATAACGTATATGATGTCGAAACTACCAGTGTTAAAAACGACCAGTTGGAACACAGATTTGTTAAATTGGAGTCTTCATATACAGACACTCTTATGCAGGAAGAGGAGTTCTCTATCATATCGAATGTTCATGGTCGTCCTACAGAATAAAATAATTTGAATATATATAATAATACAATAATATACTAATGTTTGGTCTCATAAACACCCGCATATTTCTTATTAGTTTTGCGATTGGCATTTTTTTTGCGTACATATCGGACCCCGAGCAAAAGGTTATCTATATATACCCATCACCAGACAACGTGGACAAATTTGTATATAAGGATCAGGCTGACAACTGCTTTAAATTCGCTTATGATGAGGTCGGTTGTCCTCTCGACGCAAAAGATATGGGTAATATACCAACACAACCGAGTGAAACAACCGCCCCGAAATAAACTGATAACAATTGGAAATTAATCTAACGATATTATAATGGAAATTAAGAAAATTATAAATTCTGGTCAGGGAAAAATTATTATGTCCATTATTCTTGGACTTGGTCTTGCTACCTTATTCAAGCGTGTTTGTAAGGGAAAAAAGTGTGTTGTTTTTGAAAAGGCCGCATCAGACGACATCGACGACAAAGTATTTAAATATGATGACAAGTGCTATAAGTTTAAGATGGAAAACACAAGATGTGACGTGGGGAAAAAAACCGTAAAAATTGCGTCTTAATCGTGTTTAAATAATTTAAATCATTGGTATGGACACTACCAGTATTAATGATTTACCCGGGGACAATATTAATATGAACATCGACAAAACGCAGAATATGAACCATATTATTTCGAGTGTTCAAGAGGCCAGTAAGGGTGGTATTATAGAACTTCCATCCAGAGATATACCAAATGATACGGAGTTGAACGTTATTGTCGACCCCGAGATTAAGCCGAATTACATGGATGAACCACGTAACGATTACATTAAAAATGTGGAGACAACAGAGGAACTTATTCGCAATATTAAGACAGATGAACGTGCCGAACTTAAGCGTATCGAGTTATATGACTCAATTCATGCATATGTCATAATGGCGTGTGTATATTTTTTTCTAATGTTACCGTTTTTCCACACGAATGTTATGATGAAATATTTCTCATTCGGTCTCAGTAGTGATGGAAATATGAATATAAAGGGATATTTACTAAAAACATGTATATTTGTGGGAACCTGCTTTTCCATCACAGAAAGCATCAACTATCTTGATAGAATTGCTGATATTTAACATGAACACCAACCACGACGGAATATTTATGGATATTGATATTGATATTGACGTCATTTAAGCGCCTTCTTAGCTCAGTGGTTAGAGCGTTTGCCTTGTAAGCAAAAGGTCCCGAGTTCGATTCTCGGAGGAGGCTGAATATTTTCATGTATATCTACTCAATAGTAGATACATGAAACACGTAACCGTGTCAATTAATTTTGTATGATTATAGTATAGTATGTTTTTCTCTCCTCGTAGTGCGGGTAAAAAACTACATTTATCGTCTATCACAAACAGTCAATATGATGCCCATCGGGATAATGTTGTTATAGGTTCGGGTGTAGGTAGTAGGTCAAGAAATGTAAGGTCTGCTATGTGTAGACGAAGCGCTTCCTCTACGTGCCGATGCACCGTAAAAACTTCGGATAATGCAGATTCTAATATAGGGAGTTCAGTTGGTGTTGTTGTAAAGGGATATGTTAACGGATCCACAATAAAGGTTTATGCTGTAAAAGATATGCTTCCTCTGGTTATGCCTCTCACAGAGATTACTGATATTCAAACTACCACCAACGAGTTTGGTGTATTCTCTTTACCAAAAATGACTCTGGCTTCCGATATATCGATGATTCTTGTTGAGTCCTCCGGAGGAACAGATATTGCGATTGGAGCGGATGCGACCAACCATATGGCGCTTATTCGGGTGAACGACGGTAATTATCCAACACAATTTGCCATTAATGCGACCACAACTGCATTGGCAAATGGCACACTTTATTCTCTGACTAATATGGTTGATGTGAATGGAAATCAAGAGGAAGCCATCACTCTCACACAGCTTTACGCAGATAAAAAGAAAAATTTCCAAAATAATACTGGACTGAACAACACGACCAATATTTTGGAAGATTATATTGTTTATAATAATATTCAACTAGCCCATAACTCGATTGCTGTGACCACTATTATAAATATGGCTCATGCGTTTAACCCAGTTGGTGGAATAAATGGGGACACCAGAGTTAGTGCTGAACTGAACACCGCTCGAGTCTTGACGACGTGGCCGAGGGTATTGACGGATAGCCAAACTGCGGAATTGGGTGCATCTGTGAGTGAAACATTTTTCACGACAACTGAGACACCTGGATCAGCGACGTATTCCACAAATTTGGATAATAAAATGAAGGTTCTTATTGAACTTGTTTTGGGAAGCGACCAGCGCACAGGTGGTGAAAATGCTTTTTCACCTTTGTCCACCACCGACAACAAACAGAATTGTATAAATATTTGTTCAAAGATAATCCAAAAGGCTTACGCATACTCGTTCGACCCAACAACCGGAGACGGCTATACACGCATCGACTCAATTACCGCTATTAATGCTTATGAAAAGATTAGTGCGTTTACGAGAAATGTGGATGTTGCAGACTCTAATGTTCCATCCACTATAACAGGAAATATATCGGGTGTTGATGTGGTAGCAATTACCGTAATTAACGAAGACGATGTTTATCCTCCCGAGCCCGAGCCGGAACCCGAACCCGAACCTGAACCTGAACCCGAACCCGAACCCGAGCCAGAACCCGAGCCAGAACCTGAGCCGGAACCTGAACCCGAGCCTGAACCCGAGCCTGAGCCTGAGCCCGAACCAGAGCCCGAACCAGAGCCCGAAATTAATCTTCTCAATATTTCGTTTAGAGCGGTCCAGGGAACATATACAAATACTTTTGGGAACCCGGCAAGTCCAGATGCCGTATATAACAATCATAAATGCACATATATTCAGGTTAAATCCGATGTAGACATAGGAGCGATGACGTTGATTCTTGACGACAAATATGCAGCAACCACAAACCAATATTTGATGTCAAGCGGAGATATGTATAGAACTAACGGTAATGCCTACACGTACTCATATGGTTACAAACCTTATCCTACCCTCCTATCTGTTCCTGCCCTGGGTAGTAATAATTACGCGAATTACCCATTCACAACAGGAACGGCGCCTTCGGTTGGTATTGTTGCCGGCGATGAATATAGAACTTTGTTCGTCCATCTAAACAATGGTGATGGTACGGACTACGCGCGACTATTCGATAAGACGAATTGGACCATTGACAGTCCGCTTGGTGTCGCATATTGGGCAAGCGGTGTGGAAACCAGCGCCGCCACCGATCTTGGATACCACGGGCTCAACTTTGAGGTTATAAATGATTTTTAATCGACCAGACTATCCTAATCATTATTAAGTAATTTAAATGACATATATAATTTTCACAGTAATATATATGTCACGACTAACAGGTAACTTCAACGGAGTTGGTACCACCAATATTTCTGATGTTCAGTATTTATTAAACTGGATCGCTGGAGGTGGAAACACTTCTAAATATAACATTAATATAGATTACAACGGACAGAACTACATTATCGACGATGAAAAGATACTCCTTGACCCAAGTAAAAATGGGTCTATCAACATTAGTGACGCCCAGTATATACTCAATTGGATCGCTGCTGGAGGAAACTCTACCAAAATAGGACAATATTTAGACTATAACGGACAACAGTATATTATTGAATATATCGCTGATGCGGCTATATGGAATAGTTTTATACGAGAAGCTCCCATCCCGAAATATCGTTTTTTCATCGAAGTCTATAACATTCCGAAAGATGAGACCACGTTGCTTGCGAACATAAAGGAAAATGATGGTGTTATTATAACACTTGGTGATGTTCAAGAAGATAGAGTTTCGTCAAAATCATCGGTGAATTCGGGATTTGTCACAAAATATTCGGGTGTCAATAATATTGCGCTCAATACTGACACAAACGACCCACATGGGTCAATATTGATAGCAAACGACACGCACTATCACAAGAGCCTGTCGGTTCCCATGAACGCGGCAACCGCTACACTTAATGATATTATTCTTTATATATTTGCG
>Ga0209632_10000549_pt1 | contig 39133 bp, 37 predicted proteins | sample COG_10_FD_184754 | JGI IMG/M metagenome (GOLD analysis project Ga0209632, IMG submission 184754) | Pelagic Microbial community sample from North Sea - COGITO 998_met_10 (SPAdes) (version 2) | ecosystem: Environmental > Aquatic > Marine > Neritic zone/Coastal water | place: Helgoland, sampling... | reverse complement strand
ATAACTAGGAATTCAAGATTATGAAACAATTTTAAATCTTTTTTGTAAATTAAGTTTATATCACTAGCGTAAGCAAGTTTTTTATTAATAATATAACATAAACTATTAATTAGACCATGTTTTACAGGAACATTAATAATTGAGATTTCCTCATTTTTATGTCTAAAATTAAGTTCTTTTTTAAACTTTTTAAATTCTAAAATTGCTGGGTATTCATTTGTTGCTACAAAACAATATCTAAATGTAGATAATAAAAAATTTTTTGTTTTCTTATCCGCATAAACTGGAGTTTTCATTTTTTTTTTTAAAAAAAAAACTCTTAAATCATTAATTCCATGTGTTTGATCTGCATGTAAATGTGTATATAACACATGATCAATTGACTTAATATTATTTGCTAATAATTGTTGTCGTAAATCAGGTGATGTATCAATTAAAATATTTTGATCATTAAAATTTATCAAAGCTGAACATCTGGTTCTATAATTCTTTTTATTTTTAGGATCGCAATTTCCAAAAAAACCATCAGGCCTAGGAACGCCCAATGAACTTCCACATCCTAAAATTATAAATTTTATTGACATATCTATTTGTTAAAAAATAATTTATCAAAGTTTTTTGTTGTTAAATCAATTATTTTTTCAGTTGAAATATTTTGAAGTAAAGCAAGTTTATCAACAGTATACTTCATAAAACTTGGTTCATTTTTTTTTCCTCTCATTGGTATTGGTGCTAAAAATGGACTGTCTGTTTCAACTAGCAATCTATCTTGGGGTATTGTTTTAAAAGTATCTTGTAATTCATTACTATTTTTAAATGTAATTATTCCACTTGCTGAAAAAAAAGCATCTAATGTTTGTAGTTTTTTTGAAAATTCTAAAGATCCAGTAAAACAATGCATTAAAATTTTTAGTTTTTCATTCTTATAATGATAAAGAATATCATAAGTTTCCTTTTCTGCTTCTCTAGAATGAATTATAATTGGTTTTTGAAGAATGATTGAAGCTTCTATATGTTCTTTAAAACTATCAATTTGCCTCGTTTTATCACTATGATTATAAAGGAAATCTAATCCAGTTTCGCCAACACCAATTATTTTGTTATTTTTTGACACATTCTCAATAATAATATCTTTTAACACGATGTCGGTTTCAGTTTCATGAGGGTGAATTCCATAAGTCCCATATATTATAGGGTCAATTTCTATTAGTCCTTTAATTTTTTTAAAACTGTCATTTGTAGTACATATGGTTAAAAGCTTGTAAATATTTACTTCTTTTGCCCTCTTTAAAACATTAAGAATATCTCCGAATAAAGGTTCATGATCTAAATGACAATGTGAATCAATCATTTTTTTTATCAATTTTTTTAAAAAGAATATCAATTCTTTTGAGCTTACTTCCTTTTTTTAAATAATCGTGCGTACTTAACGAGTCTAAAATTATATCACTACTTTTAAGATTAAAAATAGTTAGCACTTTCTCAATAGAATTAGGAATAATTGGATAAAGAAGAAAAGAAATTTTTCTAATAATTTCAAGTGATGTAAATACAATCGCATCTAATCTAGCTTTGTCGTCTTTTTTTTTCCAAGGTTCCTGGTCATTAAAATATTTATTAGCTTCAAATAAGGATTTAACAATAAAATCAATATAGAAATTTATATTCTGATTATCTATTTCATTTCTTAATCTTGATAAATTTTCTGTAAAATTATTTAAAATAATCAAATCTTCGTGATTAAATTTTTTTAAATCGGGTATTTTTAAATCACAATTTTTTTCAGCAAAAGCAACAACTCTTTGACAAAGATTTCCATAATTATTTGCGAGATCACTATTTATACAATCTTCCAACTTATCTTTCGAAATTGTTCCATCGTTGCCAAAAGAAACTTCTTTAATCAAATAATAACGAAGTTGATCTAGACCATAGGTTTCAATAATATCAAGTGGATCTAAAATATTTCCTTTTGATTTAGACATTTTTTCATTACCGGAAAGTATCCATCCATGACCATAAATCTTATTAGGTAGTGGAATTTTTGCTGCCATTAAAAAAGCTGGCCAGTAGATTGCATGAAATCGTAATATATCTTTGCCAATTAAATGTAGTGAAGCTGGCCAAAAATTTTTGAATAGTTTATCATCAACATTAGGATAATTTAAAGCACTAATATAGTTAGTTAAAGCATCAAGCCATACATAAATAACATGATCAGAGTTATTAGGAACCTTTATGCCCCACGAAAATGCTTTTCTGCTAATTGATAAATCCTTTAATCCACTTTTTACAAAATTAATAACTTCACTTTTCCTAGATTTTGGAGAAATAAATTCAGGATTTTTTTTATAGTAATCTAAAAGTTTATCTTGCCATTTTGATAGTCTAAAAAAATATGACTCCTCTTCTATCCATTCCACTGATGATCCAGATATTGAGGCTGTTTTATTGCCATCTTTTTCAAAAATTTCATCTTCATTATAAAAAGCTTCATCAGAAATTGAATACCAGCCAGAATATTTTGATAGATAAATATCACCATTTTTTTCTAGCTGAGACCAAAGATATTGTACTGTCTTTTTATGTCTATCTTCTGTAGTTCTAATAAAATCTGTATTTGATAAGTTTAATGTTTTGGATAAATCTCTAAATGTTTCACTAATTTCATCGCAAAATTTTAGTGGTTCAATATTTTTTTCTTCTGCTGATCTTTGTATCTTTAATCCATGTTCATCTGTGCCTGTTAGAAAATGGACATTAAAACCATCCATACGCTTAAATCTTGCAAAAAAATCAGCAATTATACTAGAATAAGCGTGTCCCATATGCGGTTTGGCAGATGGATAATAAATTGGTGTTGTTATAAAATAATTCTTATCCATTTAATAATTTAGTTTTAAACTCTAAAAATAAACTTTCATCATCTAAATTAAATTTTTCAGTATCATTAATTTTACAAAGAAAATTATGATATATAACTAAAAATTCATTTTTAGCTTTAGTAAACTTATATTTTTTTAAAAAAAATAATTCTATGAAAATTATTATTAAATTTTTAATAAATTTATTTTTTTTGTAGTAATTATTGTCTATTAAATAATTTAAAAAATCTTCCAAATTATAGTTATTTAAGTCTATTTTTTTTTCTTTTGCAAAGTCTATCAGCCTCATAAATTCACCCGGTGTATTGTAGTAGTTGATTAAATCATAATTGATAAGATTAAATAAATTATTATTAAGTAATAAATTAGAAATTTTGATAGATTCATCAAACGTAAAATTTATTTTAAAGATCAAACATCTTGATTTAAGTGTATTTAGTATATTTTTTTCATTATTATGTATTAAAATAAAATAAATTTTTTTATTGGGTTCTTCTACAACTTTTAATAAAGCATTAACTGAATTTTTATTAAGATTTTCAATATTATCAATTAAAATAAATCTTGGTTTATTGTTAAATGTTGATTTGTTCGTATACGTTATCATTTCACGGATCTGACCAATATCAATATTCTTTTTTTCTTCTATTAGATCAATTTTATAAAAATTTGGGTGCGTGTTGTTATTTAATAATTTATATGATTTATTATCAGAATTAATTATAAAATTTTTTCTATCATAAGTAAAAGCTTGATTTTCAGATAAGATATAATTTATTAAATGATAAGCTAATGTAGATTTTCCAAGGCCTTTTTTCCCTGATAATAAAATCTTATTAGGCATTTTATTTTGGATATATAATTCTGCTATTTCATTAAAATAACTATCCATGCCATAAAGTTTTATATTTTCATGCGGCTTAATATTCATTATAAAATTAAATTATTAATCTTGTTAATTATAATCTTTTTATTTTCTATAATGCACATGTTAGAATCAATTTTCATATATCTTTTAGAATTAATTTTATAAATTTTAAGGAATCCATCCTGAACATTTTTATAAAAAGCACTATTAAACTTATCATATCTATTTAGTTTTTTTCGCTTTTTTAAACGTTGTTGCATATTTTTAGGACTAACTAGGTTTAAAAAAGTAAAATTAACTTTAATTCCTTTAAGTAAATAATTATTAATTGTTTTAATTAATTTAATATTTATACCCATACCATAATGTTGATAAGCCAATGTAGAATCAGTAAACCTATCAATCAAAATTATTTTTTTTCCCATATTACTTTTAATCAAATCTATATTTTCACTTCTTGCAGATAAATATAGTAATAAATCAGTATATTTGTTAAAATTTGATTTATTATTCAATATAAGATTTCTAATTTTTTCAGAGCTTTTGTTACCACCAGGTTCTCTAATCTTAATAAATTTAATTTTTTTCTTTTTTAAATAATTGGCAACATTATTTATATGGTACGACTTACCACTAGTCTCAACTCCTTCAAATACAATGATAGGCTTTTTAGACATCACCCCAAATTAGATAATTAAAAGATTTCATTAATCTAGAAAAAATATTTAATCTTTTAATGTCATGATAAGCAAGCAAATCATATTCATTTATAAGTTCATTTTTATAAGTTAATTTTAACTTTCCAATCATATCGTTTTTTTTAATAGGAGCTTCTATTGGACCATCATAAACAATAGTAGCCTTTAAAAATTTTTTACGGCCTTTGGGTATTGTTTTATATAAATCTTGTTTAATATAAACATCTAATAGATTTTTTTTCCCTAACCAAACGTCAGCTTGTGCAATGGGTTTATTATTTTTTGCTATTTCAATTAAACTAAAATTAGTTATTCCCCAGGTAAGTAATTTTATACTTTCTCTTGATCTTGAATTTTTTGTTTCAAAACCACTGCCTACAGCAATAAGTCTTCTATTATTTTTTAATATTGAAGATGCTAAAGAATACTTTTCAACAGCAAGATAGCCAGTTTTAATTCCATCTGCACCAAGATTTTTATATAATAAAGGGTTTCTATTTCCTTGTTTTATTGGTTCACCACCAGTTCTGTCCCAAGTAAATTCTTTTTCTTTAAAATATTCATAATATTCAGGATAATTTCTTATTAAATAATTAGACATAATCATTATGTCTCTAACTGTAGAATTATTATCAGGGTCATTTATACCTGATGAATTAGCAAAGTTAGTATTTTCCATTCCAATTTCTTTAGCTTTAGCCGTCATTATTATTGCAAATTCTTCTTCTGTACCAGCAATGCCTTCAGCTAATGTTACACAAGCATCGTTACCAGATGCTATTATTATTCCCTTTAGTAAAGATTCTACACTAACTTCATCACCCACCATAATGAACATCGATGAGTAACCAGCCGTTGAAAGTCTCCATGCTTTTTCAGATACAATGAATTTATCATCAAGTAATAAATCACCTTTTTTTAATAGATCAAAAGCTATGATAGATGTCATAATTTTTGTCATTGATGCAGGGTAAATTGATTTATCTGGATTTTTTTCATATAGAATTTCACCAGATAAAAAATCTTGGAGAATTGCAGTACGTGCTTTGACATCAAACTCAGCATTAACCTGGTTGCATAAGATTAATGAACAAAAAAGAATTAATATGTGTTTTTTGATAATTTTAATCATTTTGGATAATTTCAATATTTTCAAATTCAAATATGTTTATATCATTAAAAGAATTTTGTAGAGAGTTAATGTCGGTAAATGGACCCAAATATACTCTATGTTTATTCTTTGATAGTCTCTGTATTTTTGGATTTTTGATATTTGTTTCATTTATGATTCTATTTGACATTGATAAAGCTGTTTTTTTAAAATAAAAATCAGCAATTTTAATTATGTATGAAAATTTTTTTTCTACTTTGCTATTTATAATTTTCTTTTTGTTAATGTTGTTAATACTAATACTATCAACAGGTGCTTTTGCAGCAATTTGTTTTTCTTCATCATAAGTTTTGGAAGTTTTGGCAACGAACATAGAATTTTCAGAAATTGAAATTATTTCAACATACGGTTCATTATAATCAAGTTCTAACAAATCTGCTATTCTTATTGTAATTACAGAGTTATTAAAATTAGGATATTCAGAATCTCCGGCAACTTTAGCTATTAAAGTTTTATTATTAATAATATTTGTAATTTTGACAGTCGTATCCTTTTTTAAGTTTTTTTGATAAATCAATAAGCTTCTTTCATCAATTTTCTTTGATATCAATTTATCATTAAATAATTGTTCTGTATAAACTAAAGTAAAACCTTTATTGCTAAATTGTTCGTAGAAATCATAGTTTACTTTGTTGGTATTTAGATTGTCTATAGAGCAATTATTTAAAAATAATGTAATTAAAATATATAATAAAATTTTATAGTTCATTTTTCAACTTATCTTTAAGAGTACATACTGCTAAAGCAAACCTTAAAGATCTATTCCATTTTAAAATTAATTCATAATTTTCAAATATAATATATGCTGGTTTTAAATTATTTGCATCTGGTATTATATCTTTATCAGGGGTTACAATAGCAGCAACTAAATTATCATTAATGTCATAATTGTTTATATTAACTATATATTTTTTAAAATATTTAAATTTTTTTTTACTATGAATTTTTTTTGCGGATACATTTAATAGCTCTAAAGGTATTGTAGAATTTAATTTAACTTCATAAAAACAAGGCTGGTTCTTTTTCCATCCCAATTTATTTATATAATTTGCAGCAGATGCAAATGAATCTACAGTTGATTTAAGTTCTATTATATTATTTTTATCATAATCAATTGCATATTCTTTAATAGTTGTTGGCATAAATTGAAAATTTCCAAAAGCACCCGCCCAGGAACCAAATAATATCTTATGATCTATAATGCCACTCTCAACTAATTGAAGTATGGTAATTAATTCATTAGTAAAGAAATCACTTCTTCTTTTGTCATAACTAAGTGTTGCTAATGAAGATAATATATCCATTTTACCAACATAAGTACCAAAATTAGTTTCTATGCCCATTAAAGAAAGTAATAAATCTTTTTCAACAGAAAATTTAATATCAATTGTATTTATAAAATCTTTATTTCTTTCGTAAATTTCTGTCCCCTGCCTAACTTTTTGTTTGGAAGTTCTTTTAGATATATATGTTTTCGTATCTTCATAAAACTCTGGTTGAAAACGATCGTATTTAATAACTTTGGGTAGAAAAACAACATTATTCATTGTTAATTCAAAAGTTTTTTCTGAGATATTATTTTTAAGTGCATAAACTTTAAAATCTTTTTTCCAATCGATGAATGATTTTTCAGAAGATATAACAGCAAAATGGATGGTGGTAAAAATAAGTATAAATAAAACTTTAATCATTTTCATATAAATCTTTTAAATAAATAAATACAGCAATCCATATTAAAATGAAACTTACAAACTTAGTAAAGGAAAAAAGCTCATTATAATAAAAAAAACCAAGTATAAACTGACATGTTGGTGTTATATAGAATATCATAGCCGTTGGACCCAATCCACATAGCTCCACACCACGTACATACAAAAAGAGTGGTATCACAGTCATTGGACCAGCTAATAATAATAAAAGTAATAATGATGGATTTGAAAAAGTAAAATCATTTAATCCTTCTTGAACTATTAGATAAAAAGCAACTAATGCAAATGGTAAAATAAAAAGACTCTCAATTAAAAGCCCGACATCTGTATCAACATTAATTTTCTTTCTTAATAAATTATAAAAACCCCAACTTAGAGCTACAATAAGACCAACCCAAGGTATAGATTTAAAACTTACAAAAATTAAAAAAACTATTGAAATTACTACTAAAATTATAGAAATTTTTCTTTTTAGATTTAAAATTTCTTTAAAAAAAATATTACCTAATAAAACACTTAAAATAGGCATAATAAAATACCCAAAGCTTGCATCAATAATTTGATTATTTGCAACTGCATAAATCCAAACAGCCCAATTTATAAATATTAAGAACCCTGAAAAAAAAAGAGTAATTAACACTTTATAATCTTTAATAATTATTAAAAAAATTTTCCATTTTGAAAAAAAAGATGTTGTAATTAATAAAAAAAAAGCAGTCCAAATACATCTGTGTAAAACTACCTCAAAGTGTCCGACAAAAGCAATATACTCAAAATATATAACACCTATTACACCCCACCAAAAAGATCCAAGTGCTGTTAGTACAATACCTTTGTTAAAGTTTTTATTTTTCATTAAGATTTATTAATAAAATTAAATTGTTGAAATTAAATATAGATAAACAAATTTTATGATTTTATTTTTTCTAGGTCTTTAATATTAACAAATGAATCTGATAAACTTATATTATTTTTTCTTATTTCATCATAAAAATTCCAAGCTAAAACTAAAATAGTAACTTTTTCCTTTGTAATTTTATCTTTACTATAAATTGGTATTTTGACACCTGGAACAAATTTTTTATGTTTAAGTTTATTATCCTCTATAATGTAATCAATTTCATTATTTATACCAAAAAAATTTAATGCAGTTGTAGCTTTTGCTGGTGCTCCATAGCCAACTATTTTTACACCCTTTTTTTTTATATTTTTTATATTTTTAATTACATTTTCTTTAATTTCATAAACTCTTTCACCAAATTTTTGGTAAGTTTCGAATCTTTTAATGCCGAATTTTTCCTCTTCATTAATCATCTCTTTTACACTTTTTTGAATCTTAACATTTTTATATTTTTGGATGAAAACACGAATAGATCCACCGTGTGTGTCAATTTTTTCTACTTTAAATATCTTGACGTTGAACTGTATAAAAAAATTAGTTAAAGAAGTTAAAGACCAGTAGTTGTAATGCTCATGATAAATATTATCAAAAGTTAAATCTTTCAATGTATTAAGCAAGTATTGAACCTCTATAATAATTGTGCCCTTTTTAGCTAAAAGATTAATCATGCAGTCTGCCATTTCTTTTAAATTATCAGAATGAGCAAAGACATTTGATGCCAATATCAAGTCTGCATTTTTTTTAATATTTTTGATATTTTTTTTATTTAAAAAACCATTAAAAGTTTTAATTCTATTTTTATTAGAAAGTTTAGCTAAGTTTTTTGCTGGTTCAAAACCTAAAATATTTTTAAAACCTAATTCTTTAAATGGTTTTAAAGCTACTCCATCGTTGCTACCAATATCTATGATATAAGATTTTTTTGGTTTTAATTTAAGTTCTTTTACATATTTTTTAGCAGCTCCAATAAAATGCTTTCTAAAGCTCTCAGAAGTAGAAGAAGTATATAAATAATTAGAAAACATTTTTTTAGGATCTACAGCAACTGATAATTGACAATTGTAACAATTTTCACAAAAGTTTACTTCTAAAGGATATAATTCACATTTTTGATCTTTTTTATTTAGTAAATTGTTCGCAAGTGGTTGATAGCCCAATGAAACAACTCTCTTTAATTTTGTATTACCGCAAGATCTACAAGCAAACTTATAACAACTCATCAAGAGATCTCTTTCATCTTCATTAACAAACATATGTCTTATTGTGTGTGAGATACCATAATTCTCATGGTCACGATCCCCTCTGACTAAATTAAGAAAAGTTGTATCTTTGGTAAAAACCATTGTATGAGCAACATTGGGTTTTATAATTGACAATTGTCCTTCGTTAACTACTTGAGTAATTTTTGGTGAATTAGGATTAATTATATCTTGAAATATTTCTATTATTTGGCCTTTTGTAAATAAACATTTCTGTTCCTGTTGTGGGTGATAGTGATTTGCTCTAATCGTTCCTTTTTTTGAATCAATTAAACCAATCAAATTAATTGGCTCTGTTAACTCGTGGTTGCTTATTTTGCCACGTTCATCAATAAATTCATTATTGCCATCTCTTACATGTTCTAAATCCTTTATTAAATTTTGTTTTGACCATTTTGAAATCATTTCTTTGATGCTTTCATCAAGAGCATATAAAAATTTAAATCCAGTTTTTAAAATTTTTTTATTTGATAGTGAAAAACCCAAATTTGGAATTTCGTCATTAGTTTCGCGTAATGTTACATTAGGATTATGCTTTTTGCATATTTCAGCAACATCTTTTACAGTTACAGTATCTTTTGTTAAATTAAAAATATCAGAGGAAATATCATCTCTTTCTTCCATAAATTTAAAGCATCTAGCTACATCGATTAATGGAACTAAACTTTTAACCTGTCGACCACCAGCAAATAAACGCAGAGTACCATTTTGAGATGCCATTTTTGAAAAAAAATTAGCCATAATATCTATTCTGGATGTATCTGTTGAGTATCCATATACAGATCCTAATCGTAAAATAATATAATTTTTGCCTGATGCTTTTAATTGTTTTTCGTTGAAATCCTTTGATTTACCATAGGCTAAAACAGGAGATGTTAACTCATCTTCCTTGATATTATTTTTAACTTTTTCCATTCCTTCATAAACCACATGAGTTGATGGCATAACAATCTTACATTTATCACTTATTACATCTAAAATATTTTTAGTACCTTCTTCAGCAACTCTTTTAATCTTTTCATCATGTTCGTTATTACTCTCACTTCTAACTCTAGGCACATCAGTAATACCAGCTAAATGGTGAATTATATCGGCGTCATGACAATATTTTTTTATTAAATCTTTATCTAAAATGTCACCCTGAATAAAATTCATGTTCCAATTTCGGATCTGATTTACTCTCTCTGAAACAAACCTATTATCTATTATAGTGATTTTATCATTCCAGCTATAACCAGAGTATATTTTGCATAATTCTGTACCAATATATCCAAGACCACCAGTAATAACTATTTTTTTCATGATATTTATAAAGATATTTTTATATTAAAATACATCAGTATTCATATATCAAAATATCAAATCTAATCCAAGGTATTTGCATAAATAGATAAGATTTTATTAGAATTCATCAACCGAAAATAAAGTATTAACTATAAAATTTATTTTCTTATCTTTTGTTTTATTGGTATTTAGACCCATTACAAAGGCTAAATCTTCAACTTCCAGCGCTAAAGAATTCAACTAATTCAAAAATAAAAGTTGTTGATAATTTTTTTGTTGAAATAAAGTATCATCATTATAGAAGAATAATGTGATGAATTTTTGCAAAATAACTATTGTTTTAAAAAAAAAAACAATAATTAAACATAATTTGATGACAAACTGATGGATATAATCAGATTTAGATAAATTTATCCAAATGATAAAAAAAATTACCAATTATATTAAAAAAAAAATTGATAGAAAATTATTTTCATTATTTCTAAAAAAAATTGATGATATGTCATTAACCAATTTAGATGAAAGAAGAAGAAATTATATTTTTAACTATAACTCAAATGATTATAGAGCTGAGAAAAATAATATAATATTTATCCATGTTCCGAAAACAGGAGGTGCATCAATTGATGAATATTTACGAGCATATGAAAGTAATTATTATATTTTCTTAAAAAAAAGTAACCACAATGCAGTTTCACTTTTGTGTCCTCCTGAAGAATATAAATATATAACTTTTCTTCGTGAACCAGTGACACGAGTTTTTTCTTATTACAATATGTCCCTACATAACGAATACACTCCAGCGCATTCTTTGGCAAATAAAGGAGTTATAAATTTACTCAAATATGACTATCAAGTTAAAAATTTATATTGCCAATATTTTAGTGGTTATCCTGGAGAAATTGTAAATGAAGAGATTTATAATATTGCTTTAAAAAATTTAAAAAAATTTTTATTTGTGGGTAAATTTGAAAATTTTAGTGAGTCTTTTAATCAAATGTGTATAACTTTAAAAATACAAAATAATGAAAGACCTTTTGTTAATAAGTCTAAGTATAATAATTTACTTAAAAATGATGATAAAATTTTAATAGAGCAGTATAATAAATTTGATATAAAACTTTATGATAATTATTTTAATACAATTAAAAATATTAAGAATTAATATTTATTTATAATCTTTATCAATGAATATAACATTTAGAGTATAAAACTAAGATCTACACTATTTATTTTAATTTTTAATCAACCCTTTTTAGTTGAAAAGATTCTTTTGTTCGAATAAAAGCTTGCTAACGGAGAGATGGCTGAGCGGTTGAAAGCACCGGTCTTGAAAACCGGCATGGGGGCAACTCCATCCTGGGTTCGAATCCCAGTCTCTCCGCCATTAATCATTTCTATATACAAATCTTTTAAATAATTCTGTAATTTTATTATTGTCAATTTTATTGGTTATTGGTTTTCCTTGATTTAAATTATACAGATTTTCATCATCTATATCTAAAAAATTACATAGAATAATTAATTCATCATATTTTAATGTATCAATATATTTTTTAGTAAATGAACTTAAAAGAGCATCCATTTCCTTAGTGCCTCTATAAGTGGATCGATAAATAATTTTTTTTTTTAAATCATCTATATTAATACTCATAAAATTTAATATATTCTTTAAATATGGAAAATACGAATAATTTCAATTATTTATTATCAGACTTAACCAAATTAACTGGTGTAGGTAAAAAAACCATGGAAATTTTAAAAAAGAAAAAAATTAACAATATATTTGATTTATTATGGAGACTGCCTAAATCTTATACAGATCGAAGTTTAGTAAGTAAAATTAACCAATTGCAAATTGGGAAAATTCATACGATTAGAATTATACCTACAAAATATCTTTTTCCGAGAGTCAGAAATTTACCAAATAAAGTAAATTGCGAAGATGAAACAGGCAAGATAGATTGCATATTTTTCAATAGTTATGAGGGGTATGTAAGAAAAATATTACCACTAAACGAAGAAATCACAATAAGTGGAAAAATTACAAGATTTCAAAATAAATATCAAATAACAAATCCAACATATGTTTCAAAAGATAATGCATTAATTGAAACAATTCATAACAAATACTCATTAACTGAAGGAATTACTGAAAAATCGTATAATAAAATAATTAATCAAATCTTGAAAAATTTACCCCTACTAAATGAGTGGCACAATGATGATGTATTGAAAAAATTTGGTAATGAAAGCTGGAACAATTCGATAATAAAATTACATGAATCGGAAAATATAGCAAATTATAAATCTAATTTTTACAGAAGACTTGCTTATGATGAAATTTTTTCTTCCTTTCTGATAAATTCTGAAATAAGAAAAAAAATTAAACGAATTAAAAAAGTTTCAAAAAAATTTTCAAAAAAATCACATAAAAATATAATTCAAAAATTAAATTTTAATCTAACAAATGATCAAAATAAATCATTAATTGATATTAATAAAGATTTGTCATCAAAAAATAAGATGTTTAGATTATTGCAAGGTGATGTTGGTAGTGGAAAAACAATTGTGGCATTAATATCTTCATTAAATGTAATAGAGTCGGGTTTTCAGGTTGCCTTAATGGCACCTACAGAAATTTTAGCGAGACAACATTATATGCTGGCAAAACAATTGTTTCCTAAAAATATATATATTGAGCTTTTATCAAGTAAAAGCGAAAATTCTGAAAAAAAAAAAATTACAGAAGGGTTAAAAAATAATTCAATTAAAATGATATTTGGAACACATGCAATATTTCAAAAAAAAATTATATTTTCAAAACTAGGTTATATAATAATAGATGAACAACATAAATTTGGTGTAAGACAAAGAAAGCTTTTGTCAGATAAAGGTGGAAAAAATTGTGATATTTTACTTATGTCTGCTACTCCAATACCTCGGACGTTAACTATGTCAATCTATGGTGATATGGACATATCTATAATCAGGGAAAAACCAAACCATAGAAAAGAGATTAAAACATACAGTAAATTAGAAGAAAAAATTAATGATGTGATTAAATTTGTAAAAAAAGAAATTTCTGAAGGAAGCCAAATTTTCTGGGTTTGTCCTTTAATTGAAGAATCAAAGAAACTCGATCATCAATCATCTGTAAAAAAATTTGAAGTATTAAATAATCTATTTCCTAATAAAGTTGGCTTATTACATGGTAAAATTGATATGGATGAAAAGGAATTAATTTTAAATAAATTTCTAAACAAAGAATATTCTATTTTAGTATCAACAACAATTATTGAAGTAGGTATAGATTTTCCAAATGCTAATACAATAATAATAGAAAATGCTAACAAGTTTGGACTGTCTCAATTACATCAATTAAGAGGTAGAGTTGGTAGAGGAAGCAAACAAGCAACATGTATTTTAATGTTTAAATCAAATTTGAGTTTAAATGCAAAAAAAAGGATTAATATATTAAAAAATACGAATGATGGTTTTGAAATATCAGATCAAGATATGAAATTAAGAGGCTTTGGAGATCTATTGGGTTTCAAACAAAGTGGTATAAAAAACTTTAGATTGGCTGATCCTGTTCATAATGAAGATTTATTTTTATTAGCTGAAAAACAAATCAAAGATATTGAGGTTAGGTGCATGGATATAAGTCAATATAAACCCTTATTAAAACTCTATGACCAAGCAGATATAATTAATGATATAGTCTAATTTTTAGGATTTGAGGTTCCAGCTGAAACAATAAATTTTGAAGCTTCCTCAAAGCTCATATCTAGAAATAGAACTTCTTCCTTTGGAAACATTAATAAAAATCCACTAGTAGGATTAGGTGTTGTGGGAACAAAAACATTTATTAATTCTCTATTGGTTTTATTTTTAATTTCACCTTTATTTTCTTTTGTAGCAAAACCTACTGCCCAACATCCTTTTCTGGGATATTCTATTAAAACTACACTTTTTTTGTTGCCCTCTTGATTTGTGAAAGACTCAGTCATTTGTCCTACTGCAGAATAAATTGTTCTAAGTATTGGTATTCTTTTGAATAAATCATCAATAATTTGTAAAAATTTTTTTCCCAAGAAAGATAAAGATAAACCGCCAATAATAGTTATAAATATAACTGTTATAAAAATTTCTAGACCTGGAATAGAGAATGGGAGATATGAGTTTGGATTTAAACCACTGGGTATCAATCTTGTTGAAATATTTATCAAAAATTTACTTAAATATAGAGTAAAACCTATGGGTATTAAAACAACAACCCCAGTAAAAAAATAATTTCTTAATCTTAAGGCTAGTGATTTTTTTTTCTTTTTAGGCATCAATTTCTAAATTATAAATGAGGTGTATAAAAGTATATTGTACATAAAAAAAAGATTTAGAGAATATTCTATTGTTTAAATGCATATAAGTTAGTAAACATTATTTATCAAAATTTTGTAAAAATGAATAGAAGAAAATTTCTTAGCTATGTGGGTTGTGGCTGTTGTGGCTTTGTTCTTAATTCGTGTTCAACTACGCCAATTACAGATAGAAAACAATTAACTATAGTCTCAGAAGAAAAGTTAAATGCTAGGGCTGCTCTTATTTATGAGAAAATTAAAGAAAAAGAGAAGTTAATTACTGATAGCAATAAGATATTTGAAATCAAAGAAATAGGTAAAAGAATGGAAGATTCTATCAGTAAATATTTTGAAAAAACAAATTTAAATGATCCAACTGCAAAATTTGATTGGGAGTATATTTTAATTGATAATAAAAAAATTAAAAATGCTTGGTGCATGCCTGGTGGAAAAATTGCCGTTTATACAGGAATTCTAGATATTACGAAAAATAATAATGGCTTAGCTGCGGTAATGGGTCATGAAATTGCACACGCAGTTGCAAAACACTCTGTTGAAAGAGCCAGTAGAACAGCTTTACTGAATACAAGCACACAATTGATAGATATATTCTCTGGTGGTAAATTATCACAAGTTAATAAAGTTACTGGTATCAATACTGTTGGGCTTCTTTCACAAATAGGAATTATGAATCCTTTTTCAAGAAAACAAGAGACTGAAGCAGATTATTTGGGTATGATTTTTTCTTCTTTATCTGGTTATGACATTCGTGAAACAAAAAAAATATGGGAGAGAATGAAAAAATCTAACAAAGGAAAAGAACCAGCTGAGTTTATGAGTACTCACCCATCATCAACTAATAGAATTAAAAACTTAAAAGATTGGGAAAATGTTGTTATTATGGATTATCCTCCATTAAAAAATCTTTAAAATAAGTTTGATTTATGAAATCACAATATAAAAATTTTAAATTTAATTTTCTAATCTTTATTTTGTTTATTTTTTTTCTAGGTGTTTACAATTTACATATAAAACATTTAGTACTTAACGACTCAACTATATCTGAATATTTAATAAATTATCAAGGTGGATTTACAAGAAGAGGTTTAATTGGAGAAATTTGTTTTCAATTTGCACAATATTTTAAATTTGATTTAAGATTTTCAATATTTTTAATTCAAGCATCGATATTTTTTACTTATTTAGCATTATTTTATTCATACATAAAAGATCTACCAAAAAACATCTTGACTATAATTGCTATATTTTCACCTGCATTTCTATTGTACCCATTGTCTGAACTTGAAGTTTTAGCAAGAAAAGAAATGTTTTTATTTATTACATTTATAATTTTCTTAAATATTTCAAATTTTAAATTTTCTAAAAATGTTCCATTAATATATATTTTTTTAGTTTTCCCTATTATGATTTTAATTTGGGAGCCATCTATATTTTTTTTACCATTTATTGCTATTATAATCTTAATTAACAATAACAGTGACTCATTTAAAAAAATATTTTTAAAAACTTTTTTATCTTTTAGCAGTTCAATTGTAGTTTTTTTTTATATAATAACACATCTACTATCAGAAGATGCACACACATTAATGAGAAATTCCTTGTATGAGAAATTTGGTGAATTATGCTATATGTCCTGTGCTTTATTAGGAAGTAAATCTTCTATACAAGCTCAATTTAGTGCTGTTAATGAATTGTACACATTAAAAATAATTTTTACTTACATATTAATTATAATAATGTGTTTTTTACCACTTTTTATTCTTTTGTATTATTCCAAATTCAAAAAAAAAATTTATTTCCTTAAGTACTCAATAAATTGTTTACCTACATTATTGCTATTACTTGCACCAGTTTTAATTTTATTTGCCTCTGCTACGGATTGGGGGAGATGGGTGAATATAAGTTATACTTTTTCTATACTTCTATACTTTTATTTAATTAAAAATGACTTAATTATTGTAAATAGTAAAATATTATATTTTGATAAATTTTATGGAAACAGAAAAAAGTTGTTCATTTTTTTGTTTTTTATTTTTGCTTTTTTTTGGAATCCAAAAACATCGATGAGGGGTGACATAGGTACAAATTCATTATATAAAATCATATATAATTCATCTAAAAAAATCATAGGATTTAATTCGTTTAGGTTATTTCAAGATTCACCCTTATTAAAGTTTCATAAAAAATATATAGAGTAATTAAACTTTTTAACTAATCAAAAAATATATATGACAAATTAGCAGATAATTTTACAATATTTTTTAATGAGTTTTTTAAATTAAATATACAAAGATAGCTAACTGATCTAAAAAAGTATTTGATCAATAATACATACATTGAAATAGAATTTTTTTTTGCCTTATAATAATAAAGTGGTGATTTTTCTGAATGATAAATTCTTGTAATATATACAGATAATGTTTTTTTAGCAGAAGTGCCCTCTTTATGAAAAGCAACTGCTTTTGAAGATATTATAACACTAAGTTTTTTTTTTTTAAATTTACGGCATAAATCAACTTCTTCCCAAAATAAGAAATAGTCTTTAGTAAACATACCAACATCATTAAAATATTTTGAGTTAATTAAAAGAACACACCCTTTGGTTACCTGTGCACAAAAATTTCCTGATGGTTTAAGATTATCTAACATTTGAGAACTTCTAAATTGATCTTCATTTCTTACTATACTTTTGCCATATTCAGGAAGCATAGAGTAACTATCTTTGTCTGTAGAAATGTATGGAGCTGAAATTGCACAATTTGAATCTGCTTTTGAAATTTTAAGTAGTTCAACAATAGAGTTTTCTTCTAAAATCAAATCGGGATTAAGAACAAGAAAAAATTCTGTTTTAATATGATCAAAAGCTAAATTTACAGCATTTCCAAATCCTAAATTTTTTTTAGTTTTTATTATTTTTTTTATATTGGAGTAATTATTAAGTTTGGATAATAATTTGTCATTTTTACCATTATCAACTATTATTATACTGAAGTTTGAAAGACTCTTTAAACATTCAAATATAATATTTGTTGAGTTGTATAAAACTATTATTACAGTTAGTTCATTATTCATGTTTTGTTTTTTTTTTTATAAAACAGATTCCTGACATGTTTACTCCATTTATAAAACTATCACCTTTATTGATATTTATATCTGAAATTTCATTTAAGCAAAAATTTTGAAAATTTGAACTTACAAAAGGAGAATTAAATGAAATCTGGGATTTTAAATTATGCAATATATCTTCGATATCTAATGATGTTTGATTGGTATCATTTAAATATGAATACGATTTATACGCATTGAAATCTTCAATTATATAAATACCTCCAGGCTTAACTTTTTTAAAAAAAATTTCAAAGTTTTTTAACATTTCAGAGTAAATATGAGATCCATCATCAATAATTATATCAAAATTTTTACATTGTTTTTTTATTAAAAACTTATCTAACTTTTTTATGTCCTTATTTAAATTTGTATTACAATTAAAAAATTCTATTCGTTTTGCAGAAAATTCAAATTTAAAATTTATATCCAAACAAAAAATTCTTGCTTTCTTAAGATAATAGAAAAAAGAAGCTGCAGAACCACCCTTCCATGTTCCAATTTCAAGTAAACTCAGATCTTTATCTTTATAATATTTTAAATGTTCCTCATAAAACTTAGCATAACCATGACCAATAATATCTTTCGCGCCTTTATAATAGGGATTAATGACTTTTGTTCCTTTGTCAGTTCCAAAATGATTAAATAACTCGTTTAGTGAGGATAGATTTATCTTTTTATTATCTAAATTCGTTTTTGGTTTAAATTTATATATTATAGTTTTGTAGATTTTTATAATATTTTTTTTAAGACTCATTTTATTTAAATAATATTATTTAGTTTATCACAAAAATTTTAAATTATTTTAATAAGTATTGTACAGATCACTATTTTTATACAGTTTATAAATGTACAAAATTTTATTTATGTTAATTTGGTGAGCCCTGATGGACTCGAACCATCGACCCATTCCTTAAAAGGGAATTGCTCTACCAACTGAGCTAAGGGCCCATATAAAAATTACTAAAATTTGATGAATGTTTTTTTTTATCTAATTTTAAAAAAAAACTTTGGTGAAGTCCTCTTTAAAATTTTTAAATTTCTTTACACTTAAAAATTTAAACAATAAAAAAATATCTAAACTTAATAATTTTTATTACCAAAAAATATCTATTTATTGCATAAGTAACTAAAATGCAAATAATTAATATTACAACTTATCAATGTATTGATCATGAAATTGATCAAAAGTCCCTTTTTTAATATTATCTCTTATCGCTGACATTAATTCTTGATAAAAGTTGATATTATGAAGAGTTAAAAGTGTTGATGCAAGAATTTCATTGGTATTAAACAAATGATTTAAATAATTTTTAGAATACTTATTTAAATTTAAGTTTGTACAATTTAAATCAATCGGAGTATTGTCAGTTTTGTATTTGTTATTTTTAATATTTATTCTACCATTCCATGTGAAAGCTAGGCCAGTTCTTCCAGATCTAGTTGGTAAAACGCAATCAAACATATCAATACCTCTTTTTACAGCACCCAGTATATCAGAGGGTGTTCCAACACCCATTAAGTATCTGGGTTTATCTACTGGTATATGTTCTTTAATATAATCTAATACATCAAACATCTCTTTTTGTGATTCACCAACAGCCAAACCACCTATAGCATATCCATCAAAATTAATTTTTATCAATTCATTAAGTGATTTAATTCTTAATTCTTTAAATAAACCACCCTGAACTATTCCAAATAAAGCTTTATGAGGATTGGAGCCAAAAGCTATTTTTGATCTTTTGGCCCAATACAGTGATAAATTCATAGATTTATTAATAATGTCATAGTCTTTGGTTTTTTTAGGACATTCATCCATAATCATAACTATATCTGAATCAAGACCTATTTGAATTTTAATACTTTCTTCAGGACTCAAAATAAACTTTTTACCATCTACGTGAGAATTAAAAATAGCACCTTTTTCTTTATCAACCTTGTTTAATTTTGATAAAGACATCACTTGAAAACCACCTGAGTCAGTTAATATAGGTAATTTACAATTCATAAATTTATGTAGACCACCAGCAGAAATAATTCTTTCAACCCCTGGTCTAATCATCAAATGATATGTATTTGACAAAATAATTTCAGATCCAGTCTTTACTACATCATCAATTAAGCAGGCTTTAACTGTAGCTTGTGTGCCAACAGGCATAAAGGCAGGTGTTTTAATATTTCCTCTGTGGGTTTCTATTAAACCTGCTCTCGAGAAATTATCTTTTATTAAAACATTAAAACTAAAAGTTTTTAATGTCATTTAGAATTATCTATAATGATTTAAAGCTAATAATTTTATCTGGATCAGATACAGATCCATTACTACTATCATCTCCTCTTTTTATTTTATCAACAAATTCCATGCCCTCAATTACTTTACCAAATACAGTATATTGTTTATCTAAAAATGGCGCAGGTTTAAAACAAATAAAAAATTGACTATTAGCACTATTTGGGTCTTGAGATCTGGCCATAGATAACGTTCCCCTATCATGTGCGGCATCACTGAATTCCTCTTTAAGATCAGGAAGAGAAGATCCTCCAGTTCCAGCTTTTCTTAAATCATAATCTGAAGAAGAAGAATTTCCATTTTGTATATCTCCTGTTTGAGCCATAAATCCATCAATAACTCTGTGAAAAACTACATTATCATATTTTCCTTCGTCAGCTAAAGTTTTTATTCGTTCAACATGTTTTGGTGCTATATCGGGAAACAGTTCAATTTTTACATCTCCATCTTTTAATTTTAAAATCATAATAATCTCCTCTGCTGTAGTATTGTTGGTTAGTATAAAGAATAAAATTAAAATTCTTATAATTAATTTATTCATATTTATCTTTTAAAGATCTTATTGTACTTTTAGTTGTAAATTTTTGAATATCACCATTCAATCTAACGATTTCTTTAACAAATTTTGAGGAAATTATTTGATTTTCAACATCAGACATTAAAAAAATTGTTTCTATATTATTATTTAATTTTCTGTTCATTCCTGCTAATTGAAACTCATATTCAAAGTCAGATACAGCTCTAAGACCTCTTAAAATTATATTTGACTTATGTTTTTTACAAAGATCTGTTGTTAACGATTTAAATGAAATTATTTCTATCTTTTTTTTATCAAATTTCAAATCAAAAAAAAGAGCTTTTTTGATTATGTCTATTCTTTCCTCAGAACTAAAAAGATAATTTTTATTAGTTCCATCTGATGCTGCAACTACAATCTTGTCAAATAATTTTAAAGATTTTTTAATAACATCAATGTGACCATAAGTAATTGGATCAAATGTACCTGGATAAATAATAACTTTTTTCATTATAATAAGTTATCATCAATTTTTATAGCTGAAACTACTTTTTCATCTCCTGATAGTTTAATAATTCTTACACCTTGAGTATTTCTTCCAGCAGATCTTATTTCTTTTACGGCAACTCGGATAACTCTTCCTTTATTTGTTGAAATCATAATTTCATCTCCATCATAAACTGGAAATGATGATGCAACGTTACCATTTCTTGGTGAATTAATTATTCCAATAATTCCTTTACCACCTCTGTTTGTGACTCTGTAATCATTATGTGATGTTTTTTTACCATACCCATTTTCAGTTATTGATAAAATAAATCTATCCTTTGTTTCAATTTCAGATTTTTTATCTTTATTAGTTTTACCATTTTTTTTATTTTTATCATTGTTTACAATTGATAAAGAGACAATTTCATCTTTAGCTCCTAAATTAATACCTTTGATGCCCTTAGAAGATCTTCCTTTAAATATACGAAGTTTTCTTGATTCAAATCTTATGCATTTACCATTTTTAGTACTAAGCATAATATCTTGATCATCATTACAAATAATCACTCCAACAATTTTATCATTTGTATCAAGTTTCATTGCAATTTTACCCGCAGAATTGATTGATGAAAAATCTTCAAGACTATTTTTTCTAACCTTGCCTTGTGATGTTGCAAATACTATTTGTAAATTTTTCCATTCAGACTCATCTTCTGGAAATGGCATTATTGAACTTATAGATTGATGATTTTTTAAGGGTAAAATATTGAATAAAGACTTGCCTTTAGATGTAGTTGATCCTTCAGGTATTTTCCAAGCTTTAATTTTATACACTAAACCTTCAGTTGAAAAAAATAGCACTGAAGTATGGGTGTTTACAGATAATGTTTGTACAACTGAATCCTGCTCTCTTGTAGTTATTCCTGACTTGCCTTTACCACCTCTTTTTTGTTGTTTGACACCACTTAATGCACCACGTTTAATATAACCTTGAAGTGTAACTGTTATGATGACAGATTCTTTTTGGATAGTTTCTTCTATATCATAATTAAGTACAGCATCAATAATCTTAGTTCTTCTAGGTACAGAGAATTTTTCTTTAATATTTTTAAGCTCTTCACTTATAACTTTTAATAATTCTTTTTTAGAATTAATAATCTTTTTATAATTAGAGATAAGTTCAGCTAGTTTTTTAATTTCAATTTCAATTTCGGTAATTCCAAGTGCAGTTAATTTTTGTAATCTCAGTTCTAAAATTGAAATTACTTGGGGCTCACTAAGAGAATATAAATTTTTTCTTTTTTTATTTTCAATTAATGAAATTAATTTTAATGACTTTGTAATTTTCCAACTTTTATTAATTAATGCTTTTTTTGCGTCATCAGGTGTTTTGGATAATCTAATTATCTTTATTATCTTATCTAAATTTTCAACTGATACAGATAAGCCAATTAATATATGCGCTCTATCTTCAGCTTTTTTTAAATCAAATTTAGTTTTTTTAATTACTACATCTTCTCTAAACGATAAGAAGTTTGTTAAGAAATCTTTTAAATTACATGTTTCGGGTTTTCCATTAACAATTGCTAATGTATTAAAGCCAAAAGAACTTTCAATTGAAGTATTTTTATAAAGCTGTCTTTTTACTGTTTCCGCCTCTACACCATTTCTTAAATCTATGGAAACTCTTATACCTTCTCTATTTGACTCATCTCTAATATCTTTAATTCCTTCAATTTTTTTTTCACGAACTAATTGAGCTATTCTTTCATTTAATATTGATTTATTTACTTGATATGGAACTGAAGTTATAACAAGTCTATCTCTTCCGTTTTTTAAATTTTCTACACCTATCTCACCTCTGATTTTAAACGAACCTCTTCCACTGTTGTAGCCTTGTTTTATTATATCCTTACCAATAATTACTCCTCCAGTTGGAAAATCTGGTCCTGGTATATGTTTCATTAATTCTTTTATTTTGATATCTTTGTTTTCTATTAAGGCTAAAGTACCATCAATAATTTCACCTAGGTTATGTGGGGGTATACTTGTTGCCATTCCAACGGCAATACCACCAGCACCATTTACCAATAAGTTTGGGTATTGCGCTGGTAAAACTGTTGGTTCTTTTTCAGTTTCATCGTAATTACTTTTGTAGGAAACTGTATTTTTTTCAATATCATCAATTAAAAATTGAGAGATTTTACCAAGTCTTGTTTCGGTGTATCTCATGGCTGCAGCTGGGTCACCATCAATAGATCCAAAGTTACCTTGACCTTCAACTAGTGGTAAACTCATGGAAAAATCTTGAACCATTCTAACTAAAGCATCGTAAACTGATTGATCACCATGTGGGTGATATTTACCAATAACATCTCCGACTATTCTTGCTGATTTTCTAAATTGTTTTGACCAATCGTATCCACCTTTATACATCGCAAATAATATTCTTCTATGCACTGGTTTCAATCCATCCCTAATATCTGGAAGAGCTCTGCTCACAATAACACTCATTGCATAGGACAAATAAGATGAACTCATCTCATCATGCATTGAAATTATCTTTATGTTATTGTCTTTAGGGATTTCTGTTTTTTGCATAAAAACTAAAAGGGAATCTCGTCATCCATATCATTTGGAACCTGGGAGCTATCCTCAAAATTATTTGTTGGTGTTTTTGTCGTATCATTTTGAATACCACCACCTGAATTTCCACCACCCAGCATTGTTAATGATGAGTTATAGCCCTGGATAACAATTTCAGTAGAATATTTATCTTGTCCAGATTGTTCGTCTTTCCATTTTCTTGTAGTTATTTGGCCCTCAACATAAACTTGGGCTCCCTTTTTTAAGTATTGTTGAACTACATTTACTAGACCTTCGTTGAATACAACTATACGATGCCATTCTGTTTTTTCCTTTTTTTCACCTGTAGCCTTATCTTTCCAGGATTGGCTAGTAGCTAAACTCAACCTTGCAACACTTTTTCCGTTAACCATTTGTTTGATTTCAGGGTCTGCGCCTAAACGTCCAATTAATAATACTTTATTTAAACTTCCAGCCATAATATTTTAAATTTGTTAATTTTATTATTTAGTTTTATATCACAATTTAATCTGAATATTAATTTTATTAATTTAATGCAACAAAAATTATGATCAAAAAGATAGTTATTAAGGGTGCAAAAGAACATAATTTGAAGAATATTTCTGTCGATATTCCAAAAGATCAATTTGTAGTTATAACAGGGCTTTCTGGATCTGGAAAATCATCTTTAGCATTTGATACTGTTTATGCCGAAGGACAAAGAAGGTATGTTGAAAGCTTGTCAGCATATGCTCGACAATTTTTAGACAAAATGAAAAAACCTAATGTTGATTTAATTGAAGGTTTGAGTCCAGCTATAGCTATTGAACAAAAAAATACATCGAAAAATCCAAGATCAACAGTTGCTACTGTTACTGAAATATATGATTATATGCGGGTTCTTTTTGCAAGGGCTGGGGTACCATACTCACCTTTTACTGGTAAACCAATAACGTCGCAAACCATAACTCAAATAGTTGATTTAATAAAAAAATTACCAAAAAAATCTACAATATTCATTTATGCTCCTGTTGTAAGGGGTCGTAAAGGTGAATATAAAAAAGATATACAAAGTTACAAGAGAAGAGGTTTTAGAAAAATTAAAATTGATGAAACTTTATATGATATTGAAAAAGCACCTGATCTTGATAAAAAAATTAAACATGACATTTCAGTTCTTGTTGACAGAATAGTTTTGAATTCAAATCTTGGAAACAGATTAGCTGAAAGTATTGAATCAGCAGTTAATTTATCTAATGGGTTGGTATTTGTTGAATACGAAGATGAAACGTTACCTCAAAAATTTAGAAAAACTGAAAAATTAATTTATTCCACTAAATTTGCATGTCCAGAAAGTGGTTTCACTATTGAAGAAATTGAACCAAGACTTTTTTCATTTAATAGCCCTTATGGTGCTTGTGCTGAATGTGAGGGAATTGGAATAAAATTAAATGTTGATCCAAACTTAGTTATTCCTGATGATAAAAAAAGTATTGCTGATGGTGCTATTGAGCCATGGTCAAAATCAACAACATTATATTATGCCCAAACTTTAGCTTCTATTGCTAAACATTATTCATTTTCATTAGATGAGAAATGGAAAAAAATCCCAAAAAAAATTAAAGATGTGATTTTATTTGGATCAGACGAAGAAGAAATTAAGTTTAACTATGATGATGGTTATGAAAAATACTCACATAAAAAAACTTTTGAAGGTGTGATTAATAATCTTGAGCGTAGATTTCTTGAATCGGATAGTGAATGGAAAAGAGAAGCTATAGCAGAGTATCAATCAGACTCTGCATGTGAAGGATGCAATGGTTATCGTCTTAAAGAAGAAGCTTTATGTGTAAAAATTGATAACTTAAATATTAGCGATGTAACAAAAAAATCAATTCTTGATTCTGCTAAATGGTTTAAAGATTTAGAGCAAAACCTCGATAAAAAACAATTTAAAATTGCCGAACACATATTAAAAGAAATAAATGAAAGATTAAATTTTTTACTTAATGTTGGTTTGGATTATCTAACATTGTCGAGAGAGTCTGGAACACTATCTGGAGGTGAAGCCCAAAGAATTAGGCTTGCTTCACAAATAGGTTCTGGTTTAACAGGAGTATTGTATGTTTTAGATGAGCCATCAATTGGATTGCACCAAAAAGATAATATCAAATTAATTAATGCATTAAAAAGACTTAGAGATTTAGGTAATACAGTTATAGTTGTTGAGCATGATACTGAAACAATGGAAAATGCTGATCATATAATTGATCTTGGTCCAGAGGCTGGGACTAATGGTGGCCAAGTTATTGCTCAAGGTAATTACAATGAAATTTTAAAAAATAAGAATAGCATTACAGGACAATACTTATCTCATAAAAAGTTTATAAGTTTTCCAAGAACAAGACGTCTAGCTAAAAATGGAAGATTTGTTGAAATTACTGGTGCAAGTGGAAATAATTTAAATAACGTTAATCTTAAAATTCCTATAGGGAGTTTTACATGTGTAACTGGAGTATCTGGGAGTGGTAAATCAACTTTAATACTTCAAACTTTATATCATGCACTTAACTTAACTTTAAATAACAAAGCAAGGAAAGTTCCCAAAGCATTTAAAAGTTATAAAGGTGTCGAGCTTATTGATAAAATTATAGATATAGATCAATCTCCTATCGGTAGAACTCCAAGATCAAATCCAGCAACTTACACTGGAGCTTTTGGTCCAATTAGAGATTGGTTTACAGCACTACCAGAATCTAAAACAAGGGGATACAAACCTGGGAGATTTTCATTCAATGTTAAAGGGGGTAGATGTGAAGCCTGTGAAGGTGATGGTGTAATTACTTATGAAATGCATTTTTTGCCTGATGTCTATATTCAGTGTGACGAATGTAAGGGTACAAGATATAATAGAGAAACTCTTGAAATTAAATTTAAAGATAAAAGTATAGCTGATGTATTGGATATGTCTGTAGATGAGGGTTGTGAATATTTTGAAAATATATCTAATATTAAAACAAAACTACTAACTCTTAAAAAAGTAGGTCTTGGTTATATAAAAATTGGTCAACAAGCTACAACGTTATCCGGTGGTGAAGCTCAAAGAATTAAATTAGCTAAAGAATTATCAAAAAGATCAACTGGAAGAACAATGTATATTTTAGATGAACCAACAACTGGATTACATCAGCATGATATTAAAAAATTATTAGAAATATTGCATACATTTGTTGCTTTAGGAAACACAGTGGTTGTAATTGAACATAATTTAGATGTTATTAAAACAGCAGATTATATTGTTGATATGGGTCCTGAAGGTGGAGTTAAGGGTGGTAATATTATTGCTGAAGGAAAACCAGAGGAAATCATAAGTATAAAAGGTAGTTATACCGGGGAATATTTAAAACCAATGTTAAAAGAAAAATTTAAAAAATAGGTTAAATATTTAAACATTTAGTGTATATATATTGAGAATCATGAGTAATTTACTTTCATCACTTTCAAAAACAATACATGCATCACTAGCTTTAGCTATAATTCTTTTTTTAGGCTTATTTTTTGGAAATGGTGGTTTTGATTTTGATTTAATTTTTTGGAGTTGGTTAACAAGATTTATTCATGTAACTGTAGCAATAATGTGGATTGGTTTACTTTGGTATTTTAATTTTGTTCAAATACCAAATATGGGAAAAATTCCTGACGAACAAAAACCAGCAATTGGCAAGGTTATAGCACCTGCAGCTCTATTTTATTTTAGATGGGCTGCATTATTAACAATTATATCTGGTCTATTATTAGCGGTACTAAGCGGTTATGCTCACGAAGCGATGACATTAGGTATCGGATCTGGAGGTGGAAAAAATACTGCAATTGGAATTGGTATGTGGCTAGGTTTATATATGGCATTCAATGTTTGGTTTATCATTTGGCCAAATCAAAAAAAGGCTCTGGGAATTGTAGAATGTGAACCAGAGGTTAGAGCAAAGTCTGCACGTACAGCAATGCTATTTTCAAGAACTAATACATTATTATCTCTACCGATGTTATTATCGATGGTTGCGGCTCAAAATCTTTATTAATTAATTGTTTTCTTCTTTAAGAATTGTTCTTTGTGAGACTCTCAGTTTGACTAGAACTGGATTAGCAATGTATATTGAAGAATAGGTTCCAAAGATAACACCTAAAATCATTGCCAGTGAGAAACCCTTGAGTATTTCACCACCAAATATATAAATTGAAATTAGTGCTAACAGAGTAGTTAAAGATGTTATTATAGTTCTAGATAATGTTTCGTTAATTGAAATATTTGTTAACTCAAATATCTTTATATCGGAGAATTTTCTTAAATTTTCTCTAACTCTGTCATATATCACAACTGTATCGTTCATTGAATAGCCAACGATTGTTAGTACAGCAGCAACAATTGATAGATTAATTTCCAAACTGAATAGTGAAAAAAAACCAAGTGTAATTAAAACATCATGAAATAATGCTAGGATAGCACCTAAACTAAATTGCCATTCAAATCTTATCCAGATATAAAATAGCATTGCTGCCAAAGATATTGCTATAGCAATAATTCCTGACTTTAAAAGTTCTGAACTAACTTTTGGACCAACATTTTCAACTCTTCTAAAATTAAATGATTTTCCTATAGATTCTGTTAAATCTTTTTTTATAGATGCTATTGAATTGGGATTAATATCTTTTTTTTCAAATTTAATCAAAAAATCATTTTCTTTACCAAATTTTTTAACATTAACATCACCTAAATCCATATTATAAAATGCTTTTCTTATTGTTGAAATATTAGTCTGATTATTATTGGTTCTAAGTTCTATTAAGGTTCCACCTTTAAAATCTACACCGAAATTAAGTCCTTTGAATACTAATAATAAAATAGAAATAATAACTAAAATAATTGATATTAAATTAAATAATTTATAGAATTTGTTAAAATTTATCATTTTATATTAAATTAACTTTCTCTTTATTTTTAACCACATATAGACCTGTTAAGAGCCGAGCTATAAAATATACTGAAAATAAAGTTGTGAAAATACCAATTGCAAGTGTAATTGAGAAACCCTTTATTGGGCCAGATCCCATAAAGAAAAGAATAACAGCTGCAATTAAAGTTGTAATATTTGCATCAATAATTGCAGTTCTTGATTTAATATAACCTGTATCAAAAGCTATAATATTATTTTTTTCACTCCTGCACTCTTCTTTAATTCGTTCAAAAATTAAAACATTTGCGTCAACAGCCATACCAACAGTTAAAATAATACCTGCTATACCTGGTAGCGTCAGTGTCGCTTCAAATAAAGTAAGTATTCCAACTAGTAGAAATAAATTAACTAATAGTGTAATATTAGCAATTAAACCAAAAATTTTATATTTAAAGAACATAAAAAAAATCACCAATAAAAAACCAATCATTAATGCTATTATTCCTGCATTTATTGAGTCTTGACCCAAGTCAGGACCAACTGTTCTTTCTTCAATTATGTTTAGTGGAGCTGGAAGAGCTCCTGATCTTAACAATAAAGCTAAATCTGTTGCTGATTGAAATGTAAAATTACCACTAATTTGACCATTACCACTTGCTATTGTATCTCTTATAACGGGTGCACTAACAATTTTTCCATCTAAAACTATAGCTAATTGCTTGCCAATTCCATTACTTGTTGCTTTACCAAATCTTTTAGCTCCTACTCTATCGAGTGTAAATGATACAACTGTTTCATTTGTTTGATTGTCCATCTTTGGCTGAGCATCTAATAAATTTTCACCACTTAGAATAATTCTTTTACTAACCAATGCGGAATCAGAACTATTTTCGTAAAATATCTTTTCAACACCAAAAGTTTCATTGTCATTTTGTGTTACAAATCTAAAAGTTAGATTTGCAGTTTTACCCAGTAATGATTTAATTCTCATTGGGTCATCTAAACCAGGCAACTCAACTAATATTCTGTCATTACCTCTTTTAAGGATGTTGGGCTCATTAGTACCGATTTCGTCAACTCTTCTTCTTACTATTTCAATAGCTTGATCTTGAGATGAGTCTTTGATGTCAATAATTCCATATTTTGAAAATTCTAATTTAAATTCATTGTTTATAAGTGATAAATTAAATTGATGTGATTTATATTGAGGATAGTAAGGATTAATTTCACTATCTTTATCAGTAAATAATAATTTAACATTTTCTTGGTTGTTTTTATTAATATTAAAAAAAATATTTTTTTTAACAATTCTTAAATCAGTAAAATTTATATCTTTATCTTTTAAAAAATTTCTAATAATTGATGTGGTGTTTTGTAATTTTTGGATAATAATTGGATCATTATCAATTTCCAATAAAAGATAAGAGCCACCTTGTAAATCTAATCCTAAATTTATTTTTTTACTGAAAAAATTATCGTCGAATTTTATAAAATTTGATAGAGCTATATAAATAAATATAAAAGAAAATAAAGTTATAAAAGTAATTCTTGATTTAGAAAAGTATAACACTTGTTTTGAATGTTATTTTTTCACTTCAGGAGGGTTAAGGAGAGCTTGGATACCTGTAGACTTTATTATTGTAACTTTAACATTTTCAGCTATCTCTATTTCAACTTTATCATTATCTATTATTCTCTCAACAGTTCCAATTATACCACCAGATGCAATAACCTTGTCACCTCTTTTTAAGTTTTCAACCATTGTTTTATGTTCCTTGGCTTTTTTTTGCTGAGGTCTAATTAGAAAAAAATAAAATATTACGAATATAAGTATTAGTGGTATAAATTGACCTATTCCTGAATTTTGCATGTATCTCCTTATTTAGAGAAATACTTATACTATCTCTTTTATTAAAACAACTTTAAATCTACTTAATTATTTCGATATTATTCATGTATGGTCTCAAAACTTCAGGGACGCTAATGGATCCATCACTTTGTTGATAATTATCCAATATAGCGACGAGGGTTCTACCTATAGCTAAACCACTCCCATTTAAAGTTCCAAGAAAAACAGTTTCATTATTTTTATTTTTATATCTAGCTTTCATTCTCCTTGCTTGAAATGAACCACAAGACGAACAGCTCGATATTTCTCTGTATTTTTTTTCAGAAGGAAGCCAAACTTCTATATCAAAAGTTTTTTCAGCACTAAAACCCATATCACCTGAGCATAAAATTATTTTTCTATAAGGTAATTTCAAAAGTTCTAAAATTTTTGTAGCACAATCAGTCATTCTATTTAATTCATTCATGCATTGATCATTTTCTACAATACTAACCATTTCAACTTTATAAAATTGATGTTGTCTAATCATTCCTTTTGTGTCTTTTCCATAACTACCAGCTTCTTTTCTGAAACACGCAGTTGAAGCAACAAGTCTCATTGGTAAATTTTTTTTATCAATAATTTGATCCTTGACAATATTCGTTAATATAACTTCTGCTGTAGGAATTAGGAATTTTCGATCAGAAGAATCATCAAGTTTTAGCTCAAATTGATCATTTTCAAATTTAGGTAATTGGCCAGTACCAAACATGGTTTTAGCATTAGCTATTAGTGGTGGTGAAATTTCTTTATAACCATTGTGATTAATATGTGTATCAAGCATAAAATTTGTTAGTGCTCTTTCTAATAATGCCAGTTTATCCTTAACAAAAACAAATCTTGAACCAGTAGTTTTTGTTGCAAGATCAAAATCTAACATTTCTAATTTTTCACCTAATTCATAATGTGACTTGGGTGCAAATTGAAAATCGGTTATTTTTCCATGTTTTGAAATTTCAACGTTTGATTTTTCATTTTTACCAATTGGAACTTCAGAGTGAGGTAAATTTGGTATTGAAGATAAAATGCTATCTAATTGATCTTTAATTTTTTCTTGTAAATTTCCAATATTTTCAATTTTTAAAGATATGTCTTTGGATCTATCAAATAATTTTTTATCTTTAGATTTTGAAATATCTTTTTTTTCTTTTTCTAAAATTTCTTTTTCTTGAATATATTTACGATTTTCTTTATCTAATGAAATAATATTATCTATATCAATATCTATAAATCTTTTTTTTATAGATTTTGTAAAACCTTCAATATCGTTTCTAATTTCTTTAATGTTATGCATCTTTATTATTCTTTTTTTCAATAATATTTACTGAAAATATAGATAATTCATATAAAATCAATAAGGGTATAGCTAGTCCAATTTGCGTGATTGGGTCTGGTGGTGTTAATATTGCGGCTGCACCAAAAATCATAACTACAACATATTTTCTTCTTTCTTTAAGAAATTGTGCATCAACAATACCAATTCTAGCTAGTAAGCTAAGAATCACTGGTAGTTGAAAACTTATTCCAAAGGCAAAAATTAATTTCATTATTAGTGATAAATACTCATTTACTTTAGCTTCTAGTTGAATTGGTAAGCCAGTAGCGACACCAGAACTTTCAAATGATAAAAAAAATTTAATAGCTAAGGGCATTATCAAATAATAAACTAGCATTCCTCCCAGTAGGAATAAAACTGGTGTTAATATTAAATATGGAACAATTGCTATCTTCTCATGCTTGTAAAGTCCTGGGGCTATAAATTTCCATATTTGAGTTAACATAAATGGACAGGTAACAAAAAAAGCAGCAAAAAAAGAAACTTTTAGATAAGTTAAAAAAGTTTCTTGTAAAGCTGTAAATATAAGTCTTCTTTCTATATCACTATCTTTGACTGCATTAGCGTATGGTTCAACAAGAAAGCCGTATAAGTGTTCTGAAAAAAAATAACAGCCAATAAAAAAAATAAATAAAAATATAAATGAGTGAATTAATCTTTTTCTTAACTCAGCAAGATGACTTATAAAACCATTGTCATTATCAGTTTTGTTCATTATCCTTTTCTTTAGTTTTGTCTGTGTTAATATCGTCTAAATCTAGATTTGTAACTTCATTCTGAATATTGCTAATATATTTTTTGGTTGCACCGATCCATGATCCAACTTTTTTTAACATATGTGGAAAATCTTTTGGACCAATAACTATAATTGCTACTACTACAACTATTAAGATCTCAAACCAACCAATAGTAGGCATTTAATTTATTCTTTGTCGTTTTTATCTTGATTGTTTTCTGAAACATTTTTTGGCTCATTATCATCAACAACATCAGAGGCCATACCTTTTTTAAAACTTTTTATGCCTTTTGCAACATCACCCATTAAACTTGAAATTTTTCCTCTTCCAAATAAAAGAACTACTAATATTACAACTATTGCTACTTGCCAAATTCCTATACTCATGGGTTTTTATACCTCTTTTAGATTAAATTTTAAAGTAACTTTTTAACTATCTTCATCGGCACTTAGTGTGCTACTCAACATTTCATCAATATTTGAGTAAATATTTTCTTTTTTTTTTTCTTGATAAAATTTACCAGTTCCAAAAATTTCACTATCGATATTTGATCTATCTATTAGACCAGCAGTGCCTAGCTCATCAACAGTTGGTAAGTCAGATAATTTTTGTAAACTAAAATGACTAAGAAAATCTTCTGTAGTAGCATATTGAATGGGTTTGCCAGGCACATCTTTTCTCCCGTGAGGTTTAACCCAATTAAGCTCCATTAATATATCAAGTGTGTTTGTGCCAAAAGCAACTCCTCTTATTTCTTCGATTTCTGCTCTTGTTACAGGTTGATGATATACTATAATTGATAATGTTTCTATAGCTGCCCTTGATAATTTTTTTTCTACAGTTTTCTCTTGTGACATTAGATCAGATAAATTTTCTGAGGTTCTAAATGACCATTTTTTTGAAATAGAAACTAAATTAATTCCCCTTTGAGAATACTCATTTTGAAGTTTATAAAGAATCTTTTTAACATTAAGTTTTTTTGAAACTTTAGACTCAATAGTTTCTATATCTAAAGGTTCAGCTGCAGCAAAAATTATAGCTTCTACTTCTCTATCACCGTTGTTTAATTTAGATGGAAAAGTTACCACATTAACTTTTAAATTATCTTTATTTTTTTTCATTTAATTTTTTTAATAAAAATATCCTCAAATAAATTTTCTTGTTTAATAATAAGATTTCCTTCTTTTACTAATTCAAGTGATCCAGCAAAAATTCCTGCTTGACCAGTTTTTTTATTCTGTAGACCTTTCATAAAATATTTTGGTATTAAATCGTTAATGTTTTTCCAATCAATTAATTTTTCTAAAAATTCTCTTATTCTTTTAATACCATCCTCTGTAGTAAATACTGGTAGTTTAGGAATATTCATACGTTGAAAATCTTTGGTCATAACTATAGATGAATAAGCTTTTAATAAATCATAAAGATTTAACTTATATTCAGTGCTATAAATAGATCTAATATTTCCCTTAATACCCCTCATATATATATCAACGCCCAATCTTTTTCTTTTTAACATTTGGTCTGAAAGTAAACGTATTAATTCTAATTTTTTTAATTGAAGTTTTAATTTTTCAGCAACTTCTAGTACTTTGAATTCTTCATCTGGTGTTCCAGGCAATAATAATTTTGATTTAAGGTAAGTAAGCCAAGTAGCCATGACAAGATACTCAGATGCAGATTCAAGATTAAGGTTTTTTTCATTAGTAATATAATCGTGGAATTGATCAGCTAACTTTGTAATTGATAAATCTTCAAGATTTACTTTCTGAGCTTTTGCTAGATCAAGCAATATATCAAGTGGACCTTTATAATTGTTAAGATCAACACTAAAGTTATTAGAATCAATTTCTGTCATATTGAATATTAACTTAAAATTTTATAAAATTGTGATGTTTTTTTAATAATAAAATTATTTACAAAAGGCGAGTTATTAGCAACATCTAACATTTCTTTATAGTTACCATTACAATGAAGAACTAAATTACAACCCGCTATAAAGGCTTTTTGAGTACTTATTTTAGTTGAGTTCTTTAAACTTTTCATGGAAATATCGTCTGTCATTAAAAGATTGTTAAATTTGATTTTATCTCTTATTAGTTGAATAACTTTTTTTGATTGTGTTGCTGGATTACTCTTATCAATTTTATTGAAAATAATATGAGCTGTCATTGCAAAAAAACTTTTTTTGTTTTTGAAAGTTGAAAAATCATTTTTTAATAAATAGTTAATTTTTGCATTTATTGTTGGGGTTAATTTGTGACTATCAACTTTAGCAAGGCCGTGCCCTGGTATATGCTTAATCACTGTACCTATTTTATTTTTATGAAAAGAATTAATACATAAGTTACCTAAAATATTAATTATTTTTGTATTTTCAGAAAATGCTCTATCACCAATAATGCTACTGGCACCTTTAATTCTAATATCAAGGACTGGGACTGTATTAATATTAACACCAATTTGTTTTAACAAAAAAGATGTTGTGTCAATAAAAACCTTATAATGAGAATAAAATTTTATTTTATTATTGAGATAAAGATTTCCAAAGTATTCGCCTGTAAGAGGAGCAGTATTTATAAATCTAGACAACCTATTAATCCGCCCTCCTTCTTGATCTAATATGATTGGATAATTTTTATCTTTTAAAATAATTCTTATTTCATCTGTGAGCTTTTTTGTTTGAGAAATTGATTTAATATTTCTTGAAAATAGTATTACACCCCAAGGTTTATATTTTTTTAAAAAAAATTTTTCTTTTTTTGAAAGGATTGTTGATCTAATTCCTGTAATAAAACAACGTCTATTAATCATTATTATTTATTAGTTTCCAAAAATTATAATTTTTTTTATTTTTTTCAGTTGTATTTTTAACATATTCAGTAATATTTTCAGTATCACTGTTAAGTAATATTAGATTATGAGAATATTCTATTATCTTTTTATCTATTTTTATAATTGATCTAAAGTAATTCTTTTTATTAATGTCTGAAAAATAATATTTTAATGTTAAAAAAAAAAATATTGAAATTACTAGTAAATAGAGAAAAAATTTTAATTCTTTTATCATTACATTTTTTCAGGTGTATCAACACCAACAATATTCATTCCTGATTTAATCACATTTGATATTATTTTTAAAAAAACTAATTTATCATTGGATATATTTTTTTTCTCATTGATAAATCGTTTTTTTGAATCATCTTTACCCATGTTCCAATATGAGTGGAATTCAGAGGAGAGTTCGTATAGATATGTTGGTATTCTGTGAGGTTCCAATCTAGAACTTGCAACTTCAATACACTTTGGCCACTGTGAAATTTTTTTTAAGATTCTAATATCATCATTTGAATATTCAAAATTATATTTATCAATTTTTAGATCATTTTTTATATCAATACCAACATGTCTAAAAACTGATGAAATTCTGGCATAACAATATTGTACGTAATATAATGGGTTATCTTTTGACTTTTCTTTTACTTTTGTAAAATCAAAATCTAACTCAACATCACTACTTCTGTTTAGCATAATGAATCTTGTAGCGTCCTTACCTACCTCAGAGATTAGGTCCTCGACAGTAATATAGTCACCTTTTCTTTTTGACATTTTAAAAGGTTTTCCATCTTTAATCAATTTTACAAGCTGACTTACCTTACAGATTAATTTATTTTTAGTTGAAGAGAGTGCCTCTACTACAGATGTAATTCTCTTAATATAGCCTGCATGGTCGGCACCTAAAATATTTATTAATATGTCAAAATTTCTATTTAATTTATTATTATGATAGGCAACATCACTGGCAAAATATGTCCAGCTTTTATCAGATTTTTGAAGCGCTCTATCTTTATCATCACCAAAATCTGAAGATTTAAATAAAAGTTGATTTCTTTCAATCCAATTTTTATCACTTTCACCTTTTGGAGCTTTTATCTTACCCTCATAAATAAAATCGCCTTTTTTTAATTTATCAATAACTTTTTGTACTTCATTATTATTAACTATATTTGTTTCACTAATGAAATTGTCATGAATTATCCCAAGAGCTTCTAGATTTTTTCTAATTAATTTTAAGGATTGGGCAACAGATAAAATTGTTAATTCCTTTGATATAACTTCAAAAGTATCATAATTTAACTTTTTATTATTATTAATAATATTTTGAGCTATATCTATTAAATAGTCTCCTGGATAAAGATCGGAATTTTCTATTGGAAATTTTTCATTATTTAAGATTTCTCTAATTCTAAAATAAACAGATTTAGTAAAATTTATAATTTGATTACCGTAGTCATTAACATAATATTCCTTCGAAACGTCATGTTTGTTAAAAATTAATATATTTGAAATAACATCACCCAAAATTGCACCACGGCAATGCCCAACGTGTAAAGGTCCTGTTGGGTTTGCTGAAACAAATTCTATTAAATATTTATATTTCTTTTCTTTTTGATTAATACCAAATTCCTTATAATTTTCATGAATTTCTTTAACAAAACTATTCCAGTATTCTTTTTTAAATTTAATATTAATAAAACCTGGTTTAACCACTGTTATATTGTCAATTAATGGATCTTCATTCTCAATTAATTTAACAAGTTGGTTTGCTAAATCTAAAGGTGATTTTTTATTAATTTTAGATAATACCATTGAAACATTTGTTGAAATATCACAATCAAAATTAGCTGGAGGTATATCAACATTGATAGCATTCAACGATTCTGGTAACTCAATTAATCCTTTTTTATTTAATTTTTTAATTAAATCTTTAATTTTATCTAAATAAATATCAAAAATGTTCATTTTAAACTTTTATATAAATTAATTGCATACCTGTCAGTCATTCCAGAAATATAATCTGCTATTGCTCTATGTTTGTTATTATCTAGCTGTTCCCTATTTAAATATTTTAAAGAATTTCTATTAACATTTATAAAAAGCTTTTTAATAATTTTTTTTCCCTTATTATTTTTAATTAATACTTTTTTATTATTATACATTTTTGTTCTTAAAAAAAATCTAATCTCTTTTTCAATATCTAAAAATTTTTTAGAAAAACAAACTAATGGTTTATTATTAAAATATATATCATCTAAACTTTTGATTCTATTTTTCTTTAAATTATTTTTTGTATTTCTAATTAAATTCTTAACCATTAAATCAATTGAATCTCTTATTATCTGGTATATCAAAATATCTTTATTATTATTTTTAATATTTTTCTTATGAGATTTATAAATATCTTTAAAAAAATTAATTTCAATCAAGTCGTTTAAATTAAACATTTTTGCTCTAATTCCATCTTGAATATCATGGTTATTATAAGCAATATCATCGGAGATTGCTGATATTTGAGCCTCTAATGAACCCGAGTTAGTAAAATTTATTTTATTATTAAAGCTTTTTATTCCAATCAGTCTATTTACTGTAGAGAGATCTTCAATGGGTCCATTGTGCTTTAATAGTCCGTCTAATGTTTCCAATGTTAAATTAAGGCCTTTGAATTTAAGATATTTATGTTCAAGAAACATAATTATTCTTAAAGTTTGAAGATTGTGATCAAAACCTCCCAAATTAGTCATGCATTCATTGAGGGCTTCTTCTCCAGCGTGGCCAAAAGGCGTATGACCTAAATCATGTGCTAAACTTAAAGTTTCTGCTAGATCATCATTTAAACCTAAGTGTTTAGCAATAGATCTTGCAATTTGTGCAACTTCAATTGAGTGTGTAATTCTTGTTCTAAAGTGATCTCCCTCTGTGTTAACAAAAACTTGAGTTTTATGCTTCAATCTTCTAAAGGAGGCGCTATGAATAATTCTATCTCTGTCTCTTTGAAATGCAGTTCTATAAAGTGAATTAACTTCTTTAAAAATACGACCTTTACTTATAGATAGAGCTAAATTTGAGTAATTATTCATACTTTTAATTTAATAATTTGATATTATATTAGTAATATCAGTGTTGTTATATGATTAAAGAAATTAAATTTACAGATAAAGCTATAAAACAGATTAATAATTTGTTGTCTCAAAAAGACCCGGGTTCATTTTTCAGAATCGCTATCAAAGGTGGT
>Ga0209632_10000547_pt1 | contig 39188 bp, 33 predicted proteins | sample COG_10_FD_184754 | JGI IMG/M metagenome (GOLD analysis project Ga0209632, IMG submission 184754) | Pelagic Microbial community sample from North Sea - COGITO 998_met_10 (SPAdes) (version 2) | ecosystem: Environmental > Aquatic > Marine > Neritic zone/Coastal water | place: Helgoland, sampling... | reverse complement strand
CATGAAGTATTTAATAAATAGAGGTCTGATCAAAGATGAGGGTAGAAAAGTTTGGGCATTCTTAGGAGATGGAGAAATGGATGAGCCTGAGTCTTTGGGTGCAATTGGTTTAGCTGCAAGAGAAAAATTGGACAATTTAATTTTTGTAGTTAATTGTAATTTACAAAGATTAGATGGCCCTGTGAGAGGTAATGGAAAAATTATACAAGAATTAGAAGGAATTTTCAGAGGAGCTGGATGGAATGTTATTAAAGTAATATGGGGTTCTTATTGGGATTCATTGTTATTAAATGACAAGTCAGGTTATTTAGTTAAAACCATGAATGAGACGGTAGATGGCGAATATCAAGCAATGAAAGCAAGAGATGGCGCATATGTTAGAGAAAAGTTTTTTGGAAAATATTCAGAAACCAAAGAATTAGTTTCAAGTTTATCAGACAAAGACATTTGGAGATTAAATAGAGGAGGTCATGATCCTCATAAAGTTTTTGCAGCTTATGATAAGGCCTCAAAAAATATTGGAAGTCCAACAGTAGTAATTGCAAAAACTATAAAAGGTTATGGAATGGGTAAAACTGGTGAAAGTGTAAATACAACGCACCAAACTAAGAAATTAGATATTGATGATCTAATGTACTATAGAGATAGGTTTGATGTACCTCTGACAGATCAACAAGTAAAAAATGTTGAATATTATAAACCTGATCAAAACTCACCAGAAATAAAATATCTTAAAGAAAGAAGAATACAGCTTGGTGGCTTTATTCCAGAAAGAACTACTTATGCAAAACCTATTAAAGCGCCACCAAAGGATATTTTTGACAATATGAAAGAGTCAACTGGTATAAAAGAAATGTCTACAACAATGGCATTGGTAAGAATGCTAACAAATCTTCTAAGAGATAAAAATGTTGCTTCAAGGTTAGTACCCATAATCCCTGATGAAGCGAGGACATTTGGCATGGAAGGTTTTTTTCAAAAAATTGGCATATACGCACACGAAGGTCAAAAGTATGAACCTGAAGATTCGGCACAATTAAGTTCTTATAGAGAAGAAAAAAGTGGACAAGTTTTAGAAGAAGGAATCAATGAAGCTGGAGCAATGTCTTCTTGGATAGCTGCAGGAACATCTTATACGAACCACGATATTGAAATGATACCTATTTATATTTTTTATTCGATGTTCGGTTTCCAAAGAATAGGTGATTTGGCTTGGGCTGGTGCAGATAGTCAATCAAGAGGATTTTTGATAGGTGCAACGGCAGGAAGAACCACTCTAGCAGGGGAAGGTCTACAGCATCAGGATGGGCATAGTCATTTACTAGCATCTACAATACCTAATTGCATTTCATACGATCCAACTTTCCATTATGAACTTGCAGTTATTTTTAGAGATGGATTGAGAAGAATGCACGAAGAAAAGGAAAATGTTTTTTATTATATAACAACTATGAATGAAAATTACCCACACCCCGCTATGCCAAAAGATAAATTATGTGAAGAAGGAATTTTAAAAGGGATGTACAAAATAAAAGAATTTAATCAATTTAAAAAAACGAAAATTCAATTTCTTGGATCTGGAACAATTTTAAGAGAAATGATAGCAGGAGCAGAAATATTACAAAAAGAATATCAAATAGATAGTGAGATTTGGAGTGTTACAAGTTTTAACGAACTAAGAAGAGATGGACTAGAAGTTGAAAGATACAACCTTTTAAACCCTGATAAAGAACAAAAAAAATCTTTTGTTGAAAAGTGTTTAGACAAAACTGAGGGCCCTATATTGGCTGCATCAGACTATATGAGAATGAATTCAGATCAAATCAGACCATATGTTAATAAAAGCTTTTATTCTTTGGGAACTGATGGATTTGGAAGAAGCGATACAAGAAAAAATTTAAGGAAGTTTTTTGAAGTTGATAAAGAACATGTTGTTACCTACGGCTTAAGTGTTTTAGCTAAAGAACAACTTATAACCTCCAAGCATGCCAAAGAAGCAATCAAAAAATATAAAATTGACCCCAACAAACCAATGCCAACCAAATTATAAAATGTTAAAAAAAGATATTAAAGTTCCAAACATTGGAGAGTTTAAAGATGTAGAGGTCATAGAAATCCTGATTAAAAAAGGTCAAGAAGTTAAAAAAAATGATCCACTTATAACTATAGAAAGTGACAAATCAACTGTTGAGATTCCATCTACAGTAGAAGGAACAATTATAAAGTTAGATATAAAAGTTGGTGACAAAGTTTCAGAAGGTGACAAGATTTTAGAACTTGAAATTAATGAAAGCTTAAATGAAGAAAAAAAATCTAAAACTTTTGAAAATAAAAGCTCTAAAAAAATTATCAAAGAAAAAATTACAGATAAAAAAAAGATAACTGATCATCAAAATTTAATAATAAAAGATTTTACTTCGACAACACCCGCATCGCCAAAAGTAAGAAAATTTGCAAGAGAGCTTGGTGTTAACATAGGTGAAGTTTTGGGCAGTGAGAGAGAGGGTAGAGTAACAGAGAGTGATGTAAAATTATTTGTGTCTACAAAATCTCACATAAAATCAAAAACTGAAAATAAAAAGATTGATAAGATAAAACAGGAATATTCACACTCAGAATTTGGTGAGATTGAAATAAAAGATATTCCTAGGGTTAAAAGATTGTCATCAAAATATTTAATAAATTCTTGGGCAAACATTCCACATGTTACCAATCATGATGAAGCAGATATTACTGAGATGGAGGAATTTAGAAGCTCACTTACAGATATATATACAGGAGAAAAGAAAAAAATTACACCATTAGCATTTATAATAAAAGCACTAACCGCTTCACTAAAAAAATTTCCTAATTTTAACTCTTCAATTGATGAGATTGAAAATGGAAAAATGACAATAAAAAAATACTATCATGTAGGTGTAGCTGTGGATACACCCCATGGCTTAATGGTTCCAAAACTTAGAAATGCAGATAATAAAAACATTTCTTTAATTGGCAAAGAACTTAGAAAATTAAGTGATGAATGTAAAAATCTTAAAATTGATAAAAAAGAATTATTTGGTGGTTCAATGACAATCACTAGCTTAGGGGGAATTGGTGGCTCTTTTTTTACACCAATTATAAACTACCCTGAGGTTGCCATTTTAGGTGTTGGAAAATCTAAAAAAAAACAAGTTTATATGGATGGTAAATTTATTATACGAACAATGCTTCCTCTTTCTTTATCTTATGATCACAGAATAATTGATGGTGCAGAAGCAGCTCGTTTTAATAATGATTTAAAAGAAAATTTAGGTAAAAATTTTGCCTATAAATTAGCTGTTTAATTAAAACTATGTCAAAAACTACTTCATTACTATGCGCTTTGCTGTGTACTTTTATTTGGGGAACGACATTTATCGCACAAGATACGGGCATGGATGGCATTGGTCCATTTACTTTTAATGCAGTTAGATTTTTTGTTGGTTTTTTAGCTATAATTCCTCTGGTTTGTTTATTTGAATTAAAAAAGCTGAAATCTGAATTTAAAGTAGACTTTAAGACTTTTGCTATCCTCTCTTTTTTAATTGGATTATCACTTTTTTTAGGTTCTGCTCTGCAACAAGTTGCTTTGCTATACACTGATGTAGCAAATGCAGCTTTCTTTACAATTTTTTATGTCCCAATGGTCCCAATAATAATTTTTTTATTTAAAAAAAAATCAATTCATTGGAGCGTATGGCCCTCCGTTTTTTTATGTTTGTTTGGAGGATATTTACTAACAAATTTTCAAGATGCAACAATTAGACTGGGAGATAGTCTTGTAATATTGGGAGCTTTATTTTGGAGCACACATATTATTTTTACTGGTATTATTATAAAAAAATATAATCTTCCACTAACAATTGGTGCCATTCAAACTTTAATTGTTGCATTATTTTCTTTTATAATTGGATTAATTTATGAAGAATTTGTTTTTGAAAATATTTTAAAAGAAATAGATTCTATTTTATATGCTGGAATTTTATCAGGAGGTTTTGCATTTGTATTGCAAATTTACGCCCAGAAAAATATTGCCCCAGCGCCAGCAGCTATAATTTTTTCCTTAGAAGGAGTTTTTGCAACAATTGCAGCTTGGTTTCTATTAAGTCAAATATTAGGTTTTAATAATTTATTAGGATGTTTCTTTATTTTATCTGGTGTTTTATTATCACAACTGTTACCTCTTATAAAAAAATCTATTTAAAAATATATTATTATAAACAACATTAAAGCAATAATTATTCTATAGATTACAAAAATATTTAAAGAAAATTTATTTACATAGGTCAAAAAAAATTTGACAGTCATATAAGAAAATAAAAAAGATAATATAGTTGCAACTACAATCCAATAATTTAATTCAATTGATTGATTAAAAACATCATTTAGTCCTAGAAAACTTGCACCAGCCAATGCAGGTACAGATAATAAAAATGAAATTTTAGTTGAGTCAACCCTACTAAATCTTAAATATCTAGCAGCTGTCATTGTGATTCCTGCCCTACTAACACCTGGCACCAAAGCCAAAATTTGGCATAGTCCAATAAATAATATAATTTTGATATTAAGATCTGTTTTTATTTTTTTTTCAAATTTTCTTTGATCAGCAAAAAAAAGAACTATTCCAAAAAATAAAGTTGCCCATGCGATAACTTTAATATTTCTAAGAAGATGGATAAGCTCAGTTGAATGTAGTATATATCCAAATATAATTAATGGTAATGAACCCAATGTAATTAGGCTCAGAAGTTTTTGGTTATTTCGTAGATCAAATAAATCTTTTCTAAAATAGAATACTATCGCAAACAAGGAACCTAGGTGTAAACTGATGTCTATTAATAATGAACTTGTTTTAAAATCATACATTTTGGAGACCAGTATTAAATGAGCAGATGAGCTAATTGGTAAAAATTCTGATATTCCTTGAACAGCAGAAAGTATTAGAATTTCTATAAATTCTTTGAGCATAATAAGTGTCGTAACTTAAAAAATATTCATTTTAAACAATTCGATTTATTCATATTAGGTATGCAAAAAAAAAAATTACTATATAAAGTGGGAAATATCATAAAATTTAGGTCATAAATGCTGACCCAAATACTTCTTTTAGTAATAAAAACAATGTATATTTTGTATTAAATTAAAAATTTATATGACTGATAAAATGCTAAAATTTGTTAAGATAGGTCAACAAACCCCACCCAAAAGAGAAGTCAGCAAAAGAAAAGATGACTTTAACGAAATTTATGACGAGTTTATTACACAAAAAGCTCAGGAACAGTCAAGCAGATGTTCTCAATGTGGAGTGCCTTTCTGTCAGGTTCATTGCCCATTAAGTAACAATATCCCTGATTGGTTAAAATTAACTGCAGAGGGACGATTAAAAGAAGCTTATGAACTATCTCAAAGCACCAACAACATGCCCGAAGTTTGTGGAAGGATATGCCCACAAGATAGATTGTGTGAAGGAAACTGTGTAATAGAACAGTCAGGGCATGGCACAGTGACTATTGGCTCAATGGAAAAATATATTACAGATAATGCTTGGGAACAAGGATGGGTTAAACCTATTTCAGTAAATTATGAAAAAAATCAAACTATAGGAATAATTGGAGCTGGACCAGCAGGACTAGCAGCAGCTGAACAATTAAGAAAAAATGGCTATCAAATTACAGTATATGATCGATACGATCGAGCTGGCGGACTATTAATTTATGGAATTCCTAACTTTAAATTAGAAAAACATGTGGTCGAAAGAAGAACAAAACTTTTAAAAGATGGGGGCATAGAATTCGTTCAAAATTTTGAAGTAGGTAAAGATGCTACTTTAGAACAATTAAAACAAAAACATGATGCAATTTTAATTGCTACAGGAGTTTACAAGCCAAGAGAAGTTGATTTGCCAGGAAATGATTTAGATAATATTTTTCCTGCAATGGAATTTTTGACTGCTTCAAATAAAAAAGGTTTAGGAGATAAAGTAGAATTATTTGACAAAGGGACATTAAATGCCGAGGGCAAAGATGTTGTGGTTATTGGTGGTGGAGATACGGCTATGGATTGTTTAAGGACATCAGTGAGACAAAAAGCTAAATCAGTCAAGTGTCTTTACAGAAGAGATAAAAAAAACATGCCAGGATCAGCTAGAGAAGTTGCTAATGCAGAGGAAGAAGGTGTGGAATTTGTTTGGTTATCTAGTCCGAAAGAATTCAAAGGAAAAAATAAAATTGAAAAATTGGTAGTTGATCAAATTGAATTAGGTGAACCTGATGACTCAGGTAGAAGAAGCCCAGAAATTAAAGAAGGTTCAGAATTTGAAATTAAAGCAGATATGGTAATCAAAGCACTTGGTTTTAATCCAGAAAATCTTCCACAGTTATTTGGAGCTCGTGAGTTACAAGTAACTAAATGGGGAACTATCAAAACTGATTTTGATACAATGGAAACTAATTTAAAAGGAGTTTTTGCTGCAGGAGACATTATAAGAGGAGCATCGTTAGTTGTATGGGCTATAAAAGATGGAAGGGACGCTGCTTCTTCAATAAAAACTTATCTTGAAAATATAAACTTAGAAAAAACAAAAGTAGCATAATGCAAAATTATAAAAAAAATTTAGAACTGCTTACTAAAAACCATGTTTATTCTAGTGAAATGGAACATGACGCATGTGGAGTAGGGCTGGTTGCTTCTACAGAGGGAAAAAAATCAAGGGCAGTTGTTGAATATGGCATTGAAGCATTGAAAGCTGTTTGGCATCGTGGAGCAGTAGATGCTGATGGAAAAACAGGTGATGGTGCAGGAATACATGTGGAAATACCAAAAGATTTTTTCATAGAAAAAATACAAATTACAGGACATGAATATGATAATTCTGAGATTTGTGTTGGAATGATTTTTTTACCAAGAAACGATTATTCCTCACAAGAAAGCTGTAAAACCGTTGTTGAAAGCGAATTAACTAAAAGTGACTTCAGTATTTATGGCTGGAGACAAGTTCCAGTAAACCCAAAAGTTTTAGGAGAAAAAGCCTCTCAAACAATGCCTGAAATCATCCAGGTTTTATTTAAATCAAACGACCCAAATCTGCTTGATAAAGAACTTGAAAGAAAAATTTATGAAACAAGGAAAAAAATAGAAAATAAAGCTACTAGCTTATCATTAAATAACTTTTATGTATGCTCGATAAGTTCTAAATCGATCATTTACAAAGGAATGTTTTTAGCTGAAGCAATATCTGATTTTTTTTTAGATCTAAAAGATGAAAGGTTTATATCTAGGTACGCTATTTTTCACCAAAGATTTTCAACGAATACTGCACCTAGTTGGAGTTTAGCACAACCATTTAGAGCAATTGCACATAATGGTGAAATTAATACTTTTAAAGGAAATAAAAATTGGATGAAAGTTCATGAACAAGAAATGAATAGTCCACTTTTTGAAAGTGTAAATAATTTAAAACCAGTAATTCAAAAAGGTGTTTCTGACTCTGCAGCATTAGATAATGTTTTTGAATTATTGAATAAGTCAGGACAATCTGCACCTTTAGCTAAGTTGATGTTGGTTCCAGACGCATGGTCAAAAAAAAACAAAACTCTTCCAAAAAACCATCAACAGTTATTTAATTTTTTAAATAGCACAATGGAGCCATGGGATGGACCCGCTGCAATAGCTGCAACAGATAACGAGTGGGTTATTGCTGCAAATGACAGAAATGGCTTAAGACCTCTCAGATATTCAATAACTAAAGACAAACTTCTTTTTGCTGGCTCAGAAACAGGAATGATAGAATTAAACGAAAAAAGGATTTTATCTAAAGGAAGACTGGGCCCAGGTGAAATTATAGGAGTAAGAATTGAAAAAGGAAAAGTTTTTTCAAATGATCAAATTAAAGATTATTTAGCAAAAGAATTTAAACATTTTAATTCACAAATAGTTGATTTGGATGAAAAATTATTTATTTCTAAAGAGAAGCATAATTTTGATGGAGAAGACCTAAGAAGGAGGCAACATACGTTTGGAATAAGTTTAGAGGATTTAGAATTAATTTTACATCCTATGGCTGAGGACGCAAAAGAAGCAATAGGTTCAATGGGAGATGATACACCATTGGCTGTGTTGTCAGACAAATACAGACCTCTTTATCATTTTTTTAGACAAAATTTTAGCCAGGTAACCAACCCCCCAATCGACTCATTGCGAGAAAACAAGGTTATGAGTTTAAAAACTAGATTTGGAAACTTAGGAAATATCTTAGATTTTGGTACTTTAACCAAAGAAAATATCTATGTTTTGAATAGTCCAATACTATCAAATTCACAATTTAATAAATTTATAAATTTCTTTGGTAAAAACTCTTTAGTTATTGATTGTACATTTTCTGGTGAAGAAAATTTATATAACGCAATTGAAAGAATAAAGAAAAAGTCTGAAATTGCAGTCAGGCAGGGTGTAACTCAATTAATTTTAAGTGATAAAGAACTTTCATTTAAAAAGTTACCAATCCCAATGTTGTTATGTGTTGGAGCTATTAATACTTTTTTAACAGAAAAAAAATTAAGAGGATATGTATCAATTAACGTTCAATCAGGTGAAGCCTTAGACACCCATTCTTTTGCTACATTAATAGGAGTTGGTGCTACAACAGTTAATCCATATTTAGCTTTTGATAGTTTATACCAAAGACATGAAAAGAAGTTATTTGGTCAGTATAGTTTTGATGATTGCATTCAAAGATATATAAAATCTGTAAACGCAGGTCTTTTAAAAATAATGTCTAAAATGGGAATATCAGTTTTAAGTTCTTATAGAGGAGGATGTAATTTTGAGACAGTCGGATTAAGCAGAACTATTGTAAGTGATTATTTTCCTGGTGTAACATCCAAAATTTCAGGAATTGGATTGACAGGTATCGAAAAAAAAGTACGTCAGATCCATAAAGAAGCATTTGAAAACACAGACACAGTTTTGCCTATCGGAGGTATTTATAGATATAGAAAAAATGGTGAAACACATCAATATCAAGGTAGATTAATTCACCTATTACAAAGTGCAGTGGGTTCAAATTCATATTCAGCATATAAAAAATATGTTGAAGGAATTTATAGCTTACCACCAATTAATTTAAGGGATTTAATTAATTTTAGAAAAAAGAAATTAGGTCCATCAATAGATATCTCTGAAGTTGAGCCCTTAGAGAAAATATTAAAAAGATTTGGTAGTGGAAGTATGTCCCATGGAGCTTTATCAAAAGAAGCACATGAAACACTGGCGATAGGAATGAACAGAATTAAAGGAGCTTCTTGTAGTGGAGAAGGTGGTGAGGATGCTAGTAGATTTAAGATTATGGATAGTGGTGATAGTGCAAATTCTAGAGTTAAACAAATTGCATCTGCAAGATTTGGCGTAACAATAAATTACTTAAATAATTGCGATGAAATAGAAATTAAAATGGCTCAAGGTGCAAAACCAGGCGAAGGTGGTCAGTTACCAGGTTTTAAAGTAACCGAAGAAATTGCTAAATTAAGACATTCTACACCGGGAGTAACATTAATTTCTCCACCACCACATCATGATATCTACTCAATAGAAGACCTGGCTCAGTTAATTTATGATTTGAAACAAATAAATCCAAAAGCAAGAGTTGGTGTTAAATTAGTTGCCTCATCTGGCATTGGTACTATTGCTGCAGGTGTAGCTAAAGCAAAAGCTGATATAATTTTGGTTTCAGGCCATAACGGAGGAACAGGTGCAACTCCTCAAACGAGTGTAAAATATGTTGGTATACCATGGGAAATGGGTCTTACCGAAGCTAACCAGGTTCTTACACTAAATAATCTGAGACACAAAGTTACTTTAAGAACTGATGGGGGCATTAAAACTGGCAGAGATGTTGTTTATGCTGCAATGATGGGAGCAGAAGAGTATGGAGTTGCAACAACAGCTTTGGTTGCAATGGGATGCATAATGGTGAGGCAGTGTCACTCAAACACATGTCCGGTTGGTGTATGCACTCAAGATGAAAAATTGAGAGAAAAGTTTACTGGAACACCAGATAAAATAGTAAATTTGTTTAGTTTTATAGCAACAGAAGTTAGGGAGATTTTAGCAGAGATTGGTTTTAAATCATTAAATGAAATAATTGGAAGAACGGATTTATTAATGCAAGTCAGTAAAGCCTCACCTAATTTAGATGATTTGGATTTAAATCCACTATTTGTTCAAGCGGACCCAGGCAGCAACAAAAGATATTGTGAAACCCAGGAAATTAACAAGGTGCCTGATACAATAGATCAAGATATTTGGCCAGAAATTGAAAAATCTTTAAACAATTCAGAAAAAATTGAAAAAGAATTTATTATTAAAAATACCAATAGAGCTGTTGGCACAAGAATTTCACACTACCTATTTAAAAAGTATGGCTATGAAAAGTTAGAGGAAAATTTTCTTACTTTAAACTTTAAAGGTTCGGCAGGGCAATCTTTTGGTGCTTTTTCTTCAAAAGGGTTGAAACTTAATCTCAAGGGTGATGCAAATGATTATGTTGGAAAAGGATTATCCGGAGCTACAATTTCAATAAAACTTTCAGATGAAAGTAATTTAATTTCTAATGAAAATACAATTATTGGAAACACAGTTCTCTATGGAGCGACCTCAGGAAAACTTTTTGCTGCTGGTCAAGCTGGAGATAGGTTTGCAGTAAGAAATTCTGGTGCCACAACAGTTGTTGAAGGATGTGATTCCAATGGATGTGAATATATGACTGGAGGAGTAGTTATTATTCTTGGGGAAGTAGGAGATAATTTTGCAGCTGGAATGACAGGAGGTATGGCTTTTATTTATGATAAATATAAAGAATTTGAAAAAAAGGTAAATCCAGAATCTGTCATTTGGCAAAACGTTGAGACAGAACATTGGAAAGATTTTCTAAGGAAATTAGTTTTAGAACATTCAAAAGAAACAGGTTCTGAGTTATCAAAAAATATAATAAAAAATTTTAAAGAGGAATTAAAAAATTTTATACAAGTTTGTCCTAAGGAAATGATCGATAAACTTCAAAATCCAATTACAATTGGATCTAAAATAAAAAATGTTAGTTAATAATTAATTTTAGTTCTTTTTTTAATATATTTAACCATTTGGATGAAGACAAGCTATGATCACCATTTTTTATAATAACTAATTTTTTTTTAGCATTTTTAAAAATTTTTAATACTTTTCTTGAGTAAAATATTGGAACAGACTCATCTTTACTACCATGTACCATAGTTATTTTTAAATCATGATATATTTTTTTACTAAAAACTTTATTTTTTCTTCCATCCTTAATTAGTTGGTAAGTAATTGGATATTCATAATTTCCATGTTTCAAATGAATTATGCCATTTTTTTTAATTTCTTTTTTCATTTTTTTTGAAAAGTTATTCCACATCAAGCGTTCAAGAAACTCGGGAGCAGAGCCTATCCCTAAAAAACCTTTAATTTGTTTTTTAAAAAATTTAAACTGATTTAAAGAAATCCATGCCCCCATACTTGATCCAATTAAAATAATTTTATTATTTTTAATAATTTTTTTTATCATTAAGCTTGTTTCTTGAGTCCATTTTGTAATGTTGCCGTTTGTAAATTTTCCTGAAGATTTTCCATGGCCAGAATATTCAAGACCAAGAAAACCGAGATTATATTTTTTGGCAAAATTTAAAAAAGCTTTAGGCTTTTTTCCATCTAAATTTGACATAAACCCATGTAAAAAAACAATGTAGGTACTATTTTTTCGGATATATTTTAAATATCTGACCCTTCTTGTCTTAGTCAGTTTAAAATAATTGAAATTAGTCATAAAAGTTTATTAGTTTTGTCTATTATTATATAATCTTATCAAATGTCGTATAATATAAAAGTACTGCAGGTAATACCAAAATTGGGTCATGGAGGCGCTGAAACTGGGTGCTATGATGTTGCGCATTATTTGTCAGAAAATAATTGTAAATCCTTCATAGTAACTAGTGGAGGGGAACTAATAAAGTTTATCGATAAAAAAAAAGTAAAATTAATTAAACTACCTGTTCATAGTAAAAATCCCATATTAATACTTTTAAACGCAATACTTTTGATAGGTGTAATTTTGTTTTACAATATTTCAATAGTCCATGCTAGAAGTCGCGCACCTGCTTGGTCATGTTTTTTTGCTACCAAACTAACAAGAAGAAAATTTGTTACTACATTTCATGGTACTTATAATTTTAGCAGTAAGATTAAAAAATTTTACAACTCAATCATGGTTAGATCTAATTTGATAATTACAGGTTCAAATTTTATTTTTTCCCACATTAAAAAAAATTATTCAGAACTTTTAGATTTTAAGAAAAAATTTCTTGTAATTTATAGAGGAATAAACGTTGATTATTTTGATCCATCCACACAATTAGAAAATGAAGAAAAAAAAATTCTTCTAAAATGGGAAATTAATAAAGAAAAAAAAATTATCCTTATGCCAGGAAGACTAACTACTTGGAAGGGGCAAGAGTTGCTAATTGAAGCTATTAATTTGGTTAAAATTGAATTGGGATACGAGGCTTTTCATGTTGTTATATTGGGAAGTGATCAAGGTAGAGCTTTATACAAAAAAAAATTAATTCGTTTAACTGAACAATATCGTTTAACTAACCAAGTAAAATTTATAGAGCACTGTGAGGATATGGCTTTAGCATACAAAGTATCTGATATAGTTGTTTCAGCATCAATAGAGCCAGAGGCATTTGGGAGAGTTGCGGTTGAAGCACAATCCATGGAAAAAATAATTATTGCTAGTAACATAGGTGGCTCAAATGAAACAATAGTAAATGAAAAAACTGGTTTTTTGTTTGAATCTGGAAATGCAACTTCTTTGAGTAAAAAAATCGTAAAAGTAATAACAATGGATGAAACATCACTTAAATTAATAGGTAAAGAGGGAAGGAAAAATATATTAAAAAAATTTAATGTTGAAAAAATGTGTTTTTCTACTTATTCAGAGTATAAAAGATTAGTAAATTAAATGCCTACAATTACATTACCAGATGGAAACAATTTAAATTTTCCAAAAAAAATAACAGGATTAGAAGTAGCTGAAAAAATAAGTAAATCTCTCGCTAAACAAGCCATAGTCATAAGTGTAGACGGTGATTTAAAAGATCTAGATTTTTTAATAGAAAAAGATTGTTCTATTAAAATTTTTACATCAAAAAATCCTGAGGGTTTAGAAACTATAAGACATGATACAGCGCATATTTTAGCAATGGCTGTACAAGAATTATTTCCAGGAACACAAGTAACTATTGGGCCAGTTATTGAAAGTGGTTTTTACTATGATTTTGCAAGAAAAGAGCCTTTTACTAAAGATGATTTAGAAAAAATTGAAAATAAGATGAAAGAAATTGTGGATAGAAATGAAATTACAAAAAGAGAAGTTTGGGAGAGAAATAAAGCTATTTCACACTTTAAAGAAAAAGGAGAAACCTACAAAGCAGAATTAATCGAAGCAATCCCAGAAAGTGAAGATGTGTCTATTTATTTTCATGGTGATTGGCACGACCTCTGTAAAGGGCCGCATCTTTCTTCAACAGGTAAAATTGGAAAATTTTTTAAACTTACTAAAGTTTCAGGAGCTTATTGGAGAGGTGACTCCAACAATGAAATGTTACAAAGAATATATGGTACAAGCTGGGCAACCCAAAAAGATTTAGATGAATATTTAAAAAGAATTGAAGAAGCTGAAAAGAGAGATCATAGAAAATTAGGTAAAGAAATGGATTTATTTCATTTTAGAGAAGAAAGCCCTGGATCTGTTTTTTGGCATGAAAAAGGCTGGGCTTTATTTCAAAAATTAATTAACTATATGAGAGCCAGACAAGATAATGCTGGCTATAAAGAAGTGAATACACCAGAAATACTGGATAGACAATTGTGGGAAAAATCTGGTCATTGGGAAAAATATGGAGAAAATATGTATACTTCACAGACACCTGATGAAAAAGTATTTGCAATTAAACCAATGAACTGTCCAGGTCATATTCAAGTTTTTAACCAAGGTTTAAAAAGTTATAGAGATTTACCTTTAAGGATAACAGAGTTTGGAAAAGTGCATCGTTATGAACCGTCAGGTGCTCTTCATGGACTTTTAAGAGTTAGAGCATTTACTCAAGACGATGCTCACATATTTTGTTCTGAAGAACAGATTACTAGTGAATGTTTAAATGTAACAAATTTAATTTTAGATATTTATAAAGACTTAGGTTTCGAAAAAGTAATTCTTAAATATGCTGATAGACCTGAAGTAAGAGTTGGAGATGATAAAGTTTGGGACAAGGCGGAAGCCTCATTGTTGGAGGCGGTAAAAGCATCTAAATTAGAGTATAGTATTAATAAGGGTGAAGGTGCATTTTATGGACCAAAAATTGAATTTGTATTAAGAGATGCAATTGGAAGAGATTGGCAATGTGGAACATTACAAGTAGATTTTAATTTACCAGGTAGATTAGATGCTTCATATGTAGACAAGGATGGTACTAAAAAAATACCCGTAATGTTACACAGGGCATTATTTGGTTCGCTTGAAAGGTTTATAGGAATTCTTATTGAACATTATGCTGGAAAATTTCCATTCTGGATTTCTCCGTTGCAAACAGCTGTAATACCTATATCAGAAGAGTTTGAAGATTATGCAACAAAAGTATCAGAAAAAATTAAAAGAACAGGAATTAGTTCTGTGGTTGATTTAAAAAATCATAACTTAAATTACAAAATTAGAGAACATTCATTAGCAAAAATCCCCCTTTTATTAATTTGTGGGAAAAAAGAAGTTGACAGTAACTCAGTAACCATTAGAAGATTGGACTCTAATAAACAAGAAAATATGGAACTAGATTTATTCTTAAAAACTTTCTCTGCTTTAAATAAAGCATCCTCAAAATAAGTGGCAGATTTTAAACAAAATTATTTTCACAGAAGAACCAAAGATCGGGGCCCAAGGTCTAATAACAGGATATCATCACCAGAAGTTCAGGTAATAGCAAGTGATGGTGAAAATTTAGGTACCCTTAATACAAATGAAGCTATATCGATGGCTAAAAATCAAGGACTTGATTTGATAGAAATTGCTGCAAAGGCAAACCCTCCAGTCTGTAAAATTATGGATATGGGTAAATTTAAATATGATGCTCAAAAAAAAGCTAACATTGCAAAAAAAAAACAAAAAATTGTCCTTTTAAAAGAAATTAAAATGAGACCAGTAACCGAATCTCACGATTATGATTTTAAAGTTAAAAATGCTAAAAAATTTATTTCGAAAGGGGACAAGGTAAAATTTACAGTCAGATTTAAGGGTCGAGAACTTCAACACTCTCATTTAGGAAAAGAGCTTATGGATAAGATCAAAGAAGACATGAAAGATATTGGCAAGGTAGAATTGCATCCTAAATTTGATGGTAAGCAAATGATCATGGTAATTCAGCCTATATAAGCTTTAATATTGGTTGTAAATTTTCCACAATCTTTGTATAAAACCGCTGAATTATGCCAAAACTAAAAACTAAAAGCTCAGCTAAAAAAAGATTTAAAATATCAGCTAAAGGAAAAGTGATGATGGCTCAGGCTGGCAAAAGACATGGCATGATTAAAAGAACAAATTCACAAATAAGAAAATTAAGAGGCACAACTACGATGTCGAAGCAGGATGCAAAGATTGTTAAATCGTATATGCCCTACAGTTTAAGAGGTTAAAATGGCAAGAGTTAAACGAGGAGTTACCAGTAAAGCCAGACATAAAAAAGTTTTAAAAGCTGTCAAAGGTCAATGGGGCAGAAGAAAAAATACAATTAGAGTTGCTAAACAAGCCATGGAAAAGGCTATGCAATATGCTTATAGAGATCGTAGAAACAAAAAAAGAGAGTTTAAGTCTTTATGGATACAGAGAATAAACGCAGGAGTTAGAGCTGAAGGATTAACATATTCTAAATTTATTAATGGATTGAACAAGTCTGGAATAAAAATTGATAGAAAAATCTTAGCTGAGATAGCCTATGATAGCCCAGAAGCCTTTAAAACTATTGTTCAAAAAGCACAATCTGCTTTAAATTAATCTTCACTATTGTTTTATTTCACTGAAGAAATAATCTGTAAAGATGTCTGATCTTAAAAAAATAAAAGAAGAGTTTCTCTCAAAACTTAAAAACAAATTAAATCTATCAGAGATAAATCAAATAAAGTCAGATCTGTTTGGAAAAAATGGTCTGGTTTCATCACAATTTAAAATGATAGGAAATATTACTGAGTCTGAAAGAAAAAAATTTGCTTCAGATCTAAATCTGATTAAAGATGAATTGCAGGATTCAATCAATTCAAAAATAAAAGCAATTGAAATTGCTGAAATAAATGAAAAGTTAGAAAAAGAAAAAATTGATATAACTTTACCCGAAAGAAATTTCGTTAAAGGAAAAATACATCCGGTTTCTCAAACAATTGATGAAATATCTTCAATCTTTTCAGAAATAGGTTTCAGTGTGGAAGAAGGCCCAGACGTTGAAAATGAATATAATAATTTTACTGCACTAAACACACCTGATAATCATCCAGCTAGAGATATGCATGACACTTTTTATTTAGATAAAGATAAAGCAAAATTACTAAGAACTCATACTTCACCAGTTCAAATAAGAACTATGTTAAAAAATAAACCACCATTTAAAATTATTGCACCTGGAAGAACTTATAGATCAGATAGTGATCAAACTCATGCCCCTATGTTTCATCAGGTTGAAGGTCTTCATATAGATAAAGATATAAACATGGGTCATCTTAAGGGATGTTTAAATTATTTTATTAAAGAATTTTTTGAAGTTGACAAAATTAAAATGAGATTTAGGCCAAGTCATTTTCCTTTTACAGAACCTTCGGCTGAGGTTGATATAGGGTATGAAATTAAAAATGGAAAAATAGTAATTGGTGAGGGTAATAAGTGGTTAGAAATTTTAGGATGTGGAATGGTACACCCCAATGTTCTTAAAAATGTTAAGGTGGACTCAGAAAAATACCAAGGGTATGCTTTTGGAATTGGCATAGATCGTTTAGCAATGTTGAAATACGGAATTAATGATCTAAGGTCTTTTTTTGAATGTGATTACAGATGGTTAAATCACTTTGGTTTTGATCCGTTAGATGTTCCAACTAGTTATAGAGGATTAAGTAGATGAAAATTACTTATGATTGGTTGAAAGATCATCTTCAAACAAAAAATTCAGAAAGCCAACTTATAGATAAATTAACAGATATAGGTTTAGAAGTAGAAAGAGTAGAAAATGCATCATCAGACTTGGATAGTTTTATTGTAGCAAAAATTGTTAAAATACAAAAACATCCAAATGCAGATAGACTAAAAGTTTGTGACGTTGATATTGGTGAGAAGGAAACAATTAAAGTTGTGTGTGGAGCTACAAATGCAAAAGAAGATCTTTTAACAATATATGCTCCCCCAGGATCAGTAATTCCAAAAAATAAAATGAAACTGGTAGTTACACAAATAAGAGGTGTAACCTCACATGGTATGCTTTGTTCTGAATCAGAGCTTAATCTATCAGATGAAAACAATGGTATTACTGAACTAAAACAAAAAGAATATAGAAAAAAAATTGGAAAAAAATACTTTAATAAAAAAAATTCTAATTTAATTGATTTATCTATTACACCCAATAGATCAGATTGCTTAGGTGTAAGAGGTATAGCCAGAGACTTAGCCGCAGCAGGCTTTGGAAAGCTTAAAAATAATAAAATAAATAAAATAAAGAAAAATGGAAAACAAAAAATAAAAGTTAAAATTTTAAAAGAAAAAGATCAAGGCTGTACAATATTTGGAAGCTGTCTAGTAACTAATGTAAAAAATACAGAAAGTCCAAAATGGCTTAAAGATAAACTAATTTCTATAGGTCAGAAACCAATTTCTGCAATTGTAGATATAACAAACTATGTAATGCTGGACTTAAACAGACCACTGCATGCTTATGATGCGGATAAAATTCAGAAAGGTATTATTGTAAGAAATTCTAAAAAAGGTGAGACTTTTACTGCTTTAGACAAAAAAGAATATAAGCTTAGTGCAGATATGTGTGTAATTTCTGACAACTTAGGAATATTGGGGTTAGGTGGAATAATTGGTGGAACTAGATCTGGAACAGAACTAGAAACAAAAAATGTTTTAATTGAGTCTGCTTATTTTAATCCAAGATCAATTAGAAAAACCTCAAAAAAATTAAACATTGATACCGATGCAAAATTCAGATTTGAAAGAGGTATTGATCCTTTATCTACAGAACATGGACTAATTAAGTCAGCAAATTTGATTAAAGAGATTTGTGGTGGTGAAATTAGTAAAATAGATATTCAAAATATCAATAAATTAAAAAGAAATAATATCAAGTTTGAAATTAAATTATTTGAAAAAATTTCAGGTTTCAAAATTTCAAATGAAAAAATTTTAAAAATTTTAACTAGCTTAGGATTTGAAGTTAAAATTGATAAGAATTTTCTTAAATTATTAGTTCCCTCATGGAGACCGGATATAGATCAACCTATTGATGTTGTTGAGGAATTAATGAGAATTTATGGGTACGATAAAATTAAACAAATTGATCCTACTAAAACTAGGTTGAAACCTACTTTAAACAAATCTCAAAAACAATTTCATTTTTTACAAAGAGCAATCGCTTCAAAGGGCTATCAAGAGGCTATAACCTGGTCATTTACAGATTCAGACATCAATGATTTATTTAAATCTAATATAAAAAATATTGAAATTATTAATCCAATTAGTTCTGATCTTAATGTTTTAAGAAATTCTATTTTTTCAAATTTGGTAATGCATATTAAAAAAAATCTGGACAGGGGTATTAAAGATCTTTCAATCTTTGAAATTGGCCCAGTATTTTATGGATCAAACCCCGGTGATCAAGAAACAGTTATAGGTGGTTTGCGTTCTGGCAAAGTATCAAGATCTTCATGGCTGGAAAAAGAGAGAAATATTGATATTTTTGATATTAAAAAAGATATCATCCAAACTTTGGATGAGGCAGGATACAACAAGTCTAAAATTTTTTTAGATGACCAAACACCAGATTATTATCATCCCGGTAAATCTGGCAGAATTTTCTTAAATAAAGAAAAAGATAAAGTTGCTGCATATTTTGGAGAAATTCATCCAAATATTTTAAAAAAAATTGATATAAAAACTGAAGCTTTAATAGGATTTGAAATATTCTTTGATAATTTAAAAATACCTAATAAATCACTTAAAGACCAAAAAAGTATATACAAAGTTTCTGATTTTCAAAAATCTGAAAGAGATTTTGCTTTTATAATTGATAAAGGTTTTAACTCCCAAGAGTTAATTGAAATTATTTCAAATATTGATCGAGAACTTGTGAATAATGTAATTATATTTGATATTTTTGAGGGAGAAAATATTCCAAAGGATAAAAAGTCAGTAGCTTTAAAAATAACTATTCAATCAATGACCAAAACTTTAAAAGAAGAAGATCTAGAAAGAGTAAATAAATTAATTATTGATACAGTGGAAACCAAAACTGGTGCTAAAATTCGATCTTAAATATTAAAATGAGCACTATTGAAAATATTAGAAACTTCGCAATTATTGCTCACATCGATCATGGAAAATCGACAATAGCTGATAGAATTATTCATAAATGTGGAGGCTTAACTGAAAGAGAAATGAAAGCACAAGTTCTAGATTCAATGGATATTGAAAGAGAGAGAGGAATAACCATTAAAGCTCAAACAGTTAAATTAAGCTATAAGGCCAAAAATGGAAAAAATTATATTTTGAATATCATTGATACACCTGGGCATGTAGATTTTAGTTATGAAGTAAGCAGATCTCTTTATGCTTGTGAGGGATCAATATTAATTGTTGATAGTACTCAGGGTGTTGAGGCTCAGACGTTAGCTAATGTTTATCAAGCTTTAGATATCAACCATGAAATCATTCCTGTGCTAAATAAAATAGATTTACCAGCTTCAGATTTAGAAAAAACAAAAAAACAGATAGAAGACGTAATTGGTATTGATACCGAAAATGCAGTTCCATGTTCGGGAAAAACTGGAGAGGGTATAGAAGAAATTTTAGAACAAATTATTAATCAGTTACCTGGCCCAATAGGAGATACAAAAGAAGACTTAAAATGTTTATTAGTTGATAGTTGGTATGACACTTATCTAGGGGTAGTAATTTTAGTAAGAGTTATTAATGGAAAAATTACTAAAAATATGAAAATTAAAATGCTTTCAACAAATCAAGATTATGTTATCGAAAAAGTAGGTGTTTTTACACCTAAAGCAAAAGATATGAATGAATTAAATTCAGGTGAGATAGGTTTTATTACTACTGGAATTAAAGTTTTATCAGAAACAAAAGTTGGTGATACAATTTGTGATGCATCTAAACCCCCAATAGAAGCTTTGCCAGGTTTTAAGCCAAGTAAGCCCGTAGTCTTTTGTGGTTTATTTCCAGTTGATAGCTCTGAGTATCAAAAGCTAAAAGATGGGTTGGGAAAATTACAGTTAAATGATGCGAGCTTTTCATATGAAGCAGAGTCATCATCAGCTTTAGGGTTAGGCTTCAGATGTGGGTTTTTGGGTTTGTTACATCTTGAAATTATTACAGAAAGATTGGAAAGAGAATTTGACGTTAATTTACTTACTACGACGCCAGGTGTTGTTTATAAGGTAAGTTTAAATAGTGGAGAAACTATTGATTTACAAAATCCATCAAGTCTTCCCGATCCAACATTAATTAAATTAATTGAGGAACCATGGATTAAAGCAACAGTAATAACTCCAGACGAATACCTGGGAGCAATAATTAAATTGTGTCAGGATAAAAGAGGTTTACAAACCAATTTAAGCTACTCAGGAAATAGAGCTGTTTTGAGTTATGAGCTTCCTTTAAATGAGGTGGTATTTGATTTTAATGATCGTATTAAATCTATGACAAGTGGTTACGCAAGTTTTGATTATGAAATAATTGGGCATAGAGAAGGAGATCTTGTTAAACTTGGAATATTAGTAAATAGTGAACCAGTAGATGCCCTTGCTATGATGATACATAAAGATTTTGCACAAAGGACAGGCAGAGAGGTTTGTGAAAAACTGAAAGATTTAATTCCAAGACATAATTTTATGATACCAGTTCAAGCTGCTATAGGAGGCAAAATTATTGCAAGAGAAACAATTAAAGGGTTTAAGAAAGATGTTTTAACAAAAATACATGGTGGTGGTGCAACAGATAGAAAAAGAAAACTACTAGAAAAACAAAAAAAAGGTAAAGCTAAATCAAAACAGTTTGGTAGAGTTGAAATACCTCAAGAAGCATTTATTGGAGTGCTTAAAATTAGTAAAGAAAAATGACAAAAGTATACGATTGTTTTTCATATTGGGATGAGGATTTGCTATTAGATTTAAGACTAAATATCTTAAATGACCATGTTGATTATTTTGTAATAGTTGAAGGAAATAAGACATGGCAAAATAATCCAAAAAAATTAAAATTCGATATTAATAAATTCAAAAATTTTAAAGATAAAATAATATATATTCCAGTTGAAAATTTACCTGATGGAGATAATCCATATCTAAGAGAAAATTTTCAAAGAAACTCTATTATCAGAGGATTAAAACAGGCAAACGAAGATGATATAGTTTTAATTTCTGATTTAGACGAAATACCCAATCCGAAAAAAATAAAATTTTTTAAAAAGAAAATGAGATATGCGGTATTTAAACAGCTTCATTTTTATTATAAATTGAATTTACAAAGTCAGATTAATCCACATTGGTTTGGAAGCAGAATATGCGTTAAAAAATTTTTAAGATCACCACAATGGTTAAGGGGTTTAAAATTTAAAAAAAGACCATTTTGGAGAATTGATAAATTAAGACTTAATAATATTATTCATGATGGAGGATGGCATTTTTGTAATCTTAAAGAGCCAGATAAACTTTTATATAAATACAAAAATCTATGTGAAACAAACGATCCATATGTTTTTAAAGAAAAAATAGATAAAAAATATTTAAATATTGAAGAAATTAAAAGAAGAATTGAGGATGGCAAAGATATCATCGGTAGAAAAGAAAGGTATGATGCAATTGACCTAGATGAGAGTTTTCCAAAATTTATTTTGGAAAATAAAGAACTTTATCAAGATTGGTTAATTGATAGTAAAACTTAAAATTGGTTTTTTTTCATTAGGCACGCAAATAACATTTTCGCCTATAGAAAAGTATGAATAATCTTTTTCTTTAAGCAAGGTTAAGAGTTCAATAAAAGCATTATGCTGAATATGAATATATTCAAATATTATTAAAGTTCTGATATTTAAATTTTTTAGAAAATCTATAACAATCTGAGAATCATAAGCTTCTGCATCAATCATTAGCAGGTCTAAGTTATTCATAGAATGTTTTTTCAGTAAATCTCGGATTGAGATGCCAGTAACTTTTTCTTTTATAATGTGATTTTTTTTCACTCCATGTTTAATTAAATGTTTTTGATCAAATGAAGCCAGCCCTTTTATGTGGTCATCGTAAAAGTAAGTTTTAGATTGGTTTACTTTATATAGAAATGGTATTTCATTATTAACAGAAATACACTGATTTTCAAAAATTATGTTTTTTTGATTGCTATAATTTTTTTTTAATTCTTCAAAATATTCTTTAATTGGTTCTACGAGAATACAAAACGTAGAATATTTTTTTATAAAAAAATTAACTTCATCAAATCTTTTTCCATCATTCGCTCCAATTTGTAATAATCGATTTATCTTGTTATTTTCAAACAAATTTCTTAGCAATGCTTTCATTGAAATTAATGAATCGCCTGTTAATAATCTGTTATTTTTAACAAAATTTTTATCAATTAGTTTGAAACCAAAAATTCCAGCAACTTTTTTTAATATTTTAAGCAACATTATTTAAATAATAATCAAAATTTATCTAATATATATATGTTTAAAAATTAAAAGAAAAAGTTTAATTATGATGTATTGTTAAATCGATGAAAAAAAAAATCGTTGTTACTGGTGGTTCTGGAAGGTTTGGATATTTTTTAAAGAATTATTCCTCAAAATATAATTTAGTTTTTCCAACAAAAACTCAATTAGATATTTTAAATCTAAAAAATATTAAAAAATATTTAGATAAAATTAAACCTAATATTTTGATACATTTGGCAGGTTTATCAAGACCTATGAAAATTCACGAAGAAAATATTAACAAAAGTATTGATTTAAACATAATTGGTACCGCAAACATAACAAAGATTTGTTCTCAAAATAATATTAAATTAATTTATTTTTCAACAAATTATGTTTATCCAGGAAAAATAGGAAATTACTCTGAGTATGACCCCGTATTGCCTGTTAACAATTATGCATGGTCAAAACTAGGTGGAGAAGCATCAGTTAGATTGTATAAAAACTCTCTAATATTACGAGTCTGCATGACGGAAAAGCCATTTGTTCATGACAGAGCATTTGCAAATGTGAAAACTAGTTTTATGTATCATGAAGACGTAGTTAAAATTCTTTTTAAACTATTAAATAAATATGGAATTATTAATGTCGGAGGAAGATCGCAGTATATTTATAATTTTGCCAGAAAAGATAATCCAAAAGTAAAAAAAATTTTTTTAAAAAAAAATGATCCTAGAATGCCCATCGATTCTTCTATGAATTTATCCAAGCTTAATAAAATTGTAAAATAAAATGTTAATTAATTTGTAATGATTTCAAATAAAGATTTTAATTGTATATTAATATTGACAGCATGTATCAAGCCAATTGATATTCCTTTTTTAGAGAGAAAATCTGAAATAGAAAGATTGGAAGATTATAAAAAAACTTTTATAAAATGGTGTAAAAATAAATTGATAGATAAAATAATATTTATAGAGAATTCAGGATATGATTTAAGTTTTTTTTTAAATAAAGCCAAAAGTTTTCAAAATAAAAAAATTGAAATAATATCTGTAAATCTTAATAACACTTATGATAAAAAATTAGGTAAAGGCTATGGTGAATACTTGTGTCTTAAAGAAATTGAAAATCAATCAAATTTATTTAAAGAAAGTAAATATTTTATTAAAGTAACAGGTAGATATTATGTTAAAAATTATGTTAAATTTTTTAATGAATTTATTAAAAAAAAATCTGATATTTTTGTTTGTATGAAGGATAATTTGACTTATGCTGATAGCCATATTTTTGCTGGTACTAATCATTTTTTTTCAAATTATCTTCTTTCATCAATTGCTAAAACTAATGACACTAAAGGAGTGTTTATGGAGCATCGATTATCCAAAAGTGTTTTATTAGGTATTTGTGATGATTTAAAATTTGATCATTTCACAATTTATCCGGATATTTCAGGCATTATAGGAACAAATAATAAAAAATTTAAAAATAATTTTGTCAAAAAATTTAAGCTCTATTTTTTTGGAAAGATTAAGAATTATTTTCTAAAACATAAAAAATATTAGCAAAAAGAAAGAATTTATTTAAAACTAATGGAAAAATTAAGTATATATTGTGTAACCAATAAACATATAAATTTTCTAAAAAATTCAAATTATAAAATTGGTTGGGTTGGGCAAGGTGTACCCAGCTCAAACTATATAAAATGTGATAGTAAAAAAAATATTTTTTATAAAGAAAAATATTATTCTGAATTAACATTTCATTATTGGTTTTGGAAAAATTTAATGAAATTAGATGAAAATAATTGGACTGGATTTTGTCAAAAAAGAAGATTTTGGATCAAACCAGAGTCTGAATACAAAAAAATTAACCAAGATAATATAAATGATCATTTATTATTAAACCCGCCAAAAATTTGGTCAAAATATGAATCGATTATTTGTAAACCTATAGACATATCTGGAGCAAAAAAGATGAAAATGTTAAAAAGAGGTTGGAAATCAGTTGTAAAAAACCCATTGATATTATTTGATAAAAACAAACAAAGTTTAAAATTTCATTTTGACATGCATCATGGACATGGAAATATTGATAAAGCAATAAGTGTAATGGATAATGATGATAAGGAAGATTTCAATAAGTTTGTTAATATTGAGACCTCATACAATCCTCATATTATGTTTATTTCAGGAGCTAAAATATTAAACCAGTGGTTTACAAAACTTTTTGCCTGGCTAGAGAGATGTGAGGAAGTTTTTAGTCGCGAAAGGCTTCAAGGCTATGATACCACAAGATTGTATGCTTATTTAGCAGAAAGATACCTCTCATTTTGGTTTAAAAAGAACACAAAATATTTTGAAAATCCTTGGGTGTTTATTGATAATAAGGAATAATTGTGTTTATTGGAGAGATGGCCGAGCGGTTTAAGGCGCACGCTTGGAAAGTGTGTGTACCCTCACAGGTACCGTGGGTTCGAATCCCACTCTCTCCGCCACGCAATTTTACTTGCTTTTTGTACACTTATTTTTCATTTATTTTTGTTATTAAAAAAAATTAATGAGCAATAATAGATAAAAATGATATAATTATTTTTTCCTAAAAATGAAAAACAAAAATACATATCAAGCAGACTCCATTAAAGTTTTAAAAGGTCTTGAAGCCGTTAGAAAAAGACCTGGAATGTATATTGGAGATACTGATGACGGCACTGGATTACATCATATGGTTTATGAAGTGGTGGATAATTCTATTGATGAAGCTTTAGCAGGCCATTGTAAAAATATTATTGTAACAATTAATTCAGATAATACAGTAACTGTAAAAGATGATGGAAGGGGCATACCAGTGGATATGCACAAAGGAGAAAAAAAATCTGCTGCTGAAGTCATAATGACACAATTGCATGCTGGTGGTAAATTTGATCATGACTCATACAAAGTTTCAGGTGGTTTACATGGAGTAGGTGTATCAGTTGTTAATGCGTTGTCTGAAAAATTAAAGTTAGAAATTTTTAGAGATAATAAAAAATATTATATGGAATTTAACGATGGAGCAGCCAAATCACCGTTAAAAGCTACCGGTAGCACAAAAGAAACTGGAACCCAAATAACTTTTTTACCCTCTAAAGAAGTTTTTTCTTCAATTAAATTTAGTGCGAATATTTTAATTAAAAGAATGAGAGAATTAGCTTTTTTGAACAAAGGTATTAAAATTATATTTAAAGATGCAAGTCAAAAAAAAGAAAAAACTTATGAATTTAATTTTGAAGGAGGTGTTTTAGAATTTGTAGAATTTCTTGATGAAAAAAGAGAAAAGTTATTAAACAAAAGTGGAAATGAATTATTTAAAAAACCAATTTATATTGAAGGAAAAAAAGATAATATTGAAATTGAATGTTCACTAAAATGGAATGCAAGTTACTCTGAAGATGTTTTTCCTTATACAAATAATATTTATCAAAAAGATGGTGGAACTCATATTTTAGGTTTTAGAAGTGGTTTAACAAGAATAATAAACAAATATGCCAATGAACACAATTTATTAAAAAAAAATAAATTGAGCATTTCAGGAGATGATATTAAAGAAGGTTTAACGTGTGTATTGTCGACGAAAATTCCTGATCCTAAGTTTTCATCTCAAACAAAAGATAAGCTAGTTTCTTCAGAGATAAGAATGATAGTAGAAACAGTAATTAATGAAAAATTATCCATTTGGTTTGATCAAAACCCATCTATAGCTAAGATAATTTTAGCAAAAGTTATTCAAGCAGCTTTAGCGAGAGACGTAGCAAGAAAAGCTAGAGAAAATGTTAGAAGAAAAGGAGCACTAGAATTAAGTGGGTTGCCTGGTAAATTAGCTGATTGTCAGATTGGAAAACAAGAGGGTACAGAATTATTTATAGTTGAAGGAGATTCGGCTGGTGGTTCAGCAAAGCAAGGGAGAAATAGATCAAATCAGGCCGTGTTACCTCTTAGAGGTAAGATTTTAAATACATATGTTGAAGACTTACAAATAAAAAATGGAAATGGTAATAAAAATGGTTCTGATCAAAGAACTAAAGCATTGTCAAAAATGATATCTTCAAATGAAATCGTAACTCTAATAAATGCACTTGGTCTAGATCCAAAATCTCATGAATTAGATTTAAAAGATTTAAGATATGGAAAAATTATTATTATGACCGATGCTGATGTCGATGGATCTCATATTAGGGCATTATTACTAACATTTTTTAATAACAAGCCATTCAATAAATTAATTGAAAATGGCCATGTATATTTAGCTCAGCCACCATTATTTAAAATTAATAAAGGCTCAAAAGGGATTTATATAAAAGATGAAAAAGAACTTGAGGAATACATATTAAATAACAGTAAAGAATTAAAGAAAATGAAGAAAGGATCAAAAGAATTTGTGAAAGAACTAAATGAAGAAAAATCAAAAATGAATATACAAAGATTTAAAGGATTAGGCGAAATGAACCCAGAAGAGCTTTGGAGCACTACATTAGATCCTGAAACAAGGAATTTACTGAAAGTACAATACTCTAAAGATACAAAAAAAGATCAAAGTTTAATCCATACTTTGATGGGAAATGATGTGGCCTTAAGAAAAGATTTTATTGTTTCTAATGCTATTAATGTCCAGAATCTTGATGTCTAAAAAATGAAGTTTTTTGAAACTTCAAAATATTATACTCTTAAAAAATCTACGTATATCACTCTTAGATGGATTGGTATTATTGGCCAATTAATTTCAATTAGTGTTGTTTATTATCTTTTTAAGTTTGATTTTTATTTTATTTATTCAAATTTAATCGTTTTTGTGGGAATTATTAGCAACCTTTACTTAATTTACGTTTATAAAAAAACTCAACTATCAGATAGATCAGCCTTAATTTTTTTATTAATAGATATATTCCAATTAGGGGCACTACTTTATTTAACAGGAGGGATAATAAATCCTTTTGTGATTTTTTTAATAATTCCAAGTGTTTTTGCCTCTTCAAATTTAGGCTTAAGAACTAATTTATTACTTGTCCTTACAACATCATTTATAATTATTTTTCTTACATTTTATTCAATGGATTTACCGAAACCTTTAAGTTTACATTTTCATGTTAGTCCATATTATTACTACTCAATACCTATAGCGCTAATAATTGCTTTAGTTTTTCTAAATTATTTTGCTATTATTTTTGGATCAGAGTCGAGGCTGAGAAAAGAAGCATTAAATAAAATGGAAGAGGTAATGGCTAAAGAACATGAAATGTTATCTTTAGGAGGACAAGCAGCAGCAGCAGCACATTCACTTGGAACGCCATTATCAACTATTAAGATCATAACTCAAGAGTTAGCAAAGCAACTAAAAAATGAAAAAGATGTAATTCAAGATATAGAATTATTGTCTAGTCAAGTTGAAAGATGTAATCAAATTTTGAAAAAATTATCTTTAAATCCCAATGAAGAGGATGATTTTATTGATGAAGACTTGAGTATGAGAGATTATTTAAAAGAAATCATTTTATCTTTTAAAGAAACTAGTAAAAAAAATTTTATTTTCAATTTTGAGCAAGACTCAAACCCAAGGAAAATAACAAAATCTATTGAAGTCGTTTACGGTCTAAGAAATTTTATTGGTAATGCTAATAAGTTTAGTTCTGATAAAATATTTATAACTCTAAAAAGTGATAATACAAACACTGAAGTTACAATTGAAGATAATGGGGAGGGATATCCGAGTGAAATATTGTCAAAAATAGGTGAACCCTATTTAACAAAAATAAACAAAACAAACAAAAATAAATCAGGTTTAGGTTTGGGAATTTTTATTGGAAAAACTTTACTAGAAAAAAATTTTGCTTTATTGAACTGCAAAAATTCAAAAACAAGAAGTGGAGCTGAAGTAGTTATTAAATGGAAGAATAAAGACTTATTTAATATTTAATGTAATTTATTTTTTTTATCAAAAAGGTTGCTTAACTGTGAGATCATCACATCACCAAGTTCGTTTACATCAGTAATTTTTATTGCACGATTATAATATCTTGAAACATCATGACCAATTCCAATTGCTAAAATTTCAATTTCAGTTTTATCTTCAATAAATCTAACCATTTTTTTTAAATGTTTTTCTAAAAAATCTCCAGAATTAACTGATAATGTGGAATCATCTACAGGTGCGCCATCAGAAATAACCATTAATATTTTTCTTTCTTCTTTTCTTTTTTTAATTCTATTAAAGGCCCAAGATATTGCTTCTCCATCTATATTTTCTTTTAATAATCCTTCTTTTAACATTAAGCCCAGGTTAATTTTTGCTTGTCTCCAATGAGTATCAGCACTTTTATAAATTATATGTCTTAAATCATTTAGTCTTCCTGGCGTTTTAGGTTTGCCGTTTTTATTCCATAACTCTCTACTTTGACCTCCTTTCCAATTTTTAGTTGTAAAACCTAGTATCTCAACTTTCACAGAACAACGCTCCAAAGTCCTAGACAAAATATCTGCACAAATTGCTGCTATGGTTATTGGTCGTCCTCTCATAGATCCTGAATTATCAATTAATAAAGTAACAATTGTATCTTTAAAATCTAAATCTTTTTCTTTTTTAAAAGATAAAGAATTATAGGGATCAATTATAATTCTAGGTAGTTTTGAACTATCTAGCAATCCATCTTCTAAATCAAATTCCCATGCTCGATTTTGTTTTGCTAATAGTTGTCTTTGAAGCTTATTTGCGAGTTTTGTTATCACATCTTGGAATGTAATTAATTGTTGATCTAGAGTTTTTCTCAGTTTTAAAGCTTCATCAGAATTCTCTATATTTTCAGCTTTTGTAATTTCATCATATTGATTAGTAAAAATTTTATACTCTAAATTAAAATCATTAATATTTTTTTTTTGGATTATTTGCTCATCACTATCCTGGTCAGAATCTGCATCTAATAGTTGTTCATCTAATTTATATTCATCAATAGCATAATCAGAATCTAGGCTGGCTGCAGTTTCCTCCTCTTTGTTTTGATCGTTTTTATCTTGTGATTCATTTTGCTGGTCATCATCAGAGGGGTTATTTTGTTCATCATTTGGATTCTCTTCATTAGTTTCTTCATTTTCTCCAGATTGAAAAATTTCCATTTTTTGTAAAATCTCTGAAAATTTAGACGAATATTTGTTTTGAAACTCTAAATTTTTCTTCAAGAATTCTATATGTTTTTCAATCACTCGATCAAAATCTTTTTCCCAAAAACTAAGCATGCTGTTTGTTAGTGCATTAAGTTTAATATTATGAAATTTTTTAAGCATATATAATTCAAACGCCTCAACAACAGGAACATCTTCTTTTGTTTTAAGCTGATCTTTTTTTTTTAAATTTATTATTTGGTTATAATTTTTCTTAAGATTTACCTCTATTCCTTTCAGCATTTTGCCACCCAAAGATTCGTATCTTATTTTTTCTGCAATCGAATATAGTGATTTACAAGACGTATTAGAGGGTAAATTTTTTTTATATATATTACTATTAGAAAATTTTTTTTCCAAGGCAGATGAGTCAGATTCTGCTCTTGCTTTTATAAAATCACTTTTTGAATTTAGATTATCAATTTCAATGAAATCAAATTTTTTAGAACTTTTATTTTTTTCTAAATCATTTTTAAATTCAAAATCATCTGAAATTACTCTAAAAGTAGATGCAAGGGCCTGTTTAAGTTTTTCTTTTAAATTACTGTCTTTGTTACTCATTTAAATTTGAATATTAGCAAGAGACTCTGGCAAATCTTCACCAAAACATCTTTGATAATATTCAGCAATAGTATTTTTTTCAATTTCATCACACTTATTTAAAAATGTAACTCTAAACGCATATCCTGTATCTTTGAATATTTCAGCATTCTCTGCCCAATGTAAAACTGTTCTTGGACTCATTACAGTAGATATATCTCCTGAAATAAAACCTTTTCGGGTTAAAGAGGCCACTTTGATCATGTTAGAAACTTTTTCCTTACCCTTTTGATTATTAAGGCTTTTATTTTTAGCTAAGACAATATCCAATTCTTTTTCAAGGCCAAGATAGTTTAGAGTTGTTACGATGTTCCATCTATCCATTTGACCTTGATTTATTTGTTGAGTTCCATGATACAAGCCTGTCGTGTCACCTAAACCAACTGTATTTGAGGTGGCAAACAGTCTAAAAAATTTATTTTGTTTAATTACTTTATTTTTATCTAAAAGAGTAAAGTTTCCTTCTGCTTCAAGAACTCTTTGAATAACAAACATAACATCTGGTCTTCCAGCATCATATTCATCAAAAACTAAAGCCACTGGATTCTGAATAGACCATGGTAAAATTCCCTCGTTAAACTGTGTGACTTGTTTTCCATCTTCTAAAACAATTGCATCTTTTCCAATTAAATCAATTCTACTAATGTGACTATCAAGATTAACTCTAATACAGGGCCAGTTTAATCTTGCAGCTATTTGTTCTATGTGTGTTGATTTACCCGTTCCATGATAACCCTGGACTAAAACTCTTTTATTGTAGGCGAACCCAGAAATTATAGCAAGCGTTGTGTCTCTATCAAATTTATAACTTTTATCTATTTCAGGAACGTACTCACTTTTTTTAGAGAAGGCATTCACTTCCATCTCTGAGTCAATACCAAAGGTCTGTTTTAAAGAAACTTTGATATCTGGTTGAATGTTTAAATTAGGTGTCAATTTTTTCTCTATATGTATTTTTTAGTTGCGTGTAAGCTAAAGTTATTAGCTTTAGTTTTTCTTCATATTTTTTATTTCCAGAATTCATATCAGGGTGAAATTTTTTGACAAGTATTTTGAATTTATCCTGTACTTTTTCCCATTTTAAACCCACTGAAACTCCCAAAATACCAAAGGCTTTAATATCCTTATGATCAAATTTAAATTGACGCATATAGTTATATTCGTTTTTTATTTTATTTGTATCCAGCTCATCTCTTAAGGTGTTATTCCATAAAACTTTAAAAAAATTATCTGATGAGCTAAAACTTTGAGTTGGTTTGTGCCACAACATATCTGATTTCAAGAAACTCATAACTTGATCGTCATTCATGCCAGAAAAATAATTCCAATTTTTATTGAATTCTTTTACATGATTTAGACACAACATTCTAAATTTCTTACTATTATCTTTTTCCACAGGTGCTCTATATTCACCTATTTCTTTACAATTATTCCAGTCGCAAATATTTTTCATGATATATAATAAACATTACTTATGGATATAAATAAATTAATTGCAATTGTAAAAAAAAAAATAGTAAGTCAAATAAAAATTGACAAAATTAGTGTTGAGGATAAATCTTTTCTTCATAAAAATCACTCTGGAAATCAAGAAGGAAAGTTTCACTTAAAATTATCTATAAGTTCTGAAGAATTAGGTCAATTGAGTAAGATTGAAAGTAACAAAAAAATTTATAAAATTTTGAGTGAAGAACTCAAAGAGTCTATTCATTCATTACAAATCCTAATTAACTAATTCTTTTTTTAAAAATAATTTTAAGCTATTTAAACTGTATTGCTTATTAAGTACCGGGTAACCAATTTTTTTTAACAAAATTAAACTAATTTTATCAGAAATATTTTTTTTATCTTTTGTCATGAACAATAAAATTCTATCTAAATTTTTTAATGAAAAATAGTTTTTAATATCAGATGGAATTTTTAATTGTTTAAAATGATTTATGATTAATGAATATTCATTATGTTTGATAATTTTTTTTTTTAAACTAAATTTTGTTGCTATATTTATACCTAATAGAACAGCCTCCCCATGATTTAACTTACTTGAAAAACCTAAAGTTGCCTCGTATGCGTGTGCAAAAGTATGTCCAAAGTTTAAAATTTTTCTTAAACCATCTTCTCTTTCATCTCTTTCAACTACTTTTTTTTTTATATTGCAACTCTCACTAATTGCTTTTTCAATAAATGGAGACTTAAGTTCTATAATCTTTTTTATATTTTTATTCAAAAATAAAAAAAATTTTTTATTTGCAATTAAGGAATGCTTTAAAATTTCTCCATACCCAGAAATAATTTCTCTTTTTGGAAGTGTTTTTAAAAACGTACTATCACTAATAACTAATTTTGGTTGATAAAAAGTACCAATCAAGTTTTTACCAAAAAATGTATTAATGCCGGTTTTGCCTCCTATAGATGAGTCAACCTGTGATAAAAGAGTAGTTGGAATATTAATAAATTGAAGCCCCCTTTTAAATAAGCTTGCAACAAATCCCCCCACATCTCCAGTTATGCCACCACCAACTGCTATTAAACAGTCTTGCCTTGAAAAGTTTTTTTTCAACAAAATATTTAGTATTTTCTTTGTATTATTTAAATTTTTATTAATTTCATTTGCATTAAATAAATAAGTATAAACTTTTCTATTTTTTAGAGATTTAATTAATTTTTTTATATTTTTTTTTGGAACTTTATTATCAATCAACAGCAAGCACTGATTAAAATTAATTGAATTTTTTTTTATTATATTATCAAAATTAGAAACTAAATTTGATCCAATAAATATTGGATATTTTTGTGTTTTGGTATTGATTAATAATTTAGTTGTTTTCATAAATCTTTAGAACTTTTTCTACCACTTTTAGCTTGTTTAAATTATCACACTTTATTTTATATAATGCTTTTGAATATATGTTAGATCGTAATTTTATTAAATCTATCAATTCTTGGCTTGTTGATTGGAACGCTATTGGTCTTTTGGGGTTATTTTTTATTCTTTTTAATAATATTTTATCATCCCATTTTAACCAAAAGGACATATGTTTGTTTAAAATTTCATCCCTTATATTTTTGTTTAAAAAGGCTCCACCACCTAATGAAACTACAATTTTATTTAATTTCAATACTTTTAAACTTATTTTTTCCTCTAATTTTCTAAAGTATGGCTCTCCCCTGTATTCAAAAATTTTTGAAATTTTCATTCCTAACTTGGCTTCAATATGTTCATCTATATCAAAAAAATCTAAATTTAATTTTTTAGAAACTGACCTGCCAATTGATGTCTTTCCAGAGCCCATCATCCCTAAAAAAACTATATTTTTTTTTGATTTCATAAGTTTCTTTATTGAAAAAACACAAATATGTCTTAATTTGAAATTAACTAAAGTTATATGCAATTTATTAAAAAAACAAGTTCAAGCACTAGCATTTTTAGATTGATGATAAAACTAGCTATAGCTTTGATTATAATACTAGGAGTTGTTTTTTTACTTAATAAAATAGATTTTCCAGCACCTATAAAAGAAATAGAAAAAACTATTCCTAATGAAAATTTTAAAATTGTTAAATAAAAAAAAATTTTCAATTTTATTAATTTTATTATTAGGATTGAACTCCTATGCAGAAGAACAGCCCGTTGATATCTGGAATATTGATGAAAAAGAAATAGAAGGAAAATCATCATCTATTACATCTATTACTCAAAATGATGGTGGGACTGAAAAAAAAACTTCTTCAAGCATTTATGAAATGCAATCTCAAAAAAAAATTAGTACAATTGAATTAGATCAAAAATTAGATTCACAGGTAGTAAAAATTATTGGCTTATATGATCCGGATGATTACGGGTTAGATATTAATATGTGGTCTAATTCTGATGGTGATCAATTGAAAAATATTTTTTCCAAATTAATGAGAACGGATCTTTCTGAGGATTCAAATGAAATTGTAAGTATATTGATGCTAACAAATGCTTATTTTCCTGAGAGAAATATATCAAATCAAGAATTCCTAAAATTTAAATCAGACTGGTTAATTAAAAATTCAAACTTAGATTTAATTGAAGAATATTTGATTAAAAATAAAATGATAAATTTGAGCCCAAAGTTAGCTAGATATTTAGTTGATGAATATTTATCAAGTGCGAATATTAAAAAAGCATGTGAATTATTTTTTAAAAATTTAGAACCTATCGACGACGAATATCTTTTTAAATTCAATATATATTGTTTAGTAGATTCAGGAAAAAAAGATGAGGCACAACTTATTTTAGATTTAAAAAAAGAACTAGGGTTTAAAAACAAATATTTTGAAAAAAAAATAGGTTATTTATTAGGATACACCACTAAAATAGATAATGCATTATCTGAAAAATCTATTCTAGATTTTCATTTGGCGCACAAGACAAATCCTGATTTTGCTTTTGAACCAAATGACAATACAGATAAAATAATTTGGAAATATCTTTCTTCATTTAATTTGTTAAATTCTTTTCAAGAAATTAAAATTTCAGAATTAGATAGAATTTCAACAATTGAAAAAGCTGTAAATAATAAAAATTATCCAGAAAAAGATTTATTTGAATTATACAAAAGATTTCAATTTAATATTAATCAACTTTTAAACGCCAAAAATTCTTATAAATCTTTATCTAATATTGAGGCAAGAGCTTTGATTTATCAAAAGATATTACTCGAGTCTGAAATGATAGAAAAATTAAAATTACTTAAGATCTTAAAAAATTCATTTGAAGACGAAGATTTAGGAAATGCTTTTGATGTAGAATTGAAAAAATTTTTAGAAAAAATGGACCCCTTAGAAATTCCAGACAATCTTACAAGTTTTTATTATACAAATATTCAAATTAATAACCAGACAAATAAAAAGATAAAATTTAATAACGATATCTTGCATCAATCTAAACTAGTGAATTATTTTAATGGAGACTATTCAAAATCTAAGATTGAAAAAGATATAAATAATTTTTTAAAAAAAATAAAAAAAAATAAAAAATATTTTTTTTCAAAAAAAGATATAATATTTCTAGAGTCTTTAAAATCTGATGGAATTAAAATAGATAAAAAATATAATGATTTATATGAAGTTAATTTATCAGAAATACCATCAGATATACAAATAATGATTAATAATGTTGATAAAGGTGCGGCTTTATTGAGAATAGCTGAAGTTATAGGTCAAGATGAATTGGATAGAATTGATGAAGATACTATGTATTTTATAATAATTACTCTAAGCAAGCTAGATATTGATTTTATTAGAAATAGAATTTTACTTAAAGTTCTTCCTTTAAAAGTTTAAAATTTATAATAAAATATCCTTATTATGTCAGTTAAAACTATACTTACTGAGCCCAATAAAATTTTGAGACAAATTTCAAAGCCAGTTGAAAAGATTGAAAAAGATGAACAGAAATTAATGGATGATATGCTGGATACTATGTATGCGGCAAATGGTATAGGACTTGCTGCAATTCAAATAGGTGTTCCAAAAAGAATTATTGTTATGGATATAAGTAAAGACAATAAAAAAAAAGAACCCAGATATTTTGCAAACCCTGTAATTAAGAATAAAGATTCTTTAAAGGCTACTTATGAAGAGGGCTGCTTGTCAGTTCCAGATCAATTTGCAGAAATAGATCGACCAAGTAAGTGTGAAGTAGAATATTTAGATTATTATGGAGAAAAAAAAATATTAAAAGCCGAAGGTTTATTAGCCACTTGCATTCAACATGAAATGGATCATTTAGAAGGAATACTTTTTATAGATTATTTATCAAAATTAAAAAAATCTATGATTATTAAAAAACTATCTAAAAATAAATCTACTCGAATACTTGTGTGACAAATGCTTAAAAAAATTATTTTCATGGGAACGCCTTTTTTTGCTGTGCCTATTTTAAAGTCTTTATATCAAAATGGTTACCAAATATCTGTTGTTTACACCCAACCCCCTCAAAGGTCTCAACGTGGTCAGAAAATAAACAAATCACCCGTTCAAGGTATTTCTGAAACATTAAATATAAATGTTAGGTCTCCACAAACTTTAAAAAATAACAATGTAGAATACGATTTTATAAAAAAATTAAATGCAGATCTTGCAATTGTAGTTGCTTATGGACAAATAATTCCCAAAGAGTTTTTAAATTTAACAGCAAAGGGCTTTATTAACATTCATGGTTCTGTCCTTCCTAAATGGAGGGGTGCAGCACCAATTCAAAGGTCAATTATGAATTTAGATAGTGAAATAGGAATAAGTGTTATGAAAATTGTTGAAGAATTAGATAGTGGCCCTATTTGTAATACTTATAAGATTAAATTAGATCATAACAATAACGCACAGGAAACTTCAGAAAAATTATCACTTTTAGCTGCGGAAAAAATTTTGGATAATGTTGATGAGGTATTAGAAGATAGAGCAAATTTTGTCAATCAAGTTCATTCAAAAGCAACTTATGCAAAAAAAATAGATAAGATAGAAGGTAAAATTGATTGGAACAATAAAGCAACAAATATTATTGGAAAAATAAATGGCTTATTTCCTGTGCCTGGTGCTTTTTTTAATTTTAATGGAGAAAGATATAAAATTTTAAAAGCTGAAATTGGAAATGGATTAGGAAAGGTTGGTGAAGTATTATCTAATAAATTAGAGATTGCATGCAGCAATAATCAATCAATCAAAATTCTTGAAATTCAAAGACAGGGAAGAAAACCTCAAAAAATTAGTGAATTTATGCTTGGATCACAAATTAAAAAAGGTTTAGTAATTTCCGATGTTTAGATATCAAATTCTTGTTGAGTATGTGGGAACTAATTTTAGAGGTTGGCAAGTACAAAAAAAGGGCAAAACCATACAAGGATTAATTCAAGAAAAAATTTCAAAACTTTTAAAGGAAAAAATAGTATTATTTGGGTCTGGCAGAACAGATGCTGGAGTACATTCGTTTGAGCAATCTGCTCATTTTGACTGTAAAACCAAGATTGTAAAATTGGATAAATTTTTAAAATCTATAAATTATTTTTTAAATAAAGAGGGCATTTCAATTATAAATATTAAAAAAAAGAATAAAGATTTTCATGCCAGGTATTCTGCTAAAATGAGAGTATATAGATATATTATAATTAATCGTTTAGGTGGGCCAGTTTTAGATAAGAATCGAGGTTGGCATATCATGAAAGAATTAGATTTAAATTTAATGAAAAAGGGTGCAAAAAGTTTAATTGGAACTAAAGATTTTTCTACCTTTAGAGCTTCGAGCTGTAGAGCTAAAAGCCCAGTAAAAACAATGAAATCAGTTAAAATTAAATTTTTAAACAATAAAATTGAAATTGAATTTAGATCTAAATCATTTTTACAACAACAGGTACGATCAATGGTTGGTTGTTTAAAATTTCTTGGTGAAAAAAAATGGTCATTAAAAAAATTTGAAGCTGTAATTAAATCAAAAAAAAGAACGTTATGTGCTCCACCAGCTCCAGCTGAAGGGTTATTTTTGGCGAGAGTTATTTATTAGTTTTTTTTTATTGCTCATGGAAAATTTTTTATTTATTCGCCATCTAGACTCTGCTCTGACAATATAACCACAACAATTTTTTGAACTACACTTGCAACGAAACTGCTTGTAATCCTCATCAAATCCAAAACCATAATCGGCAGTAAATTCTTCATTTTTTTTAATATCTCTTATAGTCGTAACCCATATCTTAAGACCTTTACCCTCATAATCACAATTGTTATCACAGGAGTGATTAATTAAACCTGCTTTATTCCATGGGTAGTCACCATCCATTGTATATTTTTTATTCAATGTAAATAAATATATTGGTTTATTATTGTCAAACTTTTTAGATTCATCTACTTGTTTATTTGTAATAATTTTTCCTTTATAATCAATTATCTTTGTGCCTTCTTTAATATCTTTTGTTGCATAAAGACCAAGACCTTTGTTGTCAATTTTTGATTTTTTAACCTTATATAATTTCATGCTGGTTCTTTATAGAGTATTAGACATTTATCAATGGAATTCTATTAATGCATTAACATGTCTTCTGGTGCTATCCTGAAACACTTTTAATTCTTTTGGAATATTTGCTTGAATGCAAATCATTAAAAGTATCTTTTAAGAACTTCTGAATATATTTTTGTTAGTTTTTTTAGATCAGATAGTGAAACTGCCTCATCTACTTTATGCATAGTTTTACCAACTAGCCCAAATTCTAAACATGGGGCTATTTTTCTAATAAATCTTGCGTCAGAAGTACCTCCTGTTGTTGATAGTTTTGGTTTAATTTTAGTAATTTTTTTAATTATATTCTGAATCATATAAGTAGTGGCATTAGGCTTTGTAAGAAAAGCC
>Ga0209632_10000544_pt1 | contig 39241 bp, 24 predicted proteins | sample COG_10_FD_184754 | JGI IMG/M metagenome (GOLD analysis project Ga0209632, IMG submission 184754) | Pelagic Microbial community sample from North Sea - COGITO 998_met_10 (SPAdes) (version 2) | ecosystem: Environmental > Aquatic > Marine > Neritic zone/Coastal water | place: Helgoland, sampling... | reverse complement strand
AGTATCTTCAGAGCTATCTTAACGAGTTCTGCTACAAACTCAACAGAAGATACTTCGGAGAAAGGCTGTTTGACAGGCTTACTCTTGCTGTTGCAAAATGCTACTGGTAATTTGCGGGGGAATCAGATTGTTTTTTACGTGTTGAATAGAAAATCACCACATCTGGTAACATTGGAGGTTTCGCAGTCTTTTTTTTGGTGTTTTTTATACATTGATTCTATTGAAGTTTATGTCCTATAACCATCTTTTAACCTCTGCGAAATCAATGACTTTCATTGGAGTGTCTGATGAGCCTGCATAGATGAAGAAGAACATAGTAATTTCTTTATTTTCTATTTTCTTAACGCTTTTCGTGGCAGAGGGTGCATTGCGTTTTCAAGGACGAACTCCGGGGTATTTGTGGAACAATAGTAGCTGGAGACAGGTTGATAGCCTTTATATGCTTAAAGGTTTTGTTTCCGATGAGAATGGCATCTTTAAAGTTGACACGCAGGTAGCTGCAAAAATGGCCGCAGTGTTTAATGATGAAGTTTATCAATCAAAGAAGATTGTTCATTTATTAGATGGTAAGAAATGGGATTACGAGGTGCCTAGTATTTACAAAGACCACCTACAATTATTGAATTACAACCTTGGTCAAAATCCCTTCGGAAAAAGACTAAAAAGAGCTCTTGACGTAATTCATAAAACCCCGTTTGATTCCATCCTAATTCATTACGCCCAGCACCCCATCAATGCAGATGGGTTTTATAGTATTCCTTTCGATAGTTATTGCGAAGGGAAGAAAAAAGTATTGCTTTTAGGAGACTCATTTACTTGGGGACATTCAGCCCAAAGCAAGACAGCTAGCTTTGCGAATACGTTGCTTTCAAAAGGTTATTTAGTATGCAATACAGGAATAAGTGGAGCAGACGTGGCGCAATACAAACAGGTTGTAAAAACCTATTTCGATTCTATTAATCCTGATGTTGTGATCCTCAATTTCTATATGGGCAATGATGTGGCTTATTTCGAGCGTAAACTAAGTGCCGGCATTCCTATTCATTACAATACGAACGCGGGTAACTTGGTAGCGTTTAGACAGGGATTGCAGCGTACTGGAATGCAGAAGACATATGACAGTATTATACGTGACATGCTCATCCCGAAAACAACATGGATAAATCGATTGACCAGTGAAACCGCTATGGGAACCATGATATGGCAGGTATTGGTTAGATTTAATGTAATCGACCATCAATTTGTTATTTATCCAGAGCAACCCGAAACACCCTATTGCAATAAGGAAATAGCTTCGATTCGCGAATTCTGTGAGGCGAGCAATGTGCCGTTTGTGCTCAGCGTAATTCCCAACATAAAGGATGGTAAGATTAATGGAGCAAAAACAGTAAAAAGACTTTTTGAAGGAATTAAATTTGTTACACCAAACGTAAGTATTGACCATTATAAAAATGTTACAGATGGTCACTTTAATGATTTGGGACATCTGTTCTATGCCAATTATTTGGAAAGCTTGATAAACAAGGAATTAGCAATTGAGTGATTTGGGCGATATAAAACAACCATCCTTATCAATTGTCATTTCTGTGCGAAACGACAACTACGGTGGCGATTTCAACAAACGGCTTCAAAACTTCGTGTCTTGGAATACAGAACTTTTAGAGAGGTATAAGTTGTATACAGAAATTATACTCGTAAACTGGAACCCCGTTCTGGAGAACAATACATTATTGAATGAAATTAACTGGCCTCTAAACCGAAGTTATGTCGGGTTTGTCTTTTTAGATGTGCCGAACGCGGTGCATAGGTCTTTTGTGGATGAAGAGGTTAGAAAAACCGTTCCTTTATTCGAGTTTGTCGCAAAAAATGCTGGTGTAAAAAGAGCTAAAGGTCAGTTTGTTCTTTGTACTAATGCAGATATTATGTTATCCGAAGATGTCGTTCGGGAAATTTCAGAGAGGAAGCTAGAACGAGATATACTGTACCGTGCCATAAGAGTTGATTTTAAACCTTTTCGTTCAGATAAAATATCGGAAGCTGAAATAGAAAAAAATAGTACAGCGGCATTCTTAAGAACGGGTAGTATTAAAATGCTTGGGTTTTTTGGTTTTCGGGTTGGTTTATCAGTCGCTAAATTCTTCGATAAACTAAGAAGATGGGTATTTTCTTTATGGATTTTTCTGTTTGCGCGTAAGAATTTTCAAGAAGAAAGGAGGTTTATTTTTGACTATCCTTTTAACGCTTCTGGAGACTTTGCTCTCATGAGCAGAGAAAAGTGGATTAGCGGATGTTGGTACCATGAAGACACAAGAATATCTACCCATACCGATTCAATTCATTTACTCAGCTGTTTATCTCAGGGAGTTAAACTGCAAGAATTAAGTGGGGTCGTGTTTCATCAGGAGCATGTGAGAAGATTTGATTTCTCCGAGGCGAATTCAGATATGGATGTTATGTTCGATCGATTGTTGCGGGAAATTCAAAACCTGCAAAACAACAAGTTCATTCCCCCGCATAATAGTTGGGGTTTAGAAGGTGTACATCTACAAATGACCCAGTTTTGAGTGAAAACCCACGTATATCATTTGTTGTAGCCTCAAGAAACGACAATCACGGTGGAGATATGCTCAAGCGAATGCGCATTTTTACTAAAGGATTGCTATACCAGTGTAAGAAATTCAAGCTTAGAGCTGAAGTTGTATTTGTGGAATGGAACCCAGAACCAGGAAAAGATCTTCTGCATCAAATACTCCCTGGACCCAAACCTGATGATTATCTCACCATTAGGTATGTGGTGGTTCCAAATCAAATTCATCATGAATTAAAGTACTCGGATAGAATACCACTATTTCAAATGATTGCAAAGAATGTAGGTATTAGAAGAGCGCAAGCGCCATTTGTCGTTTGTACTAATGTTGACCTGCTGTTTAGTGATAAACTAATGAAGTTTTTGAGTGGCAATAATCTCGAAAATGACAATTATTATCGAGCTAATAGATGTGATATTCCAAGAGAAATTGACTCATCCATGCCAGTTAATGATATGTTAGCTTACTCAAAGAAAAACATCATTCAACGTTTAGGAAAGGATGCCAATTTTCCTGAGTTACAGAACACAGATATTTTTCTTTATCACATTCCTTTGGTTGGTAGGGTACTTTCCTTACCTGCCAAGCTGCGAAAATTGATGGGAAAACAAACCTTAGACGATATGATTGCGTCTCTAGATTTGTCAGCTTGCGGTGATTTTACGTGTATGAGTAAGGAAGCTTGGACACGAATTGGAGGCTACTATGAACTTGAGGCTTACTCAATTCATATCGATTCAATTGCCATAGCTTGCGCAACAGCTTCTGGTCTCAATCAAGTAATATTGGGTAAAGGAGAGGTAACGTACCACATCTCGCATGATGACGGGTGGGAGGTTTATGACCTGTCCAATCCAATTACAAAAATGTTTAAAGACCTAGAACGCCCTTGTGTTGAATGGAACACGCTCATCGAATTATGTAGGAAAATGATTGCACAAAAAGAAGTGATTCAGATAAACAAGTCTGATTGGGGATTCGTCAACAAAGATTTCAAAGAGTATCAATTGTTTCCAGGTGAAAAGTTGCGAGAAATAAATTGAGTGATGAATAAGCTAGCTGTTATTGGAGTTGGTAAACTGGGCTTATGTTTTGCTTTTAACTTAGAACGTTCAGGATTTAGCGTTTGGGGAGTTGAGGCAAACATCCCTTATCTGAATGAACTTCAAAACCGAAAGTTTCGAAGTTCAGAACCGGGCGTTGATCAGCTGCTTGATACTGCCGCAAATTTAATTTTTACAGATGATTTGAACTGCATAGTTGAGCATGACATAACAGACATTTTCGTTATGGTCGCTACGCCTTCTTTACCAGATGGTGGTTACGATCATGCTCAAGTTGACCGTGTTGCTGGAAAACTAAAAGTGCTTGCTAATGATACTGGCATTGAAAGAAACCTATACATCGGATGCACTACCATGCCAGGCTATTGCGGCCTGCTTGCCGAAGAATTAAAGCCATTTGGCTATACCGTTTCTTACAATCCTGAATTTATCGCGCAGGGTGCTATTATTCATGACCAGCTATATCCAGACCAGGTACTTGTTGGCGAAGCAAATAAGCAAGTAGGGGATAGAATTCAAGGTATTTACGAGAAGATGGTGCTGAATAAACCTGTGTATTGCCGAATGGATTTGTTGAGTGCCGAGATTACTAAACTGGCGACTAACTGTTTTCTCACCACAAAAATTTCTTTTGCCAACTCTATTGGCGATTTGGCTACTAGAGCGGGTGCAGATGCAGACAAAATCTTAGCAGCCATTGGTTCCGATTCTAGAGTAGGAGGTAAGTATCTTGGGTACGGTTTTGGGTTTGGCGGTCCTTGTTTTCCTCGCGACAATCGTGCCCTTGGAAAATTTGGAGATATGATGGATTATCCCTTGCGCATTAGTAAAGCAACAGATAAGGTTAATAATGAGCACTTTCAATTTCAATTGAACCAATACCTTTTAAATTTCTCGGAAGGAATGGAAATTGTTTTTGAAGGCGTAACATATAAGAAAGGAACAACCCAAATCACGGAATCGCAACAGTTACGCTTAGCAGTTGCGTTAGCCGAAACTGGTCGTCAAGTTGTAATTCTCGATACGGAACAAGTAACACGTCAGGTGGAAACGCTTTACCCAGGGCTTTTTAAGTTTACTAAGGAACTAGCATCCTAACTTTGGCAATTACTTTACTAAGCCAAGGCATATTCAATTTTGATTGATGAATAACAAATGGCTTCCATATCTCCTAATATTTATTGTTGCAATTGCGCAATACACCAATACTAGAGATCACGATTTTGCTTGGGATGATGCAATTGTCATTACCGAGAATTCTCGGGTTCAAAAAGGTTGGTCAGATATTCCGGAGCTTTTCGAGAATATCAAGACTTCAAAGATTGAAAATCGTTATGGTTACCGTCCTATATCACTTCTTTCCTTCGCTACCGATATAGAGTTCTTTGGAGTGAATTCTAAAGCATCGCATCGCATCAGCATACTACATTATGGGGTACTTGCGTTTTTAGTGTTGTTTTTTTTGCAGACCATTTTCCCGAACAACATGTGGTTCAACTTTATGGTTTCTGTGTTATTTGTGGTTCACCCATTACACACAGAAGTAGTGGCAAATATTAAAAGCCGCGATGAGGTTTTGGCGATGTCATTCGGATTGATTTCAATGTTTTTTTTCTGGAATGGATTGAAAAAGAATCGAAGAGTTAATTATTTTTTGTTCTCCTTCTTTTTGATTCTTGCTTTCTTATCGAAAGAAAATGCAGTTGTCTTTTGCGGAGTTGCGGGGTTGTTGGTATGGTATCGTTATCCAAATAAAAAATGGAAGGAATGGTTGAAGATTGGATGGCCTATTGCTACATCATTGGCCGTTTTGCTTGCCATTCGGATGTTTGTTTATTCAGATTTGTTCTTTCAGAATGACGACTTCGAACTTTATACAAAGGGAATCTTTCTTCAGGATGGTTTTGTAGGGAATCCATTATTCGGAGTTGACTCGAATTTCTTTTTGAAGTATTGGAATATCATTTTTCTGAATGGGCTTTACTTGGTCAAATTTCTTGTCCCATACCCCTTGGTTCACGATTATGGATATAATTATTTAGAAGTGGTCGGCCTAATCGATTTGAAGGCATGGTTGGCCGTATTTGTGCTGATTACGATGTTCGGTTTTCTTTACAAAGGCCTGCGAGACAGAACTATTTATGGCTTCGGATTAGCCTTCTATTTTATCACCGCTTCCATCTATCTCCATCTAGGCGGGCTGGCTCCAGATATGTTTGCAGAGCGTTTCATGTTTGTTCCTTTGCTTGGGTTATCGTTGGTTTTAGTCGATGCCCTTGTCAGAATCAGTAAGGGAAACAAAGCGATGAAAATGGTAGTTGGAGCGGTTCTGCTTATTATTTCCTCCAGCTTTTTTGCCGTAAGTTGGAATCGGAATAAGGCTTGGAAGAACAATCGTACATTACTGGAAACCGACCTTCCGCTACTGCACAATGGAGCCAGAGCCAATTACAACTATGCCTTGTTGCTTCACGGTCTTTACTATCAGCTTTCGGAAGCAGAACGCGCTACAATGCCAGATAGTATCTTGAAGTACTATGAGCGCGTTATGGAGATAACCGATAGGCTGTACCCCGCATATTTAGACCTAGGTGGTGCGTATATGGAATTTGAGAAGTTTGATGAGGCAAGAGGAGTATTTCAAAAGGCCATTAACCGATATCCTCAAATATCTGCTTCTTACGTTCAAATGGGTAAATATTATATGACTTTTAAGGAATATGAAAAGGCAACTCCGTATTTTGAGAACGCCATAGAAAAAGGTAGTCAGGGCTCAGATTACTATTACTATTTGGCCATATGCCAATTCAATTCTAAGAATTATCAGCAGGCGATTAAGGTACTTTATGATGGAGAGCAAGTAGGCGTAAGCTCAGCAGCGTATTATACACTAATGGTAAACCTGCATCTTCGGCTTGGAGAGAATGAAAAAGGGCTAAAAGTTCTTGAAAGAGGCCTTAACGTGTTTCCGAATAGTGAGGAATTGGAGAACCTTAAACCATCGTTGAGAGTCAATTGACAAATAACATAAAGTCCATATTTGGTAATGAATGAGTTGGTTGAATAAGAAATATGTCATGTTCTTGGTGGTTGCAATATGTAGTTTTCTGCAGTTTGCAAATACTCTGAATCATGATTATGCTTGGGATGATAAGATTGTGATTCTCGACAATCCAGATGTAAAAGCTGGTTTTTCTGGTCTTAAAGAAATTTGGCACAAGCAACATTCAGATTTTCTGCATGATCAAATTGGCTACAGACCTGTAGTTCTTACATCTTTTGCCATAGAACAGGAGTTTTTTCCACTGAACCCGAAGGTTGGTCATTTTATGAATGTGACCTATTTCTCAATACTTTGTCTAGTCATTTTACTTTTTCTAACCAAAGTGATTCCATACAAATGGAGGTTTGAAGCATTGTTGGTTACGCTCTTGTTTTTGGTTCATCCAATTCATGTGGAGGTTGTGGCTAATATCAAAAGCCGTGATGAGATTTTTCAGTTGACCTTCAGTTTGCTAAGTATCCTCTTTTATTGGAAATGGTTTGAAGCTAGAAAATGGTGGTTTTTAGTTGGTGCTATCCTTTCCTTTATTATTGCCATCCTTTCTAGAGAAAATGCCATTGTTACCGTTGGTCTCATTCCGTTAACAGTTCTGTTTTTTGGAAATGACCCATTCAAAAATGGAATAAAACGATTGCTTCCTATTGTTGGTTTGGCAGCGGTAGGTTTCTTAATAATCTACCTAAGTCTAGGAAGTAATGTGGTTAAAACAGAAACGGTTGGAATGGGAATCGTTTATGAACATCCAGACTTAGCTAATGGCCTTTTCTATCACGGGCTTACAGGAATAAAGCGGATGCTCAATTTTAACCTTGTAATGCTTAGGTATCTTAAGAACTTCTTTTGGCCAGTAGATTTAGTCTATTACTATGGGTACAATCACTTAAAAGTTTATAACACCACCGATTTGGTTCCGATTGCTGGTGCTATAGCAACTACTTTTTTGACTTTTCTTACGGTTGTTGCTATAAAGCTGAGACGAATATTTGCTTTTGGAGCGATGTTCTTTTTCGTAGGTATTTTCCCGTTTCTTCAATTTGTGAATTACATGCCCGATACGATGGCTGACAGGTTTGCTTTTGGCCCCTCGTTGGGTTTGTCAATTGCTTTTGTTGCTGGGGTTTCGTGGGTTTCTCATAGAAAGATTAGTAAATCAAAGCACCAGAAAGCAGCTATTGCTTTAGCTATAGTTCCATTGCTGATATTTTATTCTTTTCAAACATTTGAACGTAATAAGGCTTGGAAGAACAATTACACGCTTTTCAGTACCGATATTGGGAAGTTGGATAACTGTGCTAAAGCGCATGAGCATTATGCTGATGTACTTCATGAAAAGTATCTCAAGACGGGTGATGCTTCACTGATTCAAGACATAACTTACCATTATCAGGCGAGTATTGAGATTAGTGATAAGAGCTATTATTCCTTCTTAAAACTAGGCTCTAATTACGCATCCTTCGGGAATCCTGAAATGGGCATTCAGGTTTTACGAAAGGCTGTAGAGTTGTTTCCTAATAAATCTGACCCTAATTTTTATCTTGGAAATGTCTTGTTTCAAGAGGGTAGATATAAAGAGGCCATTCCGTATTTGAAAAAAGGGATAGAATATTCTCCAAAAGTCTCAGATTCATATTACTTGTTAATACTAAGCTTTGAGCAGGCAGCCTTGCTAGATAGTGCGGTGTCTCTTGGAAAAGTAGCCACCCAAAAGTTCTCTACTGACATACGCGTTCGAGATGCTGTTTGCGATGTTTATATGGCGAGAGAAGAATACGAAACGGCATTTGCACATGCAGATACGTTGCTTATGTTGGTAGGTGCGGATGCTACATATTGGAAAAAAGCCATCGGCATTAGGCAATTGGCTGGCTATGATTTTGAGGCTGGCCAGCTTTACCAAAAAGGTATGCAGCTAGGCGTGAATTTCGACAAATAACCGTATTTGGTCGATTATCATAGTATAACAATCCGATAACATTCGAATTCACAAAAAAAATCTTCTTCTTTATAGGCTGAAATCCAACCAGCTTATTATGAAAAGAATTTTTACCGCACTTACCATTGTTTTTTCTCTCGCCTTTTCTCAAACTGTTTTAGCTCAATGTGCTTGGAGTGGCGCTTATTATGGCGAGATGCTTCCAAATGCTGGCTGTGGTGTTTTTCAAAATTATTCTTCATATGGGCCAGGAGAGTATTTCAGAATGCCGGTTTTGCGAGGCGGAAGCTACTCGGTAAGTACCTGTGGCGCAACCATTGATACGCAATTGAGTTTTTACCGAGGAACCGATTATTCCACCACTTTTGCTTATAATGATGATAACGGCCCTATTTGTGGTGCTTTGCAAGCATCTGCTACCATTACGCCCACTTTTACAGATTATACGAGGGTTCAAGTAAGCCAGTATGACTGTCGGCCAGGAGGTACAGCTTCAATCACAGTTTCTGTTCGCCAAAACAACAACCTTAGCATTACGTCTTCTTCTGCAGACATGTGCCAAGGTCAAACTAGGAGCCTGACTGCAACCCCTGCCCGAGCTACTGGCGGTCTGACTGGTAGCGGTAATGCCGGAACTTTTTCAGGGACTGGTGTTTCTGGTACAACCTTTACAGCTCCAACACCCTCGGGAGCTTCTCAGGTTTATAGCATAACATACACCTTTGGCTATTGCACTACAACTCAAAATATAAGGGTTTACCGAAATCCAACAACGGCAAATGCTGGTCCGGATCAGAGTATTTGTGGGAATACCGCTACACTTGCCGCTAATACTCCTTCGTTTGGAACTGGTTCATGGTCTACCGTTAGTGGTACATATACCGGTCTAAATACTTCAAATCCAACTGACGCGTTCACATTGACTTCAAATTCTGTCACGTTGCGCTGGACGATAACCAACGGTGCTTGCGGAACTTCTTCGGAAGATGTTACTATTACAAAGGACAACGTTGACCCAAGCATTTCTTGTCCTAGCAATATCACACAAATAGCTAGTGCCAACCAGTGTAATAAAACCGTTGCATATTCTGTAACCGCTTCGGATGCGTGCGGAGCAACAACAAGCCTTGCTTCAGGACTTGGTTCTAACGGTGTTTTTCCAGTTGGTACTACAACGGAGTCTTGGACGGCTACTGATGCTGCTGGCAATACAGCAAGCTGCTCATTTACCGTTACAATTGCCGACAATCAAAACCCATCTATTATTTGTCCTGCAAATATTTCCGTTAACAATACCGTTGGTGTATGCGGTGCCGCGGTGAGCTATGCTGCCGTTACATCGTCAGATAATTGCCCGGGTCAAACAGTGTCAACGTTTTCGGGTGGAGCAAGTGGTTCCACCTTTCCAATTGGTACGAGTACTGTCGTTCTGCGGGCAACAGATGCTAGTAGCAATACAGCTCAATGTTCGTTTACAGTTACTGTTACTGATAATGAAAACCCAGTATTGTCCTGTCCTTCGAACATTACGCAGGCTAACGATGCAGGAGAGTGTTTTGCTACTGTTACATGGCCAACAGTAACTGCCACTGATAACTGTACTGCCGGAACACCAAGCCAAACTTCTGGGCCAAACCCGGGACCTAACTTCCCAGTTGGCACTTCAACCGTTATTTATTCGGTAAGTGATAATAATTCAAACACCGGCACCTGTCAGTTTACCGTAACCGTAACTGATTCGGAGGATCCGGAAATAACTTGTCCTGCTAATGTTAGTTTGCAGGCGGCAAGTGGTTCATGTGCAGCTAATGTTAGCTATTCTACTCCTACTGCTACGGATAATTGTAGTGTTTCAAGTGTGTCTCTTACTTCTGGTCCTGCTAGTGGTTCTAGCTTTAATGTTGGCGCTTCTACAGTAACATGGACTGCAACGGATGCAGCTGGTAGAACAGACGTTTGTAGCTTTACAGTTACCGTAACAGATGGTCAGAATCCTAGCATTTCATGTCCTTCGGATATTTCTACTGTAGCACCTGCGGGCGCTTGTGCAGCTTCTGTTACTTACTCTAGCCCTGTCGCTTTAGATAATTGTCCAGGTGTCACATCGGCTCTTACCTCAGGTCAAATAAGTGGAAGCTCTTTTGGGGTTGGAATTAACACAGTTACCTATACAGCTACAGACGCTTCTAGCAATGCTGCTACTTGTTCTTTCAATGTTACAGTAACGGATGAAGAAGACCCCGTAATTTCAGGTTGCCCATCGAACATATCACAACCAAATGACGCTGGCCTTTGTAGCGGGGTTGTTAGCTGGTTAGAACCAACGGTGGGTGATAACTGCCCTGGAGCCACAATAACAAGAACGGCTGGCCAAGCTCCTAATACCGTATTTTCTGCGGAAACTACGGTAACAATTACCTATACAGCTACAGACGCTTCTAGTAATACGGCAACTTGTTCTTTTGACGTAAGGGTTGAAGACGAAGAAGACCCTAGTATTAGCTGTCCTGTAAATATTACAGTTCCAAATAGTGTTGGCTTGTGCGGAACGGCTTCTGGTGTAGTCACTTTTTCGAATGCGAGCTTTAGTGATAATTGTCCTGGAGTTACGCTTCTACAAACTGCTGGAGCTACAAGTGGCTCTTCGTTTAGTGTAGGAACGGAGACAATAACGTTTGTAGCTACTGATGCAGCTTCAAATACCAACTCCTGTTCATTTACGGTAACAGTTACTGATAACGAGGCTCCGAATTACCTTGTCTGTCCTACTGATTTTGCTGTTGATGCAGACAATGGCGTCTGTGATGCTGTGGTTACGTATTCAACGGTTTTAGCAGATGACAATTGTGATGGTAGCGTAACTCCAGTTATGACAACTTCCGGAACGGCTTCTGGAGATGTTTTCCCACTTGGGCCAACTACCGTTACTTATGCTGCCACTGATGGGGCGGGCAGCGTAAGTACATGTTCGTTTGTGGTTACTGTTAATGATGAAGAAGTGCCACAATTAACCTGTCCTGCTAATCAAACTGTGACTTTTGATGGTAGTTGTCAATACGAACTTCTGAACTACACCTCTCAGGTTGGGTTCTTGCTTGATAACTGTGATACACCAATATTGGTTCAAAGCCCTGTAGCAGCAACGACAATTACAGGTAGTACTGAAATTACTATTACGGCTACGGACCTTAGCGGAAATGCTTCTAGTTGCAGCTTCTTCGTTAACCCGAATGATATTGTAGATCCAGTTATTACTTGCCCTTCTGATCAGCAAGTAGCTGTTAACTCTATTTGTCAGTTTACACTTCCAAATTATGTCAATGCTGTTGTAAGTGATGATTGCGACCCGAACCCCGGAGTGGTTCAGTCTCCAATTTCAGGGGCAATTTTAACTTCCTCAACACCGGTTACCTTAACTGTTACGGATGCAAGCGGGAACAGCAGCTCATGTACTTTCAACGCTGAACCGTTTGATGCTACCAATCCAACTATTAGCTGTCCAAGTAATCAGCTTGAGGTATTTAATGCTGGTTGTGAATTTGATATTACAGACTACACAGGTTTGGCTTCAACTACAGATAATTGTGTAGCCCCTGTTACTGTAACACAAAGTCCAATATTGGGAACAACGATTACTGGAAACACGTCTGTTACTCTTACGGCTACTGATGGAAATAACAATACCAGCGTTTGCACATTCACCGTTATTCCGCAAGACGATGTCGACCCAACAATCAGTTGTCCTGCTGATTTGAATGTATCCTATAATTCAAATTGTCTGTTCACTGTAGGTAATTACATCAGTGGTGCAACTCCACTAGACAATTGTGATTCTAATCCCTCTGTAGCACAATCTCCAGTTGCAGGAACTTCAATTGCTTCGACTACAAATATTGTATTAACGGTTACGGATGCTAGTGGAAACACGGCTACATGTAATTTCGATGTGATTCCTTCTGATGGAACAGCCCCGAATGTGACCTGTCCATCAGACCAATTGGTTAATTTGAATGTAAGTTGTGAAAGCACTCTTTTAAGTTATACTTCTTCTGCAACTGTTTCTGATAATTGCGATGGAGCACCATCAGTTACACAATCTCCAGCTTCAGGAACAACTATTACAGCAAATACAACTGTAACTATTTCTGTAGAAGATGCCGACAATAATACCAACTCATGTGATTTCGAGGTAATTGTTCAAGATATCATAGCACCAACAATTACGTGTGCTGCTGATATTAACGTAAACTTCAATAGCAGCTGTGAGTTTGTTGTTGGTAATTATTTAGCTACACCAGTTAGCCTCGGAGACAATTGTGCTGGAACGCCCACAGTAACTCAAAGTCCTGCTACTGGTGCAACCATTTCTGGACAATCGGCTATTACACTAACAGCTACTGATGCAAGTGGCAACACTAGTGCTTGTAGCTTCAATATCATTCCGGTTGATGGTCAAAACCCATCGGTAACTTGTCCGAACGATATTAACGTAGATTTTGATGCAAGCTGCGCTTATGCTCTTGCGGATTACACAGGACAGGCGAGTGCCACCGATAATTGTGACCAATCTGTAACAGTTACACAAAGCCCTGGTTTTGGAACAGTCATTTCTGGCTCAACCACAGTAACAATTACAGGTACTGATGATGCTGGAAATACGGGCAACTGTTCGTTTGCTGTAATTCCTTCTGATAATACTGTTCCGACAATTACTTGTCCAAGCAATCAATCAGAAGTATTTAGTGCGAGTTGTAATTTTGTTCTGCCTGACTATACTTCTTTGGCAACTGCAGCCGATAACTGCGACAATAATGTCTTGGTTACACAGTCTCCGGGTGCTACTGCCACTATTACTGGTTCGCAAGTAATTACGCTTACTGCGGTTGATAATGATAATAACAGTACTACCTGCGTATTCAGTGTGCTTCCAGTTGATAATACTGCGCCAGTTATTACTTGTCCTGCTGATGAGATTGTGTCTTTCAACTCACAGTGTCAATTTGTAATTGTTAATTACACTGGATCAGCATCGGCTGTAGATAATTGTGGAGGTGTTGCGGTAATTACTCAGTCACCCGCTTCAGGTTCATCAATCGGAACAACAAGTGCTGTTACGCTTACAGCTACAGATGCTGATGGAAATGCCAGTTCTTGCAGCTTTGATGTGATTCCTTCGGATAATACAATTCCAACAGTTTCATGTCCTGGCGATCAGACAGTCAACTTTAACGCTGGTTGTAGTTACACGCTGCTATCATATGTTGGTCAAGTAAATACGGATGACAATTGTGATGCTTCTCCAACTTTATCTCAAAGCCCTGCTTCAGGAACTAGTATTTCTGCGACTACGGTTATAACCATTACCTCTACAGATGTAGCGCTTAATGCTAATACATGTACGTTCTCGGTTATTCCATTTGATAATACGAATCCGACAATTGTTTGTCCTGTAGATGAAGATGTCAGTTTTGATGCTGGATGTCAATTCACACTAACGGATTACGCAAGTGGAGCTACGGCAGCTGATAATTGTGATGCTAGTCCAAGTGTTGCTCAAAGCCCAAACACGGGAAGCGTTATCACTGGCTTAACTGAAATAACCCTTACAGTTACTGATGCAAGTGGGAATTTAGCCACATGTACGTTTGACGTAATTCCTGATGATGATGTAGATCCAACTATTACTTGCCCTGGGCCACAGACGGTTAGCTCTAACGCCAGCTGTCAGTTTGTAGTATTGGATTACACTGGTAATGGAACTACAGATGATAACTGCGATGCATCCGTATCGGTCACTCAAAGTCCTGCTTTCGGAACCATAATCTCTATTCCAACAACGGTTACGTTAACGGCAGAGGACGATAATGTGAACACAGCGAATTGTACTTTCTTGGTTACGCCTGCTGACAATGACAATCCGAACATTACATGTCCTGGAGATCAAACGGTAGCGGTTGACGCAGCATGTGGGTTTGATGTAATTGATTACACTGGATTACCTACCGCAACTGATAATTGTAGTGGAACGCCAACGGTGACTCAAGATGTAAATGTTGGAACAACTATTACTGGCACAACAACTATAACGTTGACCGCCACTGATGACGATACGAATACAGCTAGTTGTACGTTTGATTTAATTCCAGAAGATAGCACAGACCCGATTGTTACTTGTCCGGGTGCGCAAACACCTACTCTTGGTGCTCAGTGCGAATTGGTAATACCAGACTACACTGGACTAGGAAGTGTTGCAGATAATTGCGATTCTGGCTTGTCAATTTCGCAATCACCAGTCGCTGGGTCAATAATAGGAGGAGCAACTACGGTTACGCTCGCATCCATAGATGGAGCCGGCAATATTGGTACCTGCGTTTTCCTTGTAACTCCATCAGACAACACAGCTCCGTTTATTTCATGTCCAGCGGATATTGTAGAATCGTTTGATGCTGGCTGTGAGTTTGACCTTCTAAGCTATGTTTCATTAGCCACGGTGTCTGATAATTGTACGCCACCACCTTACACGGTTACTCAATCACCAATTGCAGGAACCACGGTTTCTGGTAATACGACAATTGTATTGTCGGTTATGGATGGATCGAGTAATGTGAATACATGTTCATTTGACATATTACCAGACGATGATGTTGATCCAACAATTGTTTGTCCTGCGGATCAAACAGTAAGTTTTAATGGCGTCTGTCAGTATTTACTGCCAGATTATACAGGTCTCGCTACCGTTGATGATAATTGTGATGCTAACCCTGTAGTTACTCAAACAGCTTCAGCTGGAACTACATTGTCTGGAAATGCTGTAGTAACGATTGAAGTTGAAGATGCATCCGGAAATACTACTAGTTGTTCATTCAATGTTGTTGCTGAGGATGATACGAATCCAAGTGTTGTTTGCCCAGTAAATCAGACCATTAATGCTACAGCTGATTGTGGATTTACTGTTGCAGATGTTACTGGTTTGGCAACAATTTCAGACAACTGCGATAATACACTGTTCATTACGCAAAGTCCTTCAGTAGGTTCAATCGTTTCAGGAACCACAACGATTACTGTTACAGCCGTGGATGATGCTGGAAATACGGCTTCATGTAATTTTGACATTGCCCCAGTTGACATTACAGTTCCAACAATTACATGTCCTAACGATTTGTTAGTTGACCTATCAGCAACATGTGATTTCACCTTGACAGATTACACAAGTCTAGCTGTTGCTACAGATAACTGTGATAACAGTTTAACTCTTGTTCAAAGCCCTAATTCAGGAGTCAATATTGGAAGTAGTACATCTACGGTAACAATTACAGCTATTGATGATGCTGGAAACAGTTCTGTTTGTACGTTCGATGTAATTCCAGAAGACAACACTGCACCAAGTATTACATGTCCTCAGGATGCGGTTGTACAGGTAAATCCTAATTGCCAGTATGTTCTTCCGGATTACACAGGGTCAATTGCTCCAATCGATAATTGTGATCCGTCAGCGGTTGTAACGCAATCGCCAATTTCAGGCACATCTATTGGTTCTGCTACAACGGTTACACTCTCAGCCACCGATGCTTCGGGTAACGTTGGAACATGTACAGTTCTAATAACGCCAGAAGACAATCAAGTACCTGTGTTTGCTAATTGTCCTGCTGATATTCAGGTTGATAATGATGTAGATGCTTGTGAGGCAGTGGTTAATTATGCTACGCTATCAGTATCCGATAATTGCGATGGAGTTCTTATTCCACAGCTTACGGCTGGTGGTGCAAGTGGAACACCATTTATTGTTGGAACTACGCTAGTTACTTATACTGCTACTGATGCCGACAATAACGTTGCAACATGTTCTTTCAATGTAACTGTGGTAGATGTAGAAGACCCGGTTATTTTGTGTCCAACGAATATTACAACGACCGTAACACCTTTATCATGCGGTGCAGATGTAATCTACAACTTGCCAACCGCTACTGATAACTGTTCAACTGGTATTGTGCCAAGCTTAGAAGCTGGTTTTGCTTCTGGAGCTACATTCCCTCTTGGAGCAACAGTTGTTACCTATGAAGCTGAAGACGCTGCTGGTAACACCGAATCTTGCAGCTTTACGGTTACTGTAACTGATAATGAAGAACCGGTTATTACGTGTCCTGCCGATGTTGTTAGTAATGTTGGAATCAATAGCTGTCAAGCATTTGTAAACTACAGTTCTCCAACTGTAACAGATAATTGTGCTACAGGATTAACACCTGTTCTTACTTCTGGTCTTTCATCTGGCTCGTCATTTTCGCTCGGTACCACAACAATTGTTTATCAGGCCAATGATGGAAATGGAAATGTTTCTACCTGCTCATTTACGGTTACGGTTAACGACAATATTTTGCCAATCATGTTTGGATGTCCAATTGACATTACAGTAAATGTTGAGCCAGGAACTTGTGGTCAGGAAGTGAATTATGCTAACCCTGTGGCAACTGATAATTGTATTGGAGCTATTACACCAACACTTGAGAATGGTTTGGCTAGCGGGTCTACTTTCCCATTAGGGACAACAACGGTTCTATATGAGGCGGAAGATGCAGCTACCAATGTTGCTACTTGTTCTTTTCTTGTTACGGTAATTGACAACGAGGATCCAGTAATTACATGCCCTGCTGATATTTCTGTTTTTGCCATCCTGGGAACTTGTGAAGCCAATGTGACTTACACTCTACCAACGGTTACTGATAACTGTATCACATTCACAGGACCAACGCTTACTGGCGGACTTGCTTCGGGTGCTTCTTTCCCAGAAGGACCAACCACAGTTTCTTATAACGTTGTTGACGGAAGTGGAAACATGGACGATTGTAGTTTTGTCGTAACAGTTGAAGACAACGAACGACCAACGCTTACGTGCCCTGCAGACTTTGCAGTTAGCAATGATTTAGGAACATGCGATGCAGTTGTGACCTATAACTTACCAACGGTTGATGATAATTGCTCAACGGGACTAGTTCCATATATAATCATTGGTCAGGTTTCAGGGTCGACATTTGGTTTTGGAGATAACACAATTTCTTACGAAGCTGTGGATGGCAGTGGAAATACGAACAGCTGTACGTTTACTCTTACTGTTGAGGATAACGAACTGCCGGTTTTAACTTGCCCTAACGATACAATCATCTCATGCGATGCTGTTGTTGCCTATGACAACCCTATTGCATCTGACAACTGCAACCCAAGTCCAGTTCCTGTTCAAGTAGTGCCAGCTAGTGGATTTACTTTCCCACTTGGCCCAACCACTGTCACATTTGATGCGGAAGATGGAAATGGAAACACTGGAACTTGCTCATTTACAGTAACGGTGTCTGATACAACTGCTCCTGTTATAGCATGTCCGTTAGATCAGTACGAAAGCTTTGATGCTGCTTGTCAATTGGTGTTGCCGGATTACACGGCTCTCGGTACAGATTCAGATAATTGCGATGCTTCTCCAATTGTATCTCAAACTCCAGCAGCTAGTGTTACCGTTACAGGAACAACTACAGTAACGTTGGTTTCTACAGATGTATCAGGAAACCAAGGCACGTGTACTTTCAGCGTAATTGATAATACACCTCCAGTAGTTTCGTGTCCAAGCAATCAAGTTGTGGGAGCTGATATAAATTGTCAGTTTACACTATTGGATTATACCACGTTGGTTACTACAACTGATAATTGTGGAACGTCTGGATTGGCTCAATCCCCATCTGCGGGTACGCTTGTGAGTTCGAATACTACCGTTGAGATAACAGCAACGGATGACTTCGGAAATACCTCAACATGTCAGTTTGATGTTGAGTTGATTGACAACATCCAGCCAAGTATTACTTGCATTGGAAATCAGGTTGGATTGTTTGATGCAAATTGCGAATACCAACTTCCGGATTATACGGGGCAAGCTTTTGCAGATGATAACTGTGATGCAGTTCCAGTTATTACTCAATTCCCAGCTGCTGGACAATTAGTTCAAGGTGATACAATTATCACATTGACAGCCACTGATGCTGATGGAAATGCTATTACCTGTTCATTTGGTCTTTCTCCTGATGATAATGTTTCTCCAGTGATTACTTGTCCTGGACGTCAGCAGGAATTGTTTGATGCAACTTGCAGTTTTCTAATGGATGATTACACAGCCTCAGGCACCGTATCAGACAACTGTAGTTCTGTTTCAACTGTTACACAAAGTCCAGTTGTAGGGTCAACTCATGCGGCAAATACTATCGTAACACTTACTGCGATGGATGAGGCCGGTAACTCAAGTAGCTGCGTGTTTGTTGTGGTTCCTGCAGATGAAATTGCTCCGACAGTGACCTGTCCTGCAAATCAAAATGTTGCAGTAAACAATAATTGCGAGTTCATACTATCGGATTACACGACATCTGCCACAACAGCAGATAATTGTTCAAACTCAATTGTAGTAACTCAATCTCCATCAGTTGGAAGTAGTTTGTCCAGCTCGGTTTTGGTTACCCTTACAGCAAATGATGGCAATGGAAACTCATCAACATGTGATTTCACGCTAACGCCAGACGATCAGACTCCACCAGTGGTAGTTTGTAACGCGGATGTTGAGGTTGATTTTGATGCCAATTGTGGCTTTGAGATTGCGGATTATATTGGGTTCATTACCGCTACGGATAACTGTGCAGGTGCCATTACCTATGCTCAAAGCCCTGTTGCTGGAACAGTGATTACAGGACCAAGCTCTGTAGAGTTAACTGCAACTGATGCTAACGGAAACTCAGCATCGTGCTCTTTTGGTGTTCTTCCAACAGATGTAACGCCACCAGTTGTTATTTGTCCAGCAGATCAGAATGTGAACTTGGATGCTACTTGTGGATTTGAGATTCCGGATTACGTTGCTTTAGCAACTATTACAGATAATTGTCAGTTGACTTCAGTGACTCAAAGTTTGACTGCTGGAACAGTAATTACCTTTCAAACGGCTATTGTGTTGACGGCAACTGATAATGCTGGAAACACCGAGAGCTGTACGTTCGATGTAATTCCATCGGATGTTACGGACCCAATAATTAGCTGTCCTCCGGATATTGAGGTAAGTGTAACTAATACTTGTGAGGTGTTTATATCCGATTACAGAGGTCTAGTGCAAATTTTTGATAATTGTTCAAATACCTTTATTGATCAATCACCAGATGAAGGAACAGCTATAACTCAAGAGACTGAGATAATTTTCACTGTAACAGATGACGGAGGTAATGCTGTTAACTGCTCATTTATGGTTACTCCTGTCGATAACACGCTTCCTACAATTGTTTGTCCTCAAAGCATCACCGCTTTTTTCGACAACAACTGCCAGTTCGAGATTCCTGATTATAGAACTGAGGTGATTGCAGAGGATAACTGCTTGTCTACTGGTTTGGCTTTAGGACAATTCCCTCCATTGGGTACCGTGATAGTTGCCAACTCGGTGGTAACGATTACCGCAGAAGACGCAAATGGAAATGAAGCTGATTGTTCTTTCGCCCTAGAAGTATTTGACACCATTGCACCAATAATCTCTGTCTGCCCTCCTGACATTACGATTCCTGCAAGTAGCAATTGTGAAACAATTGTTCCTGATTTTGCATCTCAGTTTACGGCAACTGATAACTGCGATGGTATCATTGCTATAAGCCAAATTCCTGCTGCTGGAACTTCATTTATTGGTGCCGCCTCTGATCTTATAATCATGGTGGCAACTGACGATACTGGAAATCAAACAGTGTGTGAGTTCATTCTAACAGTAACTGACGTCATTGATCCTACCGTAACCTGTCCAGCAGATCAGACGGTGGAGTTGGGTGCAACTTGCCAGTTTGTATTGCCAGATTACACGCTCATGGCATCTGGTTCAGATGCTTGTGGTGCGGTTACTCTTACACAGTCGCCTCTTGCGGGTGCTCCTATTACAGTACAGCTTAACACGACCATTATTGCTGAAGATGAAAGTGGTAATACGGCCACATGTACATTCTTCGTTACTCCGCAACCTATGGAAGTTGTTGTTCAGGGAACTGATGCTACATGTAATGCAGGTGATAATGGTTCTGCCATCGTAACGGTTACCGGAGGAACTCCTCCTTATGCTGAAGATTGGGGTGGGTTTAATCCTACAGCTTTAGCAGCTGGAAACTATGCTGTAATTGTAACTGACGTAAATGGTTGTCCTGCAACTGGAAATGTAACGATTGAAGACGGTGCGTTATTTGAACTGGAAATCAGCCCTAACGGAACGGTGTTCGTTTGTGAAGGAGAGTCTGTTCAGTTAAGTGCAGCTCCAGGATATGCAATTTACGACTGGAGTACTGGAGCTTCCGTTGCATCCATCAATGTTTCTAACGAAGCCAGCTACTGGTTGCAAGTAGCAGATGCTAACGGCTGTTTGAGTAACACAGATACGGCAACGGTAGTCTTCTATGATGCAGTTGCTCCGGAGATTACTGTCTCTCCTGAGGGTCTACTGGTGTCATCTAACGATACAGCTCAGTCTTATCAATGGTATTTGAACGGAGCTCCAATTGTGGATGCTACGACTTCTTCGATTTGCCCAGCGGTAAGCGGAAACTACGTGGTAGCTATTACAGATGACAACGGATGTGAGGTTGAAAGCTTCACTAGCGAAATAACTTTCAATGCAGATGCTCCATGCTTGGTTGGAATAGACGAGTACGGACTTAGCCTTGATGTTTATCCAAACCCTTCAACTGGAGTGTTTACCGTTAATTACGCTCTTGAGCAGCAAATGGATATTGAATTGGCGGTGTTCGACTTATTAGGTTCACGCGTCAGCAATAATATGTTGATATCGTCTCAAAATGGAACGAAAGTTATAGACTTGTCTCAGGAGGCAAACGGTGTATATCTGTTAAGAATCACTCTTGGAAACGATAAAGTGCTTCAGCAGCGCCTGATACTCGTAAAGTGATTTAACTATTAAACGTGTAAAGCCCCGTTCATAATTTATGAACGGGGCTTTACTTTTTATGGGTGGCGTGTCCTAATTTGGTCAATCAGATACCTCAAGGTTTTTAAAACCTTTAAGGTCTTTGTAAAAACCGACCAAAACATGAAATACGTTTTTACCGTTTTCCTTTTTCTTTTCACTTTAGTTGCTTTCAGTCAATCTCGACCTGAAATTCATTGCAAGCACTTTTTCTACGGTTACCCCTTTGGCGCGCCAGCTAGTAACGACATGGTGATTAGAGACCTTTATGTTCTCAGCAATAATGACAGTACTAAGTTTGCCGACTGGGTAGCGTACAAGCTAACGCTTCACGAAGTGGATGGCGAGCTTGATTTGGACAGAAATTGGAGGTCTGAAGAGTGGCTTGCTGGTGAGGAGACGTTGGAAGCTTCGGATTACACGAGCGCAAGTTCTACGAGTGATTATGATCGTGGACATCAAGCACCTCTCGGTTCGTTTAAGAACTCTGTTTATGCTTCGCAAACAAACCATCTTAGTAACATTACACCGCAAAAAGCTAATCTGAACCGTGGGCCTTGGGTAAAGTTGGAGAATAACATTAGAACATTGGTTCAGGCGAATAGGCTTGCTTATGTGATGACAGGACCATTGTATGAACGCGACATGGCAGATTTGCCAAAGGCAAATGAAGAGCATAAAGTACCGAGTGGATACTGGAAAGTTGTGATTGTGCCAACCAGCAGCAAGACCTTTGAGCATGCGGCCTTTATTATGGAGCAGGAAAGTGGACGTAAAGATGCTGTGAAAAGTAAGGCGGTAATGATTGATGAGGTAGAGCGCAGAAGCGGACTAGATTTACTTTGGGAGTTGGAAGATGATGTGGAAGCAGCCACAGAGGCTGACAAGAATACTGCATGGATAAACACGTGGGCTGACTAAATGGAAGTCACAGTAAAACATGCAAGTAGAACACTTACTGCTGACTTAACGGCTGGAATCGACTTGTCTATTCCGTTTGAGCATAACGGAAAGCTCAATGCCTACCACGCAGCCCCCGTTCATATAGAACCATTTAAAATGGGAGATTGGGTTGGAGAAGTAGCCCAAGGAGGCTCGGTCAACTACCGAAACATCAGTTTTAATCCTCACGGAAACGGAACGCATACCGAATGTGTTGGGCATATTGATAGTACTATTCACAGCGTGAATGAGCGGTTTAAACAGTTTCATTGTGTTGCGCAATTGGTCACCGTAGAACCTTTATCAATTGAGAATGGCGATTTGGTTATTACGGTCGACTTGCTTCCCCAACTGGAAGGAGTAGGAGTAGATGCCGTTATTATTCGCACGCTGCCCAATTCAGAAGATAAGCGCCAACGCAACTACTCTGGTTCAAACCCACCGTATTTGCATAAAGATGCTGTTTTGAAATTGGTAGATGCCGGCTGTAAACATCTCATTCTCGATTTGCCCAGTGTAGATAGGGAAGAGGACGAAGGAAAACTGCTTGGTCACAAGGCATTCTGGAAATATCCTGAAGAAACTCGGATGGATTGTACCATAACCGAATTGGCCTTTATTCCTACTTCGGTAAAAGATGGACTCTACTTACTTAACCTGCAAGTTTCACCTTTTGTGAATGATGCCGCGCCAAGTCGTCCGGTCATCTTTCCTCTTGGCTAATCGAAGCAACATTGCTTTAGCTTTGCGGCATGGAATCGTTTGACGAGATAAACCTGACTAAACACCTGAGAATTGGAATTGACGAACTTGGGTTCGAACGTCCAACACCTATCCAGGAACAGGCATTCCCGATTATTATGTCGGGTAAGAATGTAGTAGGAATTGCACAGACTGGTACGGGAAAGACTTTGGCTTATCTGATGCCAATTCTTCAAAACTGGAAGTTTGCCAAGCAATTGAACCCAACGGTTTTGGTGCTTGTGCCAACACGGGAACTGGTTTTGCAGGTAGTAGAACAAACGCAGCTTTATGCACAATACATGAGCGTACGTGTGGTGGGAGTTTATGGTGGAACAAACATTAACACGCAAGCAGCCACATTGGCTGATGGCGTTGATATTTTGGTTGCTACTCCCGGAAGGTTGTACGATTTAGCCGTGGCGCGTGCCGCCAACCTAAAAGCGGTTAAGAAATTGGTGATAGATGAAGTGGATGTGATGCTCGATTTGGGTTTTCGCTTTCAACTCTCAAACATTTTTGAACTGTTGCCAGAAAAACGGCAGAACATTATGTTTTCTGCAACTATGACCGAAGAGGTTTCTGAACTTATTGATGAAAATTTTATCACGCCCGAACGTATTTCTGTTGCTGTAAGCGGAACGCCACTGGAGAATATTGCCCAGAGCGCTTATGCTGTTCCAAATTTCTACACCAAGGTTAATTTACTTGCTCATTTGCTTAGAGATAAGAAAGAGTTTGAAAAAGTATTAGTCTTTGTTCCGAGTAAAAAAGCAGCCGACCGCTTGTTTGATGCGCTGGAAGAAACGCACGGTAGAGAAATGGGAGTGGTGCATTCTAACAAGTCGCAGAATTACCGTATTCGTTCGCTAGAGCAGTTTAATGGTGGTAGACACCGAGTTCTAATTGCTACTGATGTAATGGCTCGGGGTCTGGATCTTCCGTTAGTGTCTCACGTTATCAATTTTGATGTACCCACTTTTCCCGAGAACTACATGCACCGTATTGGTAGAACGGGGCGTGCAGAGCAGGAGGGAAGGTCTATTCTCTTCTTTACCGAAGCGGAGCTCGAGGCAAAAGAAGCCATTGAACGTCTGATGGATATGGAGATTGACCTGTTTGATTTTCCTGATGAAGTGGCTGTTTCTGAACAACTGACACCTGATGAGCGCACGAAGCCGAAATACGCTAAGAACCAAAATCGGAATTCAAAGAATAAGCTAGAAGGCGGTGGTGCTTTTCATGAGAAAAAGGACAAGAATAAGAAGGTGAATAAGGGCGGTTCTTATCGCGAAGCGGTTAAACAGAAATACAAGAAACCTCGTACCCGTGGAAGTAAGAGTGTTAATAACCGCAAGAAAAAGTAGATTCTTGGCGAGCGTTAACTAATAACGTAGCTCCAGGTAATCTCAGCGGTAGGCTCTAAGATTTTGGAAACGGAGCAATACTTTTCTGCCGATAGCTGAATGGCACGCTTCACCTTCTCGTCTTGCAGGTCTATTCCTTTCACTAAATACTTAAGATGAATTTTCGTGAAAATCGATGGGACTTCATCTCTACGTTCGGCAGTCACCTCAACATCATAATTGGTCACTTCCTGTTTCATTTTCTTGAGAATAGAAATAACATCAATGCTACTGCAACCAGCCAACGACATTAAAACCAATTCCATAGGTCGGGCGCCAAGGTTCTTACCTCCAATTTTTGGCGAACCATCCATGTGAATGGAATTGCCCGTTTCATTGGTTGCTTCCATATGATAGTCGTCATTCAATCTTTTCAGCGTTACTTTCATCCTATTCGTATTGCGTTTTGGTTCTTGCTCAATAAAATATACGTACCAAAAGTACATTCATGGAAACTCTTATTTCCTCCATTTTGAACAAATCATTTGCTCTGCACAATATGAAAAGATACTTATCGTACTACGACCGTTAAGTATATTTGCCGCGATATGAAAATCCTTAGTTGGGCCACGCCCATTTTTGCCATCCTAGTCATTTTTGGAACCAGCTGTAAAAAAGATGTTCTAAACACAGATGGCGCACTTACGTTCTCTGTTGATACCGTTCTTTTTGATACGGTTTTTACAACCATTGGCTCTGCCACGCGTCAGTTTAAAATCTATAATCCAAGTAATAATGAAGTGAATATTTCTTCCATTATGCTTGCCGGTGGTCAGCAATCTAAGTATAGAATAAACGTTGATGGTGTACCTGGGATTGCGTTCAGCAATATTTCTATTCCGGGAAAAGACTCTCTTTTTGTGTTTGTGGATGTGACTCTCGATCCAAATAACTTATCGCAACCGGCTATAATTACTGATAGCGTTCTTTTTAATACCAATGGAAACATCCAGGATGTGGATTTGGCAGCCTTCGGTTGGGATGCAGATTTTACATATCCAACCAGTTTTATTCCGGGAATTGGGTCTATTCATTTTCTGGATTGCGATATTACTTGGACTTCAGCTCAGCCACACGTTATTTATGGTTGGGCCGTAGTGCCAGAAGGGTGCACTCTTACCATCGAGGCAGGGGCGCGAGTCTATAGCCACAAAGGTTCGGGCATTATTGTGGATGAAGGAGGAACACTGATTGTAAACGGAACCCCTCAAAACCAGGTTGTATTTGCTGGCGATAGACTAGATGATTTTTATGAAGATCAGGCTGGTGAATGGAGTGCAATTTGGCTGTATGCAGGTAGCTTGAACAATGAGATTCATGGTGCAATTATCAAGAATGGAAGTGTTGGAGTGCGGGTTGATTCGTTGGCGGCAAATTCCAATCCAAACCTGATAATGACTAATACCATCATTGAAAACATGTCTGCAGTTTCACTTCTATCCATTGAAGCAACAATTGAAGCGTATAACTGTGTATTTGGAAACGCAGGACAGTACTCTGCAGCACTTACTCGTGGAGGTGATTATCAATTTTATCACTGCACTTTTGGTAATTATTGGTTCAATGGCAATCGTCAAACGCCTGCGCTTCTTCTCAACAATTGGATTGAAGCTGATGGTACGGTTTTTACATATGATTTGAACCGCGCTTATTTTGGAAATTGTATCGTTTATGGAAATAACTTGAACGAATTAGGACTAGATAGAAACGCTTCTTCTGTATTCAACTTTGAGTTTGACCATTGTGTTATGAGAATCGATTTCAACGCAGATGAGCCAATTGACATCACTAATTCCAATGAGTTTAAGGATGTGATTTACAACGAAGACCCTTTGTTTGTAGATCCATCAGAAAACAATTTTGAACTTGATTCTGCTATTTCTTCCGCCTTTAATGCAGGAGATAATGGAATAACGAACGTTGATTTAGGTGTCATGGGAATGGACGTCATCGGCAACCAACGTCCGTTTTTTAGTCCACTAGGTTCAATTCCTGATATTGGCGCGTACGAACGTCAGGAGTAAGAACATCTCTATATTTGAGACAGTTCTAGCTCGCGTTTGAAAAACCTGATTCTAAATAGTCTTCACACCATTGGTGTTTCATCGCTTTTGCGGGGTAGAAAGAAGAATCAACTCACGGTTCTCAGTCTTCATCGTATTTCAAATGAGCGAAATGTTTTTTGGAATCCTATCCAACCGAAAACGTTTAACCAACTTCTTACTTACGTTAAGAAGAATTACAACGTAATAGGGTTCGAAGAACTGGAGCATATTGAGGGTGCAAAATCAACCAAGCCGTATCTCATTCTGAGTTTTGATGATGGTTACTATGATTTCTATGAGTTTGCGTTACCGCTATTGGTGAAACATGGTTTGCCTTCTAATCACAATATTGTGAACGAATGTGCCAATAAGAATAAAATAATCTGGACGCAACATTTGAATGTTCTGTTTGAGCATAGTATTCAAAATTCAATTCCCCTTGAAATCGAGTTTGCTGATAGAAAAACAACTCTTTCTGATTTCGGAAATTCATGGATGTCATTCTATCTAAACACGTTCAAAACACTTTTGAATATGCCTGTTTCCGAAAGAGAATCAGTAATGAATCAACTTCAGAATGCAATGGGTATTGACACTTCATGTAGAATGATGAATTGGGAAGAAATCCGAGAATGCAATGCAAATGGAGTTGAAATCGGAAGTCACACTTTTGCACATGATTCGCTGGGAACAATCAAAGACCTGGGGGCATTAGAAAAGGAAATTCTGACATCTAAGAGGGAAACAGAAAAGTTATTGGGCAAAAAGGTGAATGTGTTAGCGCTGCCCAACGGACAAACAGGCAAACAGGCTGATGCGGTTATTTCCAATTCAGATTATAAATTCGTGCTGTATGTCAATGATGAGTTGAATAGAATGCCAATTTCTAAAGACAATAATCCAATTCCTATTTCTAGAGTAAACATGGTCGATGAACCATTTCCTCAAATGGCACTGAGAATGGAGCAATTCCACAAAATGCTGAGAAGAAATGTCTGAAATAGCAAAACCTGAACGGCACCTGCAGCAAACTGAAGATTTCGATTATGAACTAAAACGAATTGGTTCAGACGACTTTTCGGTACTCATTCCTTTGATGGAAGACTGCTTTGGAATGGATGTTGACATTGATTACTTCCGTTGGAAATACACACAGAATCCTGCTGGTAGTTTTATTGGATTTATTGCTGCTGACAAAGCCACAGGTCAAGTAGGTGGCTACTATGGTGTCATTCCGCAGATATTTGAATTGGACGGAAAAGTGACTAAGGTTTTTCAGTCATGCGATACAATGACGCACTCAAAGCATCGAAGACGCGGTTTATTTCGAAAATTAGCCATGCGGTGCTATCAGGAACTTAGAGACGAAGAAAATTTATTCGTAATAGGATTTGGTGGCGGACAATCTACGCCAGGCTTTCTGAAGTTTGGGTGGCAACGAATATTCGATTTTCGTTATTATTTTAAACCAGCCATTCTGTGTAGGTTTTCGAAAGGTTCGAAATCTGCAATAGAAGATGTAAATGTGAGTACCGCTCAAAAAGCAATCGAAGACGGGCTCGACATCACTAAAAAGAAAGCATCTGCAAAAGCAAAAAGCGTTAGAACAAGTGAACAGATTAATTGGCGACTGAGCAATCCGTACCACAAATATTTAGCGTTGCGTGTTACCAATGACGATGTCAGTTACATGATTTTTTACTTGGATAAGGACAAACTGGTTGTATTTGATGTTTTCATTGACAATCCAGTAAGCGGTAAAAAAATGATGAACTTTCTTAGTCAGGAAGTACTACAGAATAATTTTAAGGGTATCATTTCTTTTTGTCAGGAAGACGGAAGGGATTCAGAAGTGTTGAAAAAACTCGGATTTATCAGCAACCCTTTCAGTTTCGGACCACTCAACGAGCGGGTCCCTTTTATTCAGTTTAGTGATAAAAATCGGATGGAAGAGTACCTTTCACCAAATGATTGGTGTGTGACCACTTACGATCACGATTCACTCTGACAGTAACAAAGCAAGAATCTATTCCATTGAAGAAAGCACTTATTCTTGCATATGATTTCCCGCCTTTCAACTCTATTGGAGGCCAACGACCTTACGCTTGGCTGAAATACTTCCGAGAATTCGGATTGAGTCCAACTGTGGTTACGCGTCATTGGGATAGAAAGATAAAAGGACCTGATGATTGCAACCTGCCAAGTATCAAGACTAATGTCACGGAGGAAACCTCGGATTACGGGAAAGTTATTCGTGCACCATTTTATCCAAGCCTGCGAGACAAGCTTATTGTTAGAAATGATATACCCTCAGTTTTGCTCCGTAAGACACTTTCGGTTTGGCAGTTACTTACTGAACATTATATAAGGTCATCAGACAATAAACGACCAATACTTGAAGCTGCTTGTGAGTACCTGAAACAGAATAAGGTTGATGTGATTATTGCCTGTGGAGAACCTTTCGTTCTGTTCCGATATGCTGCTGAGTTGAGCCGAGAGTTTGAAACTCCATGGGTAGGTGATTACCGCGATGGTTGGAGCACTAACTACCGTTGGGATGATGCAAGGTTCTATGGCTTAATTCAGAAATCAGTTCAGCAGAAGGTTGAGAAACGAATTGTTTCGTCAGCAAAAATTTTGACTACTGCCGCACCTAGTTTTTCAAAACGATTAGCGAAACTAACTGGACGAAAACCTGAAGATATTCCCGTTATCTATAATGGCTATTTCGAGGAGAAATTCAATGGATTAGACAACATTCCACTGAAGAAGAAATTCAGCATTACCCATGCCGGAACACTCTATTATTTTCAACGAGTAGAGACATTTTTTAATGGGTTGAATTTGTTCCTAGAACAAAACCCAACAGCAGAAGTAGAAGTCACTTTTTACGGTTTGAACTTTTATCCTACACAAATTGATAGAATTAAAGCGGCAGTTGGAAACGCAGATGTGACTTTTACCGATAAAATGCCACACGATGAAATACTGAAAGAACTGGTTTCTTCGCACGTTCAGCTTTTGCTTGCAACTCCTGAAAAGCATCAAATTTACGCCAAGGTGTTTGATTACATCGCAACAGGAAGGCCTATTCTAATGGTTGAAAATGATAAAGGACCGTTGGAAGAAATCCTCTCGGAGCGAGAAAATTCGGCCATTCATTCTACCGCAGAGGGGGTGGCCAATTATCTCAAAGAATCCTATTTTAATCCCAGTAATCAACAATCCGTTGTCAATACGGATGATACTTTTACACGCAGAAACCAAACGCGTAGATTCGCGGAATTGATATTGAAAGCAATCGATTAGAATGATAAATACAGTATTCAAAAAAGACCTTTTTAAAGACAAAGTTGTCCTTGTAACTGGAGGTGGAACAGGCATTGGATTACGAATTACACGGGAGTTTTGTCAACTTGGCGCAAAAGGAATTATCGCAAGCAGAAATGCGGATAAGCTTTCGCAAGGTTTGAAAGTATTAACCGATGAAGGTACCGAAGCCATTGCTTTAGAATGTAACATCCGAGATGAGGAAAGTGTGAAAAACTGTGTGAAATCGGCCATTGCAGCATTTGGTAAAATTGATATTCTGGTAAATAATGGGGGCGGACAGTTTCCCTCTCCAGCGGAATTTATCAATCGAAAAGGATGGCATGCCGTTATTGAAACAAACCTTACGGGGACGTTCTTTCTTACTCAGGAGGTGTTTAATCAATCCATGAACTCAAATGGTGGTTCCGTCATCAACATAACGATGGATAACCGAAACGGTTTTCCCATGTTGGCTCACTCTGCTGCCGCACGTGCTGGTGTGCAGAACTTGACCTTGAGCCTAGCCAACGAATGGGGTAAATATGGCGTTCGGGTAAATAGCATTTCGCCAGGAACGATTGAATCGAGCGGGTTAGATACATACGCTCCTGAATTTCAGGAATACGTTCGGGGTTATGGAAAGAATAATCAGCATTATAGGTTAGGAACTGAAGCAGAAGTTGCATCTGCCGTTGTGTTTTTATCCTCGCCAGGTGCTTCTTTTATTACGGGTTTAAATATGGCTGTTGATGGTGGACAATCTATTTACACGCCACTGATGCCGCCAATTGAGAATGATAAGAATGAACGATTTGATGATTAATGACTGATGAACATCATTTCTCGCAGAGCGTTATACGAACTAACTTCGATACATAATTAGTTGAAAAGTCTCCTCGAAATATATCAGTCACCCGAAGTATGGGGGTTTACGGATGACGTAACTGTTTATTTCGTTCCTGGATTTGCGATTTTAATCTTTCTCGAATTCTATATCGGTTATCGCGATAAGATAAAACTCCACGAACCTAAGGATAGTCTTGCCAGCATTGGTATGGGAATGGGGTCGCTGGTTCTTGGAGTAGGAGTGAAGTTCGCTGCATTTGGAATCTTCCTATATCTCTATCAGTTTGATGTTTTGGGGTTAAAGCAGCATTTGGGAATGGACAAATGGTACGCTTGGGTGATTCTCTTTTTTGCGGATGATTTTTCATTTTATTGGCATCATAGGTTAAGCCATCATATTCGAATTTTGTGGGCCGCACACATCAATCATCATTCTTCGGTTAACTATAACTTGGCCGTGGCACTTCGTCAGAGTTGGACAGAACTATTCTACAAGTATTTTTTCTGGCTGTGGCTCCCACTTATTGGTTTTCACCCAATTATGATTTTCACCATGATTGGTATTAGTCTTATCTATCAGTTCTGGGTACACACCAAAATGATTAAATCGCTGGGTCCACTAGAATGGTTTATGAATACGCCTTCGCACCATCGTGTCCATCATTCAAGTAATACGCGCTACTTAGACAGGAACCATGCTGGCATCCTCATTATTTGGGATAGACTTTTCGGAACGTTTCAGAAGGAGCTGGATGAAGACCCCGTGGTTTTCGGTATTACGTCAAACATCCATACCTACAATCTATTTAAGATTGCGTTTCACGAGTTTCAGAGTATTTGGGAAGATGTAAAGACCGCCCCTAATCTGAAAACAAAGCTTGGCTACATTTTTATGGCCCCGGGTTGGAGTCATGATGGAAGTAGGAAAACATCTGATCAGCTTAGACAAGAGGAAGGATTAAGTTGAGAATACGTGCAATTGCAAACAAAGAGGTCTTCTCATTGAGTAGCCTTTTCTGTTAAGTCTATTTTCCGAAACAAAATCTACTGAGCTACAGCTTGTACAATAGCTTTACCCTGCCAACAATCAGGTGCTTTTATTCCCAATAGATACGCAAGAGTTGCAGCCGTATCGTAAGTTTCAACTGGGACTTGAAGTTCGCCATTCACCACACTTGGTCCAGTGAGAATCCAAGGCACATTCACTTCTTCGGGTGTGTCTCCTCCGTGTCCGTGGCCAATGCCACCATGGTCGGCAGTAATAAGGATAACGGTCTTTTCTGCCACACCAGATTCTTGTACTGCTTTTACAATTTTCGCAATCATTTGGTCTGCTACACCAACGGCATCATAATACGCTTGTGTTCCGTGACCGTCATGATGGCCGGCATGATCCACATTGTCTAAGTGTACGAACATGAAATCAGGCTTCTTCTTTTTGAAATAATTGACAGCCTTTTTTGTAATTCCCTTGTAACCGTGATGAGAAGCGGCTTGCAATAAATTAGCATCTCGTTGTCTGTTTACGACACCTTTCTCAAACAACCGATTGAACGCCAACCAATCGTTGAAACAAGCAATATTTGATTCTGGCTTTTGTCTGCGTAGTTCTCCAAAAATGGTAGGCCACATTCCGCTTGGTTTGCCGTTTCGTTTAGTTCCCTCACATTCCAATTCAATGGTCTGTTTGTGAGGTTGCCACGAGTTGGAGGTAACGCCATGCTTATCAGGCCCAGCCCCCATAATCATGCTTGCCCAATTTGGGCTGCTACTAGTAGGAAGAACCGCTTGACATTTGAAAGAGTAAGCCGCCACTTTCAGAATACTATCCAATGTAGGAGTATTAGCTTTTTGGATGCCATCTGGACTCATGCCATCTACGCCAATCACAATAACATGTTTAATATCTGGCGCTTGCGCGAAAAGAGAAAACGGTAGTAGAAGAAATGAAAAAATAAACGACCAGTACTTCGGCCGAGAACTCTCAATCCAAGTACTGGCCGCTATTCGCGTATCGCTACTCACTATTTCAACGAAGCAAGAACTTTGAAGCCATCTTAATAAAACTCAATTTCCCACTTGTGTATGGTGGGTATTTCTGTGCCACATCACCCAAGAAAGACCGAACCATAACTGGTTTTTTGTGCGAGAATGTATCGAAACCAAGCTTGCCGTTGTAAGCGCCAATTCCGCTGTTTCCAACACCTCCAAACGGAAGATTCGGTTGTCCTGCATGAACCATTGTTTCGTTCACACAGATGGCTCCCGAAGAAGTTTCGTTCATCAAACGCTTCTTCAGTTTAGAATCGTTGCTAAACAGATACATAGCCAAAGGACGCTCTCCTGCGTTGATGTGATTGATGACTTCATCAAAGTTGTCATAACCAATAACAGGCATTACAGGTCCGAATATTTCTTCCTGCATAGCAGGATGATCCATCGTTACGTTATCAATGATGGTTGGCGAAATGTATTTGGTTGCTGCATCGGTCACTCCTCCAACAAGAATATCTCCTGTAAGCATCTTGCTCACACGCTCAAAGTGTCTGTCGCTAATTAAGCGACCAAGGTCGTCAGAAGGTTTGTCAGCGTCACCGAAAAACTCACCGATGTAATGCTTAACACGCGCCAAAAATTTATCCTTGATTTTGTTGTTGACATAGATGTAGTCAGGAGCAATACACGTTTGTCCAGCGTTTTGAAATTTCCCCCAAACCAATCGCTTTGCAGCCACATTCATATTAATGTTAGTGTCAACAATACAAGGGCTTTTTCCTCCTAATTCTAACGTGACTGGCGTAAGATGTTTGGCTGCCGCCTGATAAATAATTCGACCGATTTCGGTTCCTCCTGTAAACAGTAAATAATCGAATCGTTCTTTTAGTAATTCTGTGGTTTCAGGAACACCACCTTCAATACTTACAATGTATTCTGGGTCGAATGTGTCCGTAATCATGTCAGCAATAGCTTTGCTACAGTTTGGCGAAATTTCTGACGGTTTCACAACGGCTGTGTTTCCAGCAGCCATTGCGCCTAAAAGAGGGCCAAAAAGGTTTTTTACAGGATAGTTCCAAGGTGCAATAATAAGCGTAACGCCAAACGGTTCTGGCATAATCATACTCGAACCAGGCTGGAAGAATAGGGGAGTGGAAACACGTTCCGGTTCCATCCAATCTTCTAAATGACGCAGATAGTGCTCAATCTCGGCAACCGTAATACCAAGTTCGGTTGTGAATGCTTCTTGCGTTGATTTATTGAGGTCCTTTTTCAGCGCAGCAAGGAGTGCGGCTTCATGCTTGCTAAATGCAGCTTTAAGTTTCCGTAATTGCTTTTTTCGGAACGCAATAGGTTTGGTTGCGTGCGACCAGAAAAAATCTCGTTGCTTCTGAACGATTGCTGAATATGCTGTGCCTGTTGCTGGCTTTTCTGCTACTGCTTCCATATTAATATTTGATTCCGAGTTTGTTATAGAATTTGGCAAGTATCCACATTGGACCTACCAGAAAAAATTCAAGGTCTTTAAAGAATGATGGTTTTTTGCCTTCGATTTTATGTCCCCACAGTTGAAATATCCATGATACTATGAAAATCCCGAGTGAAATAATCCAAACACTAATGGGGCCATTATAAAAATAGCAGGCTATCATTCCGATTGACGTTACCACTAGCATGCCTACAGATATGGCAAACGATAACGATAGGTAGTAAGCAAAAACCAGTAGCGCAACAATCATCGATACATTCAATGGCTCACCTCCCATAAAGTCTAACTCAACAGGAAGTTTAACGTCCCAAAGCATTCCGATTACGCTCAAGAAAATGAGCGGAACGAAAATCCAATGTATAAGCTGATTCGTTTCATTCTGGTGGCTTTCGCTGTATTCAGAGAACAGACTTTCAATCTTAGACATTATTCTGATTGTATTTGGAATTCACGTAAAGTTAGCCACTTTGCGTTTTCATTTAAACCCAATCAAGGTTAATTTTCCAATTATGGATAATGTAAGAATCAGATTTACTGAGTTGTTCGGGAAAAGTGATAATGTGCAGCACTTTTTCTGTCCGGGTAGGGTTAATCTTATCGGAGAGCACATCGACTATTTGGGTGGATTGGTAATGCCGTCAGCTATTTCTTTAGGAATTACTGCTGTAATTCGTCCGAATAAAACGAACGCAATCACCGTTCATTCTACTGATTTCAACGAAACGATTGAACTCGATTTATCATCCTTACCTAACTCAAAACAGAATAATTGGTGTGATTTTGTGCTTGGAGTAGTCCTTCATTTGAATCAAATAGGAATTGAAGTAGGTGGTTGTGAGTTGCTTCTTGATAGTAATCTACCAAAAGGCTCCGGGCTTTCTTCTTCGGCAGCATTGGAAGTGTTATGCTATTTCATGTTTAGTTGTGTTTTTGGAGGAAAAGAGCCAAACCGCGTTCAAATGGCGCTTGATTGCCAGCGAATTGAAAATGAATTTATCGGAGTTAGCTGTGGAATCATGGACCAGTTTGCAGTTGCAAATGGTCAAGCAGATAAAGCCATTGTGCTTAATTGCGATACGTTGCAACATGAAATTGTTCCCTTAGACTTGAAGGAATATTCGCTTCTCATAATTAATACAAATAAGCCACGGGCATTGGCTGAAAGTGCTTACAACCAACGCAGAAAAGAATGCGATGAAGCACTAAAAATCATTTCGGTAGAACGGCCTATTGAGAATTTGGTGGAAGCAACACTGGATGATTTAGAACTAATTTCCAATCCAATTTTTAAAAAACGTGCGCGCCATGCCCTAACGGAACAGCTTCGTGTTCAGAAATCTGTCGGTGTGTTGAATTCAGGAAGCCTCGTTGAATTTGGAAATCTCATGAATGAATCGCATCAATCATTGAGAGACGATTTTGAAGTTTCTTGTGCTGAACTTGATTTCGTTGTTAATGAACTTCAGTCTTCAGATTCATGTCTGGGAGCAAGAATGACAGGAGCAGGCTTTGGAGGCTGTTGCGTTGCTTTAGTTGAAACCAAACGCGTTCACAAACTTTCACAGAGTCTAAATGAAACATACAAAACTCGGTTTAATCGGGTTCCCGAATTCTATGATTGCAAACCGTCAAATGGAGTACACATTATAAGTTGATGATTAAATTAACTTTAGACCCAATTAAACTTAACTACAAATTAGTATGAAAAGAATTTTTACACTTTGCCTTCTTGCGTTTGCAACGGGGGCTTTCGCTCAAACCGAGTGCAATGGAACTCGGTACATCGATTACAATTCGTTTTCAGGAGCAGATGTTACAAGTGCGGTAACATTTGGAAATAACACAGCTCTTTCAGGAAGTCCTGTGGATTTGAAGATGGATGTTTACGAGCCAACGGGTGATACGGAAACATCTCGCCCGGTTATTGTGATGGCTTTTGGTGGTTCTTTTATTGGAGGAGACCGTTCAGATGTTGCTTTTTTAGGAAATATTTTTGCTAAACTTGGTTACGTGGTGGTTGCACCTGATTATCGGGTTGGGTTGTTCTTCCCAGGCCAGGTGACGACAACGTTAGCCGTTCTTAGAGGTTCACACGACATGAAGGCTTGTGTGCGCTATTTGAAAAAAACAGTTGCTGAGGACGGAAACCCTTACGGCATTGACCCAGACAGAATTATTGTTGGTGGGGTTTCCGCTGGAGGAATCAGTGCGATTCACGCTGCTTATTTAAATTTGGATAGTCAAGTGCCGGCATACATGGCAGGTGATACTGCCGGACTTGGTGGCATGGAAGGGAATAGTGGAACGCCTGATTATTCAAGCGCCCCGTTGGCTGTTTTAAGCTTTAGTGGAACTATTGGTGATAGCGCTTGGATTATCCCGGGTAGTGTGCCAATCTGTAGCATTCATGAAGAAAATGACGGAACTGTTCCTTACCTCACCCAAGAGGTTGCTGTATCTGGAATTCCAACTGGTCTAATCGGTTATGGAAGTGGTGATTTGCATATTAGAGCCGAGAATGTTGGAATTGACAACTGCCTTCTCACGTACAGGGGAGTTGCTAATCACGTGGGGTATTTAGGTGGAACACCAGACCCAGAGGCATTAAATTTTGCGAGGGATTTCTGTGCGTCTATGGTTTGCGATGGTTCTTCTGATTGTGGTAACGTTGATGCAGGTGGTGCAACTGGAGTATTTGAAGCTGAGCGTAACTTAATTGAGGCTTATCCAAACCCAACGGATAATGTTCTGAATTTCGATATGGATGAAACTGCTACGGTAGAAATTATTGACGCGACAGGAAGAATTGTTCTTTCCAACACATCTCAGCGTGGTAAAAACCGATTGGATGTAAGTGCTCTTCCAACTGGAGTTTACACATTGAGAACAGTAGGCGAAAAAATCAGTACTGCTCACTTCATTAAGAAGTAAGACTCAGGCTTTTCTGAATTAAAAAAGGGCGGCTCTGCATTATGCAGAGCCGCCCTTTTTTGTAATACAATTTGGGTTACTTAATCAAGCAACCCATTTGTTTTCTTAACGCCTTCAGCGCTCTCAGCAAGCTTCGCTTTTTCAGCATCGTTAAGTTCAATCTCAACAATCTTCTCAATTCCGTTCTTTCCAAGAATTACCGGAACCCCAATACAAAGGTCAGATAGACCGTATTCTCCATCAAGCATTGCAGAACATGGGAACATCTTCTTCTGGTCACAAGCAATAGCCTGAACCAAAGCAGATACTGCAGCACCTGGAGCGTACCAAGCGCTTGTTCCAAGAAGTTTAGTCAAAGTAGCACCACCAACCTTAGTAGCCTCTTTTACTTCTTCCAGTCTTTCTGCAGAAAGAAACTCAGAAACAGGAACACTGTTTCTAACCGCCAATCTTGTCAACGGAAGCATACCCGTGTCGCTGTGTCCACCAATCACCATACCTTCAACATCAGACCCTGGGCATTCTAGAGCCTCGCTCAAACGATACTTAAAACGAGCGCTATCCAATGCGCCACCCATACCAATAATTCTGTTTTTCGGAAGACCAGTAGCCTTGTGAGCCAAATAAGTCATCGTATCCATTGGGTTACTCACAACAATAATGATAACCTTTGGCGAATGCTGAATCAAACTCGTAGCAACACTTTTTACAATGCCAGCATTAATACCAATTAGCTCCTCGCGCGTCATACCCGGCTTACGTGGAATACCACTTGTAATTACAGCAATGTTGCTACCAGCCGTTTTCGAATAATCGTTGGTAACGCCTGTAATCTTCGTGTCAAACCCGTTCAGAGTAGCACACTGCATTAAATCCATCGCTTTACCTTCCGCAAAACCTTCTTTAATGTCAACTAAAACAACTTCCGAAGCAAAATCTTTAATCGCGATATATTCAGCGCAACTTGCACCAACCGCACCTGCTCCTACAACTGTAACTTTCATGGTATTATTTTTTTGAATTTTTCGTTTTTGAACGGTGGCAAATGTAGAAAACATGCTCATGCACCAAAAGCAGATAGAAGTCAGTTTTAAAGGTCTTATAAACCACTAGGAAAGACTGATATGGGTTTGAGCGTGTTCCCAAGCTGCACAAGGGGGGCAGGCTGTCCGCTGTATCTTTTGTGCGAAAAGCAAAAAAGGATGCTGCTTCCATCCATCACGCGGGCGCACTCAGCAAATTTCAACCTCTAATAAACACTATTGGTATTTTCATGTTTGTTTTCAAAAACAAGTGCATGAAACTAATTATCAGCTACGTACTCACTATGCTCGTATTCTTTGCCATAGACATAGTTTGGATTGGCGGTTTTGCCAAGAACTTTTATTGGGGGAATATGGGTAGTATTCTTAAAGATGATATTAACTGGATAGCAGCCCTCGTCTTCTACTTATTGTACATATTCGGAATTTTCGTTTTCGCTATTCTGCCGGCAGTTGAGAACGACTCTCTACAACACGCAATGCTATATGGTGCGCTGTTCGGTTTCTTCTGTTACGCCACCTACGACTTAACTAACCTTGCCACTCTCAAAGGATTTCCTTTAAAAGTTGTTGTGGTTGATATGATTTGGGGAACAATTTTAACGGGAAGCGTTGCCACCGCAGGTTTTTACATTACCCGTTGGGTGCGTTAAACGTTAAAGCGGAAATGCATCACATCTCCGTCTTTCACCACGTATTCTTTTCCTTCCACCTTCATTTTGCCAGCTTCCTTTACGGCAGCTTCGGAACCTAGCGTTACGAAATCGTTGTAGGCAATGGTTTCAGCTCGGATGAATCCTTTTTCAAAATCGGTGTGAATAACTCCAGCTGCTTGTGGAGCGGTCATTCCTTTTTCAATAGTCCACGCACGAACTTCT